>Ga0265297_10000330_pt1 | contig 154026 bp, 155 predicted proteins | sample Munlanlwell13791_FD_192502 | JGI IMG/M metagenome (GOLD analysis project Ga0265297, IMG submission 192502) | Leachate microbial communities from a municipal landfill in Southern Ontario, Canada - Leachate well 137-91 | ecosystem: Engineered > Solid waste > Landfill > Unclassified | place... | reverse complement strand
TTAATCTGTCGTTGAATCTCTTTCAAGTTAGCCATAAAGATCCTTATTCAGCAACGAAAGTAGATTTAAACTCTTCGAGTGCTTTTTTCATCATTGCCATCGTTTCATCATCAATTTTAGATGTTTTAGCGATATTTTCGAAAATTTGAGGATAAGAAGCCTCTACGAACGGATAAAGATCCGCTTCGAATCTAACAACATTAGAAGCAGCCATATCATCGAGGAAACCTTCGTTACCTGCGAAAATAATCAATGATTGTTTCTCAGCTGAAAGTGGAGAATACGGAGGTTGTTTCAACACTTCCACCATACGTTGTCCACGCTCAAGTTGTTTACGGCTTACTTCGTCAAGGTCAGATGCAAACTGAGCAAACGCTTGAAGTTCACGGTATTGAGCCAAATCAAGACGCAATGTTCCGGCAACTTGTTTTGTTGCTTTGATTTGCGCAGCACCACCGACACGTGATACCGAAAGACCGACGTTGATCGCAGGACGGATACCTGAGTTGAACAAGTCTGTTTCCAAGAAAATTTGACCGTCAGTGATCGAAATAACGTTGGTCGGGATATACGCCGCAACGTCACCCGCTTGAGTTTCGATGATTGGAAGAGCAGTCAAAGAACCGGCACCCAATTCATCGTTCAATTTCGCTGCACGCTCTAACAAACGAGAGTGTAGATAGAAAACGTCACCCGGATACGCTTCACGGCCCGGAGGACGGCGAAGGATCAATGACATTTCACGGTATGCTACCGCGTGTTTTGAGAGGTCATCATAAATGATCAAACCGTGTTGTGCATTATCACGGAAATATTCACCCATTGTTACACCGGTATACGGAGCAAGGAATTGAAGAGCTGCTGCTTCAGAAGCCGGTGAAGAAACGATGATGGTATATTCCATCGCGCCAGCTTCTTCAAGACGACGAACAACTTGAGCAACGGTTGATTCTTTTTGTCCGATAGCAACATAAACACAAAGAACACCGTTCCCTTTTTGGTTGATGATAGTATCGAGCGCAACCGTTGTTTTACCTGTTTGACGGTCACCGATGATCAACTCACGTTGTCCGCGTCCGATCGGAACAAGAGCATCAATCGCTTTAATACCGGTTGCCATTGGTTCATGAACCGATTTACGAGCCATGATCCCTGGAGCTTTTTCTTCTACGAAACGCATTTCTGTTGTTTCGATTGGTCCTTTTCCGTCGATCGGCTCACCAAGAGCGTTCACAACACGACCGAGAAGAGCTTTACCGACAGGAACACGTAAAAGACGTCCAAGACGTTTAACGCTCATTCCCTCGCGAAGGTCTTTACCTTTACCAAGAATAACAACACCTACGCTGCTCTCTTCAAGGTTCATTACTAGACCGCGAGTGCCGTCTTCAAATTCAACCATTTCTCCGGCCATAACATTGTTTAAGCCGTATACTTGGGCGATGCCATCTCCGTATGAGACGATTTTACCGGTTTCATTAATATCTACATTAAGTTCGAAATTCTCAATTCGTTCTTTAATAATCGAACTGATTTCGTCTGCTTGTACTTTTGCTACCACTACTTTCTCCTTTCGCGAGGGTTAAATTGCTTTTAAAATATGCTCAACTAATTGAGCATTGAGGCGGGTTTTCGAAAAATTGATCTCGATATTAAGATCATCGACTTCAACGCGAACCCCATCAAAGGTTGATGGAACAAACTCCAAAGAGATGGTTGCACCGACTTTGTTACCGAGGTCACGTGCGATCATGTCAATTGAATTTTTATCGATTGCACTGTCGCAATAAACACGCCCTTTATAAAGACGTTTGACACGTCCGATTTCACGGGCCAACCCTTCTGCTAATGCAGGGATTAGGTCCAATCGGCCATTTTCTGCTAATAATTTGATCAAATTGTTTGCAACTTTACTGTTAGCCGGGGCTACCATATCCAAAACCAAAGCGGTTTTAGTTTCAGTGCTGACATCACTACTGCGCATAATCGTGATAAATTTATCACTTTCAAATGCAGTCGCAACGCTATTTAGCAATTCTGATAAATTATCAAGTGTAACTTGATCACAGAGTTCAAATAACGGTTTAATATAACGCTTTGCGATTAATTCATATTGCATTTAGGCTACCTTCTTTTTCAAGATCTCGGTCATAGCTTCTTTATCCAAAGCTGCACCGCCGCCGTTCATGACATCATTCATCACTTCGCTAACCGTTTCACGAACCATTTTACGCTTCTCAAGTTCCATTAACGCATTGCTTTGTTTTTGGATTGTCTCAAGATCATGGTCGCATTGTGTCATGATTTTATCACTCAACAATTTATTCTCTTTTTTAGCATGCTCACTCAATTCACTTGCAAATCTCATTGCATCGTCAATCTTGCTTTCTGCAGCCTCTTTGAGACGTTTTGATTCACGGAGACGCTCTTGAACTCTTTCAAGTTCACCCGCAATTCCCGTACTTCTACCGACAAAATAATTTTTGACCGGTTCTGCCAACACATAAACCAAAATTCCAGCAAAAATCAGGAAGTTTACCGTTCGTTGAACAATATCCGTAGAGCCCTCATGCGCAGCATCCGATCCAAATAGATAGGCGCCGAGCAGTAATAAAGTAACGATTATTTTACCCATTGCATCCCTCAAATCTGACTTAGTTTTGCTGAGACAGCTGCTTGAAATGCAGGAACTTCAGCAAGAAGACCTGATTTCAAACGTGCGCGCTCTTCAGACAATGCGTCTTCAAACTTCGTATACTCTTGTGCCATTTCAGCACGTTTTGCCTCTATTTTGCTATTTGCTGCCATCTTAGCCTCAGCAATAACTTTTTCTCTTAATGCCGCTGCTTCCAGTTTGGCATCACTCACAATCTTTTCAGCTTTTGCATGAAATGCAGCGATTTCAGCATCGTTGTTACCAACTTGCTCCAAATCTTTTTTAATATCTGCATCCCGTTTTTCCATATAGCTGAAAAGAGGCTTGTAAAGCAAACTGTTTAGTACGGCAATAAGGACAAGGAAGACAATCAGTGTGCTGCCTAGCAGCATCGGACTTATATCTAACATACCACCTCCTAAAAGTTGCGTGATTATACAATGTATAAATTGAAGGGATAGTTAAACTGCGGATGATATTAACGAAGAGAGATTAAAAATGATTCAATTTGCATCATATCTGCAAATTCAATTGTCAATTTTTGTCCTTTAACGCTACTTTTATAACCAAGAGAAGTTAATCGTTTTTGCAATGGGCTTAAATCAAGCCCATCCGAATACTCACTGATAGATGTTGTCGAAGCGATCGGAAATTTAATTTTTTTAGCCATTTGTTCCACTTCACGAACACTAAGCTTTTGCCCAATAATAGAATCAATCATCATCGCTTGCTCTTTGGGTTCAAGAGAAACAATCACTTTTGCGTGCCCTGCAGAGATTTTTCCTTCGATTAAAGCTTTACGCCCTTTTTCGCTTAATTGAAGCAAACGAAGGGTATTGGTAATTTGGGTACGGCTTTTATGTACCGTAAGGGAGAGTTGTTCGTGAGTCAATTCATGAATTTCAATCAACTCTTGATACGCCTGAGCCAAATCAATTGCATTAAGTTCATCACGCTGAATATTTTCAATTAATGCGTGTTGGCGCATTTGTTCGTCACTCACCGATACAATGATTGCTTTAATTGTTTTGGTTTTAGCAAGTTTACTCGCACGAAGACGTCGTTCTCCTGCAATCAAAATAAATCCGTCTAAATCTTCTTTAACGACGATCGGCTGAAGCAATCCATGGGTTTTAATCGATTCACTAAGCTCAGCTAAGGATTCAGGGTCAAAGTGTTTACGAGGCTGATAAGGATTGGGGCGAATTTTCCCCAACAGGATCTCTTCGACTCCCCCTTTTTTAGGAAGTTCATTATCATACGCTTCTTCAATCTCGCTGAGCAATGCCCCCAAACCTCGACCCAATGCAGATGCTTTTGCCATACTTAAAACCCCTTACGCGATGATAGCGTGTGCTAAATCTTGATACGCCATCGATCCGCTTGATTTTACATCGTACAAAATAGCCGGTTTTCCGAAACTCGGAGATTCAGCCAATTTCACATTTCGTGGAATAACAATAAAATCGTCTGCTGCTGATTTAAACAGTTTTGTCTGAAAATGTTGACGCAAATCGGCAAAGACCTGACGTGAAAGGTTGTTTTGCGCACTGTACATCGTCGGTAAAAAGCCCTTAATCGTCAATTTTGGATTAATCGTTTTACGCACCAATTTAACGGTATTAAGAAGTTGTGCCAATCCTTCCAATGCAAAAAATTCACACTGAATCGGAATAATGACCGAATTGGACGCCGAAAGTGCATTAATCGTCATCGGCCCAAGTGCCGGAGGAGAATCGATAATGATGTAGTCGTATTCCTCTTTCACCTGTGCAATCGAACGCTTTAAAATCAATTCACGTCCCGTAGAATTCCCTGCATCATAGTACTCTTTTTCAATTCCTACAAGACCAATGTTGGATGGGGCAAGAAAAAGTTTAGGGAGGGATGTTTTTAAAATAATTTCTCGTAGTTTTTTTGCACCGATCAATACATGATAAATATTGAATTCATAATTGTTGCGATGATAGCCAAGGGATGTGGTTGCATTGGCCTGAGGATCAGCATCGATCAGGAGCACTTTTTTTTCTGCTACAGCTAACGAAGCGGCTAAATTGACAGCGGTAGTGGTTTTACCCACACCCCCTTTTTGGTTTGCTATAACTATAACTTCACTCATCGTAGGCTATACATCCTTTGGCCATCGCACTCTAATGACCCGTCTTCTAATAAGAGGGCATCTTTCAACGCGATTTTTTCATAATTGTGGTGGGTAAAAAAAACTCTGCTATGCTCAAATTCTATCCGGTATTTACTAAAAATCTGCTTCCACGAGGGCAAATTTTTAAACAAAGCACTATAAGCTTTTGTTAAATTGTATGGAGTAACGCTAATATCAACAGTTGAAAAACCTTCCGGTGCCGACACAAGATTAAGTCCAATCCCACACACAAGGTTTTCTCCGACTAAGTTGGTGATCACTCCACCAATTTTTGTCTCACCTAAATAAAAATCATTCGGCCATTTCAACCAAATATTTGACCCTAACGAAGCAAGTAACTCTTTCATCAGAAAAGCTAAATAGATGGAAGAGGATTCTAATTTTAAATCTTTGGGAAGTGTAGAACGGGCAATACCGACTGAAATAAAAAGATTTCCTTGGTTTCCGATCCAACTATTACCTCGGGACCCCTTCCCCATCGTTTGAGATGAAGCACCGACACATACCGGCACTTGCAAGTGTGAGGCTTTAAGTTCTTCTATCAGAAAGCTTTGAGTCGATTCAAGTGACTCAAACCAATGAATATCCACACCCTATCCGTTTTCCGTTAAGATAATCCACAATTGAGGTTTCTTGCTTAGACGGAGCTTGCACCCTCATAATACGGAGTGATCCCTTTTTACACTGAATGAGAGCACTCTCTTTGTCAACAGAGGTGATCATACCGATATCCCCGATACTTCTCTCTTCTTCCAATCGCATTGCTTTGATTTTAAGTCCACTCTCAAGATAAATGCCGGGCCAAGGAGTAAATGCGCGATAACGGTTATAAATTTCTCGCGCATCTTCAAATGTTACCAAACCATCGCTCTTGAGGATTTTTTTACAGTGACTCGCCTCTGCACCGTTTTGAGGAACAGCACTATGCCGATCCCATGTGCGTATTACATCCAATGTTAAATTTACTGCTACTTCGGTGAGTTTTTCATACAGCGTTGATATCATCTCATCGGGTTCGATCTCTACCGTAGCCGTTTTAATCATTGCTCCCGTATCTAACCCCTCATCCATCCACATGGCAGTCACACCACTTTGGTGATCATTATGGAGCAAACTTTGTTGAATCGGGCTGGCACCTCTGTAGTAAGGTAAAATCGAAGCATGAAGATTAACACAAGGGGCATATTCTAAAATTTCTTTAGGCAAAATTTGCCCGTATGCCGCAACAATAATCATATCGCATTGGATTTTTAACAATTCTTCAATAATCTCTTTATCGCGTAAACGATTCGGTTGAATAACACGAATACCTGCTTCTTGCGCTAAACCTTTTACAGCCGGAGGGGTCAATACCCCTTTTCGTCCTACCGGTTTGTCCGGCTGAGTATAAACGGCTACAACCTCGATATCTTCAGCTTCTATCAAGGAGTGTAGTATCGATGCCGCATAATCGGGTGTCCCCATAAAAACAATACGAGTCATTAAAATTCCTCTGCCGCTTTAAACAAACTGCCTCCGCGATGTTCCCCAGCAATCAAAAAACTTTTTGCATCGCTTAGATCAAATCCGCTTGCCAAGAACATCGCTCCGCTGTGTTTGAGAAGAAAATCGGCCGCTTTGAGTTTCGTCACAATTCCTCCTGTCGCAAAATTATGATTCGGAGTAACTTCCAACGCAAGTTCCTCGGCAGTTATACTCTCGATTCGTGTCCTTACCTTTGCATCGCTGTGATTACGAGGGTCTTTATCGTAATAAGCATCGATGTCAGATAAGATGACTAATAGCTCAGCCCCAAAATGATGTGCCGCATATGCGGATAATTGGTCATTATCACCCAAAACCAACTCTTCCGTTGCCGTTGCATCATTTTCGTTGATAATAGGGACAACATTGTGCTGCAGGAGAGTTTCAATCGTATCTTTTGCTTTTTGGGACTCTTCGATGGTATTGAAATTGGCAGCTGTGACCAATACTTGGGAAGGGAGAATATTATGTTGTTCAAACATCTTGCGATATTTGTTCATCAAAATCGGCTGGCCGATAGAGGCGAGGGCTTGTTTGTTCGCCAAAATCTTTTTATCGAGTTTAAGTTCGGTATATCCCGCTGCAACTGCACCGGAAGAGACCAAAATCACCTCATAACTTTTTTTGAGTTCTGCAATAAAATCTACAAGACGCTGCATCCGATCTTTTGCGATTCGGTTTTGTTCGCTTAAAACGGCGCTACCGACTTTAAGAACGATCCGCTTCATGCGCGCTCCGTTACGACCATTTGATAGAGTGCATAGGTTAATGGTTTAATATTAAGATTGATCGCCGATGAGATCGGTGCGATAAATGCCGGTTTTGTACGGTCGTAAAATGCTTTGTCAAAATCTTCCTGCTCATATACCGGATACTCTTCACTAAAAGCAAATCGGCTTTTTTTAACGGGAGCAAAATTAAGCAATTTTAAAAATGCATTGGTTTTTTCTATGGCCTCTTCAGGGCTCATCGCATCGGCACGTGTAAGAGCGATCGCGAAATTGCGTTCTGCAAGCAATGGAGAAAAAGAGGCAAGCTCTTTTTTAAGCGTTTCATACTGATATTGGAGTTCATGGTACGACGCTAAATCGATCATAAACAACAAGGTTTTCGTACGCTCAATATGGCGTAAAAATTTAAGCCCAAGCCCTTTTCCCTCAGATGCTCCGCCGATAATACCCGGAATATCCGCCATAATATAGGAGTCAAATTCACCGATATTAATTTGTCCAAGCTTCGGAGTGAGCGTTGTAAACTCATAATTTGCCACTTCCGGACGAGCATTGGATACGGTGGAAATAAGAGTCGATTTTCCCACATTTGGAAATCCGACCAATCCTACGTCTGCAATCAATTTTAGATCAAGCCGAACGACACGGGTAACTGCCGGTTCACCCGGCTGTGCATACATCGGTTTTTGGTTGGTAGAGGATTTAAAGTGAACGTTTCCAAGACCACCGCGTCCTCCTTCTAAAAAAAGAACCTCTTTACCGTCTTCTAATAGATCCAGTAAAATTTCACCCGTTTCAACATCAACCACTTGTGTTCCCGGAGGGACAACAACGACAAGACGCTTACCCGCTTTTCCAGCCATATTAGATCCTGCACCCGGTTGCCCTTTGTCGGCTTTTAGGTTTTTATTCCCTTGGAAGTGAGCAAGGGTATGGGTATTATTATCCACACGAAAATAGACATCTCCGCCACGTCCGCCATCACCACCGTTAGGGCCACCTTGTAAGACGTATTTTTCTCTTCTGAAAGCAACGCACCCTTGCCCGCCTTTGCCCGATGAAACGGTAAGTTCTACGCTATCGCTAAACATTGATTATCCTTATATGACTTAACACTACACTTTTATACAAAAGTACACAATTAAGAAAAAATGGTTTTGGAAATAAAACTATTAAGAATCGGGCGAAGATGCCCGATAGAGGAAAAAATTAAGCGGCAGGTACGACAGAAACTTGTTTACGTTTTTTGTCTTTACGTTCAAACGCAACGACACCGTCAACCAACGCATATAATGTGTGGTCTTTACCCATACCGATATTTTTACCCGGGTGAACTTTTGTTCCGCGTTGGCGGATAATGATATTACCCGCTCTTACAAACTCACCACCGTATTTTTTGACACCGAGTCTACGTCCCGCTGAATCGCGGTTATTCTGTGTACTACCCTGACCTTTCTTATGAGCCATGCTGTCCTCCTACTTTAAAATAATTACGCAGCGATCTTAACGATACGAACGCGTGTGTGATCTCTTCTGAAACCACGTTTCAATTTGCTGTCTTTACGACGACGTTTTTTGTAGATCACGACTTTACGGTCACGACCTTCATTGATAACTTCAGCTGTAACAACAGCACCCTCTACGAATGGAGTACCGGTTTTAAGTTCACCATTATTAACGGCAAGAACTTCTTTGATTTCGACGGTGGTTTTAGGATCAAGTCCCATTTTATCGAACAAAAGGATATCACCCTCTTGAACTTTATACTGTTTTCCGCCGTTTTTGATAATTGCGTACATTAGCGTTCCTTACTTACAAGTCTACAAAAAGTGGCGAATTATAGCCAACGTATATTTAAGCTTAAATTAAAGCGATCGCATCGATCTCAACAAGTGCATTTTTAGGTAACGTTTTCACGGCTACCGTAGAGCGTACAGGCTTATGTTCCCCGAATGCTTCACCATAAATTGTATTCACCGCCGTAAAATCATCCATATCTGCCAAAAAGATCGTTGTTTTGATCACTTTATCAAAAGAACTTCCCGCAGCTTCCAAAACAGCTTTGAGATTCGAGATAACTTGAGCACATTGTTCACTCACATTTCCATTTACCATATCACCGGCAGGTGTAAGGGCAATTTGACCTGAGGTAAATATCATACCGTTGGCAATCATTGCTTGAGAATAAGGGCCAATTGCCGCCGGGGCATTAGGAGTTTGTATCGTTTTCAAAGCGTTATTTTCCTTTATTATATTTTAGTATGGCATCATCAAGAATGGATTGATAATCCTCTACCGACCAATATCCCGGCATCGAATAGATAACCTTGCCGTTTGCATCTAAAAAATAGTTCATCGGCACCATTTTAGCGCTCAAAGTTTTTGGATAAATACTTTTATCACGTGTAACATGAACTGTCACAAATTTTGAATTCAATTTAGAAATCACATCTTCATTCTGAAGTGTTGTCGCTTCAAATTTACGGCACCATCCGCATTGTTCACTCGTAATAAGCACCAGCAACGGTTTAGACTCTTTTTTCGCTTTCATCTGTGCTTGCTCGTAAGTGTCATTCCACACAATTTCAGCAGCAACAAGGTTAACCATTAAAAATGCTAACAAAGCTAATTTTTTCATTCTTGCCCTTTCGATTAGTAAAACGGAATTTTATCGAAAATTATCAATCAACTTTGTAAAAACAGCGTAAAGATTTTGCACCTCATCAATGGAAGTCCGCTCATTGGGGGAATGAATCGTATCATTGATTACACCAAACTCGATCACATCAATCCCGTATGCAGCTATAAATCGTGCATCCGATGTTCCTCCGGCGGTAGAATGTTTTGCCATCCTGCCACAAACTGAATTAATCGCTTTTTGAAGTGCCCGGACAATAGAAGTATCTGCATCGGTAACAAACGGATTGGCCGATTGATCTAATGTTAGCGTATACTCTAAGTGCTCTAAATGTAATGCGATAAATTCTTTAATTCTCTCTTTGTCGGTTCGGGTTGAGTTACGGACGTTAAACATCATCTTGAGTTTGCCCGGTGAAACATTAGTCGTCTCAATTCCCGCACGGATATCGGTAATCACGATCTGACTAGGGGCGAAGAATTCATCCCCCTCATCTAAAAAAGCTCCTGCAATTTTGGATAATTCCGGAGCAATCTGGTGTATCGGATTAATTGCTTTTTCAGGGTAAGCCGCATGTCCCTGCTTGCCGATAATCTCAATTACACCATTGATTGAGCCTCGGCGCCCTACTTTGATCGCATCACCAAATCGCTCTTCACATGTCGGCTCGGCAACGACAACGGCATCAGGGAGGAGATTATGCTCTTTAAGATACGCCAGTACTTCAACCGTTCCGAATTTCGCCGGCCCCTCTTCATCAGATGTGAGTAAAATTGAGAGAGTACCCTCAAAATCACTCGCTTCTTTAAGCGCTTGGGAAAATGCCGCTACGCCACTTTTCATATCCTGAGCACCGCGCGCATAAATGTATCCATCCAATTCTTTTGCTATAAAGGGATCACTATACCACCCTTCTCCGGCAGGGACGACATCCACATGTCCGGCGAAACACAAATGCTTTCCTTCTCCAAAACGGCGGTAGGCAAAAAGATTTTTTACTCCTCCCCTGTCAATCCGTACCGTCGTAAAATCGGCTAAATAGTCTTCAAGGAAATCAAAAATTCCTCCATCCTCCGGAGTTTCACTTTTGCTTTCCAATAGTTTTTTAAAAAGTTCGATTACATCCACATACTATCCTTGTAATTGCGTCTCATATTCCAGACGCAAACCTTGCGGCGTCATTATAATTCGCTCAACTTTGATTTTGTCTTCAATTATCTGACGGCGGTGCAGATCACAAAGTGCTATAAGATGGTGATGCTCTTTCGAAATAGCCCTTTTTTGATCCGTTCTGACCAACGTGCCGCAAATAATACATTCACATGCTACAACATCACGGTAACGTTTAATATTCTCTTTTTGATGTCCTAATTCCAAGATATCATACTCTTTGGCAAGATTTTCTCTTAAGCGCTTGGCATTGTCTAAAAATGATTTTTGCATATGGAGCGATTCTGCAAATTCGAGACCATAAACACTGCTACCACGACCCGATTTTAAAATACGGTCATATATCAAACGATCTCCGTCATCATCGTATCGAACACTCAGGTGCAAACTGACCACCTCACGAATACGTGTCAATTCATGTACCATTGAGAGCTGATGCAAATGGGTTGTCATTAAAAACAAACACCCTTTTTTAGAAAGTTCCATAATGGTACTGGCAACGATAGCAACCGCAGAAAGGGTTTCGGTACCGTGGCTGATCTCATCACCTAAAATAAGCGACCTTGACGTTGCACGGCTAAAAATTGTGTTCAATTCCAACATCTCTACCCCAAAGGTAGAGAGTGATTTTGCCACATTATCCCGAGATTGAATACGGGTATAAATCCCGTCAAAAAGGGAAAATTTCATTGTTCTAGCCGGTACAAAAAATCCCGCTTGTGCTAATGTCGCCGCAATTCCGATACTTTTCATCAGTGATGATTTACCACTGGAATTAATCCCGTATAAAAGTACACCACGGATATTCGATCCGTCATGTACTTTAGAGTCTAGCATTACGGTATCGGGATAAGGTAAATCAAGATAATCACGATTCCCCATAACAATATCATTAGGGACATAAGCGATCCCTTGGGCTTCAACCAACAAATGACGCAATCCACTCATTTGTAAAAAATTTTCTTTTGCAGATTCTACAATAACCGGACGGGTGAGCGCGTATTTTTGAGCATTAATGGCTGAAGCAACCGCTACATCGATTTGAGAAATCCACGCTATCGTATCTCGCATTAACATCGCTTGGTTTTCTATCCATTGGTATTCTCGATAATGATTTCGCAGTTCAATATCCCATCCATCCATAATTTTATGCTCGGGAAGCAAATGAACAAGTTTATGTTTTACACAATAAAACTGAATCTCAATGACAACATTTATTGCCGTAATAAAGTTGTCTATTTGATTATAAGAACGATTTTGAAGCTGCCACCATAAGAGTTCAATATCTCCAATTAATTGCAAATGTTTTTCTAATAATGCGGCATGCGGATTCACCGCTTCAATCCAATCCAGTCGTAGATTAAGTTCGACCGTATCTTTGATCGGCAAAAAAAGACGAAATCGACCCAGCCGTTTTCCCATAGGGGTAGACATCGTTAAAAAAAGTCTGGTAATACTGGGGAGTCTTTCATCAATCGTTGTCATCTCCATCTGTTCCAGCGCATTATTTCCCAACTCCACTAACTGTGCTGTTTCTAAAATCATTGGTAGCGTATAAGATATCCCATTTGAATGACTCAAGTAATCAGCAAACAAAGCAAGTGCTTGTGCACACAAAGGTCTCATTTCTAAATTTAAATGTTCTATGGGGGTCAGGAGTGAATAAACATTAAAAACTTTTTTAAAAAGGGTGTTTTGTTCCATTTCATTGAAAACACGATCATCATAGCGGTACTCATACATTGCAAAGTTACTGGCAATTTCGTCAAAAAACGCTTTGGAAGATGCCCCAATAATAAGACGGCGACTATTGGTAACAAAAAGCAGATGCAATACCCTATCAATAGCCCCATAAGGGTGTGAAGGTTCGTACTCAATCTCGCACAGCCATCCTCGTAGACCATAAGGTTCAAACATAGCCAGACCAATAGAATATCCGCCACTCTTATGATTAATAAATAAAGCTGCTTGGAATTCTTGCATTACGGTAAACCACCCAATTGATCCATTTTATAAAGATAATTATACTCATTCCTTCAAAAAACAGATGCCTTTAACTTTAATTTTAGTAAGAACCGCGTTATAATCACATTCTTATACTTTTAATCTAATTTTAGGATTTATTATTATGAAACGCCCTACTCCCGTAGATGAAGAAGTTTTATTTGACGGACGCAGCCTTATCTCCGAAACAGATACCAAAGGGATTATTACCTACGTTAACCGCAAATTTACGGAAATGACCCTCTATTCCGCTGTTGAAGCCGTTGGACAGCCACACAGTATTTTACGCCATCCTGATATGCCAAAAGCGGGGTTTGAGGGGATGTGGAAGATCATCGAAAGCGGTAAAATCTGGGAAGGGTATGTCAAAAACCTTCGTAAAGACGGTAAATTTTATTGGGTTGTCGTCCATATCGTCCCAAAACTTAATGAAGCGGGAGAAATTATCGGCTATATTGCCTCACGTAAAATGCCAGACCGTAACCGTCTCAAAGTTATCGAAGAGCAATATGCCCAACTCCTTCGAGAAGAAAAAGCTTAATTATCTAACTCAAAGAGTGGTGTGAAGCCACTCTCTCTTTTGGTACACTTGCCAAAACCACCACCCTTTAATATACACTTCTACCGTCATTGCCACATAAACCCAAACAATTTCCCATCCCATTACCATAACCACATAGGAGGGAATAAGCCGAAAAAGCCATAAAGAGAGGGTATTGATACGAAGGGTAGTTTTGGTTGCCCCTGCCCCTCGAAGTGCCCCGCTAAAAACAAACGTTATAGCCAAAGGAATTTGGGTAATACCTACAAGACGAAGATAAATCGATGCATGCTCAATCGTTGCCGAATCATGGGTAAACCATGATGAAAGGTATTCAGGAAAAACAAATAAAACAATACCGACGCTTCCCATAAAAACTGCCGCGATTTTGGCACTTAATATCCCTGAAGCGTACGCCGTCTCATTCTTTTTAGCTCCGATATTTTGCCCTACAAGAGCCATCGCTGCTACGGAGAATCCAAAACCGGGCATAAAGGCAAGAGCCTCTATTCGTAACCCGATTTGATAACCTGCCATAGCCTGTGTTCCATACGATCCGATAATGATAATAAAGAGTAAAAAAGATCCAACCCCAATTAAACGTTCATACGCAGCAGGTAAGCCGATTCGAATTACCCGTTTGAAATCAATACGTGAAAAAATAGGTACAACATCTAAAACACCCCCGCGTCTGGCGAATATCCATCCATACGCTATCAAATTAAACGCATACGCACACAATGTCGCATAGGCTGAACCCGCTACACCCATGGCCTCAAACCCGCCATGCCCAAAAATAAAGAGATAATTTAGTCCAGCATTGATAAATGCAGAAAGAATTTTAATCACAAGAGAACTTTGAGTATCTCCCGCCGCAGAAAGTGCATTATACGCCAATGCATCCAAAAAAATCAGAGTCATCCCCAAGGATAATGTCCCAAAATACTCACTACCTAAGAGGATAACATCTCCCCCTGAGCCCATCCATCTAAATAAATCAGATGCAAAATACCATCCTACTGCACCAACGATCATAGAAAGGAATATTGCTATAGAAACACTCGTATAGACAACGCTTGATGCTCTGCGGCGACGAGCACTTCCAATATAACGAGCGATAAGGCTACTTGAACCGATAACGTATAGCGTCATCGCAACTTGAATCATCATCATAAACTGCATACTAAGTCCAACCGCAGCTAAGGCAGCAGCCCCCAGCGATCCCACCATAACCATATCAATCAAGATTTGTATAATGTCAAGCAGATGCTTAAATGCGGCCGGAATGGCTAATCGTAACACTCCTTGCCGCATTAACCTCACATTCAAGGGTGTAAAATCCTTGCGATCTCTTCCATTGAACCGAATAATTCCTCTTTCGTCTCAAACCGAAGCTCAATACGATTGGTAGGGACTTCACCGATAGGATCAAAATCACAAATTAATACATACGATTCTAGGGTAATGCGATCAGCTTTAAGTTCTGCCCATTCCAATGAGACCGACGCACTCTCTCCTCCTGCACTGATAAGTGCTGCAGGGTATAAACGGGTCACTTTTGCAAGATCAATTTTTTGTCCATCTGTTTCATACCATAATTCCCTATTCATCCAATCTCCTTTAAGCAATAATGGCGACGTATCCATCCGTAATAGAGAGCACAAAGGGTAAAAAAGCTACCTAAAATAAAAGTAATTGTTTCCAAAGAAATCGTATTTTTAGCCAAATATCCGATTAATAATGAGGTAAAAGCCCCCACTCCCAAGAAAATCATATCATTATACGCTACGACACGGCCGTAAAACTCACTGCGGATATGATGTTGCAATAAAGTATAGGTATAAGACCACAGCGTAGTAGTAACAAAACCCACTAAAACAGATGCAATCAAAGAGAGATAAAAGTTTTCCATCACCATTCCCCAAAGTCCTATAGTAATCGATTCTATGATAAAAAGCCACCCTAACCGTTTGTTATTCACCCAGTTTCCTAATACCATAGGACCAATCACCAAACCGACAGCACGGGATGCATTCAACAACCCGATTCCCAAGGATATCGCTATGATATTGGCATAGTAATGCTGCACAGATAATGCAATGAGCGCATCGAATGCAGTAAAGCCAAGCACTGCATGTAAAAGCATCAAGTGCAATACTACTTTATTGGTGCGAATATAACAATACGCTTCACGCATCATTATAATAAATCTACTGTCGGCATTTTCTGATTTTAAGTCAAACATTAGCCCTTTCAGAAGGAGTAATGCAAATACAAAAAGTCCTGCATCAAGGACAAAAGCGGCACGTATCCCTACCCAGTAAACGACAATCCCGCTTAATGCCATTCCAAGCGTATACGACAATGACCAAATAATAGAATGAATTTCATTCGCCACTTGAAGTGATTTCCCTTCCAAAATACGGGGAAGAAGTGACATTTCTACCGTAAAATGAAAACTTGATGCCCCCATGCGGACAAAAACCAAAATATATAAAAGCCATAACATCTCTCTATTAGAAACCAACAATAATAAAAGGGTGCAACCTATCTCAATCAATGTCAAAAGGATCATTAACTTTTTCGGGTGGATACGATCAATGATAACACCGCTTAACGGCGCTTGCAGTACTCCCGGCAAAAAATGTAATGCGGCAACAAGCGCAATAATCGTTGCATCAACCTGCATTTGAATCAGCAGCGTGTAAATCGCAACATTACTAAACCATGCCCCGAAATAAGCAATTAACTGAATAATGGAGAGCCGTTTAAGTACCGGTTCATTTTGTAAAAGAGTCCAATAGCGTTTCATAAATGCAAGAGTAACATGCGAGTCATTAAAGTTTTTATTCACTTGGACGATTTAGGGGTACGAAATGTTTTAGATACGTTAAGGAGAACGATCATGGAAATATTACAAGCCACTGCCAGAATGCAGCAGAGTCAAATCTCTACGCCCGCTAGTGCAGCTCCGAGTGTACAAAGTGTTCAGCAAATTCAGCAAACGCAAATCAATCAGGACAAAGCTGCTCAAGTAGATACTGAACAAAAAAGTTCAAAAGTCGGTTCGCAAGAACAAATGGATCAGCTAATAAAGCATCTTAATCTGTCGCTTGATCCATTTAATACATCACTCAAATTCGGATTTGACAATTCATCTAAAGATTTTTATGTCTCTGTCATTGACACCAAAACCAATCACATGCTTAGACGTTTTCCTTTAGAACAAGCTCAGATGTTGCTTCCTAAAATTCAAGAAGTAAATGGCTTGCTTTTTGATAAAAAAGGGTGAAGTATTATCGATATATCTTAGAATCATTTTAATACAAATATTATAATTCGAACAATCAATTAAGGGATTTACATGGTCGCAAATTTAGCATACAATACATATACTCAAAACAATGTAGGGATAGAATCTCCCGAAAAACTTATACAAATGATGTATGAGGGGATTTTACGCTTCAACATGCAAGCAAAACGTTCTATTAATGATGGGGATATAGAAAGACGCACTTATTGGATCAATAGATCCAATGCTGTTTTAACAGAGCTTATTAATGTTTTGGATTATTCTCAGGGTACAATCGCGCATTATCTATCAGGCCTATATACGTATCAACTTCGTTTACTTATTGAAGCCAATATTCATAATGATTCAACTAAAATAGATGAAGTCAATGGCGTCGTTAAAGGTCTCTTGGAAGCATGGAAAGAGAGTACGAATGTGGCTAACCAAGCTTAAAACGGCATTAGTATTGGGTCAACTCGATCGTATTGCATCTCTTATTGATGAGATGCCTACGTTTGAGACTCTCGAAGAAATGGAACAAGCAGCGTATCTACTACAAAATGTAAAAACATTTTTAGAAGCAGGTAAAGCCGAAACTTCACAAATATTGCAGCAACTCAAAAATACTATAAATTTCCTACAATCTACTCAAACCGATCAGCCACGTTCACTAAATCTCAAATTTTAACGCTTGTCTCATCATTTTTTTGCTAGAATCGCGCCATTAACTCCATTTTATGGAAAAAAGCAAGCCCGATAACTTCAAAAGGATGCACATGAAAAAAGAAGTCAAAAAAGTTGTTTTAGCCTACTCTGGCGGATTAGATACGAGTGTCATTTTAAAATGGCTGCAAGATGAGTATAAATGCGAAGTAGTTACTTTTACCGCCGATATCGGCCAAGGGGAAGAAGTTGAACCAGCCCGTGCGAAAGCAATCAGTCTAGGAATCAAACCGGAAAATATTTACATCGAAGATCTCCGTGAAGAGTTCGTACGTGATTATGTTTTCCCAATGTTTCGTGCCAACGCGATTTATGAGGGGGAGTACTTACTCGGAACATCGATTGCACGCCCTTTGATTGCAAAACGTCAAGCTGAAATTGCTCGTATCACAGGTGCCGATGCGGTCAGTCACGGTGCTACTGGAAAAGGAAATGACCAAGTCCGTTTTGAAATGGGCTACCTCGGACAAAACAGTGCACTCACCATCATCGCCCCATGGCGCGAATGGGATTTGAATTCTCGTGAAAAACTTCTAGCCTACGCCGCAGAACATGGGATCAAAATCGAAATGAGCGGTAAAAAATCTCCGTATTCTATGGATGCCAACCTCCTTCACATCTCATATGAGGGAGGAATTCTTGAAGACCCTTCCGCTGAGCCAGAAGAAAGTATGTGGCGCTGGACCGTATCTCCACAAGATGCACCCGATGAAGCCGAATACATCGAAATCGGCTACGAAAAAGGGGATCCAATAAGTCTAAATGGGAAGATTCTTTCTCCTGCAGTGATGTTGGAACAGCTCAATATTATCGCCGGACGTCATGGCATCGGACGCGCTGATATTGTTGAAAACCGATTTGTAGGAATGAAAAGCCGCGGATGTTATGAAACACCGGGTGGAACCATTATGATAAAAGCGCACCGTGCTATCGAATCATTAACACTTGATCGTGAAGAAGCGCATTTAAAAGACGAGTTGATGCCGCGCTATGCAAAACTTATTTACAACGGATTTTGGTTTGCTCCTGAACGTGAGATGCTTCAAGCCGCTATCGATAAAACACAACAAAATGTACGAGGTACGGTACGTTTGAAACTGTACAAAGGTAATGTCATGGTTGTCGGACGCAGTTCAGACCTATCCTTGTTCAATCCTGAGTATTGTACATTTGAAGAAGATTCCGTTTATGACCAAAAAGATGCGGGTGGGTTTATCAAACTCAATGCCCTACGCTTTATCATTGCCGGCAAAGCACGAAAAAACAAATAAGGAAATTTGAGTATGAGCATCATTAAAATAGATATGAATTCAGATGAATTCCAAGCTGAATTAGAAAAAACAATTAAATTTACAGACAAAGTAGTCAGCCAATTTAATTGGGCCTACAATCCTCAAGAAGAGATCAATGAGGGGGTACAACTCGGGCTAGCCCGTAATAAAATGATGTACAGTAAACGCTTTTGTCCTTGCTATATGGTTGAAGAAGTTGATGGCAAATATCAAAGTACCGACAACAGACTCTGCCCTTGTACTACTGCCATTGAAAAAGAGATACCGCAAGAAGGGGTATGCCACTGTCAAATTTTTTGTACTCCTGAATATGCGACGGCCAAACGAATGGAGATGGGAATTGAAGAAGTCACTCATCAGCATTCACGCGGTTTGACCAAAGCAGAGTGCGAAATGCTCTTAACCAAAAGTGATATCGACAGTGATGAATTAACAGCACTTTTCGAAGCACGTGAGCTCGGTATGGTCAAATTTAAAGTGGCTGACGTCCGTGAATGGATGGAGTGGAAAATGGGACGCATTGCTGGAGCTGATGTTTTGGTTCCGACCAGTAGTTTTTTCCAAACTCTTACAGAATCTAAATTAGAAAAAGACGAAAATATTATCGTTTACTGTCATGTTGGAAGCCGAAGTGCTCACTGCCAACGTATCTTAACCGATATGGGCTACACGAATATATCTAATCTTGCACACGGTATTGTAGGTTATAACGGCGAAATTGTACGCGGATAATTAAGGAAAAAAATGAAAGTTTTATTGACAAAAGATGTTAAAGGGGTCGGCAAAGCCGGCGAAATAAAAGAGGTTGCTGACGGTTATGGAAAAAACTTCCTTATCGGTAAGGGACTAGCTCTTGCAGCGACCAATGATGTTTTAAAAAAATACGAATCGGAACAAAAGAAAAAAGCGGCACAGGATGCTGCAGAAATTGATACGCTTAATGCGATAAAAGCAAAATTGGCTGATATCAAAGTTGTTATTAACAAAAAACTTGGAGACACCGGTCATCTATTTGGATCAGTTACTAAAGATGAGATCGCTAATGCTTTGTTAGAACAGCACAAAATAGAAATTGATAAAAAAGAGCTTGACGCCAAACATGGGATAAAAACCACGGGCGTGCATGACCTAGACCTTAAACTCGGACACGGCATCCACGCAATACTTCACGTAGAGATTCGAGGAGAATAAAGGAATAATATGAGCAAAGCAGGATTCGTCGCACTGATTGGACGACCTAACGCCGGAAAAAGCACTTTAATGAACTGGCTACTGGGCGAAAAAATCGCTCTGGTAAGCCAAAAAGCCAACGCCACTCGCAAGCGTTCTAATGCTATCGTAATGCACAAAGATGACCAAATTATTTTTGTAGATACTCCGGGACTTCATCAAGCTGAAAAACTCCTCAACCAATATATGCTCGAAGAGGCTCTTAAAGCGATAGGAGATTGCGATATCGTCGTATACCTCGCTCCGGCATCGGATAAACTCAGTTATTATGAAAAATTTTTAGAGATAAATGGGCAAAAACGACGCCACATCATCGTTCTTAGTAAAATCGATCAAATTTCTCAATCTGATTTACTCAAAAAGATCGGAGAATACAATCGCTACAGTGATCAATTTGAAGCACTTATTCCGATGTCTGTCACGAAAAATGTCGGAAAAAATGATCTTCTAGACACTATTGTTAAAAATCTTGCTGAGTCACCGTATCTTTATGATCCTGAAGATATGACAACAGAAAAAATACGCGATATCTATAAAGAATTTATCCGTGAAGCCATTTTTGATAATATCAGTGATGAAATTCCCTATGAATCAGACGTCATTATCGATAAAATTGATGAAGACGCACCAGTTGAACACATACGAGCAACCATTATCGTCGAAAAAGAGTCTCAAAAAGGGATCATTATCGGCAAAGGGGGAGCGGCTATCAAGCGTATCGGTAAAAATGCCCGTGAAAAAATTGAACGTCTTGCTTCTAAACCGGTTTATCTAGAGCTCTTTGTGTCCGTAAAAAAAGGGTGGACAACCGATAAAAAATTCTTAAGTGATTTAGGATACGAATGGTAAAAAAAATTATTGCATTTGTTGCTTTTGGATGTACCTTATTTTCATCAGATGTGATGTCCTTGTATAAAAACGGAGGAATGAAAGCAATCGAAAAAGAGATTGATCGAGGGTTGGGTGATGCTTCATATTGGATGGATATTCTTGCAGATCAAGATTTGCGATTCGGTTACTTCGAAAGCACCGATACCCTTTTAGCATGCAGCAAAGAGAAATCTACTCTTGAACTGTATACGCGCGATGCTCAGAAACACTTTGTTCTCTTAAAACGCTTCAGTGCATTTACAGGTAAATATGATGGGGATAAAATGACGGAGGGAGATCGTCGGACTCCTATTGGGATTTATGCCTTAACTCAGAAGAAAAGCAATGTAGACCCATTCTATGGTCCCATGGCTTTTGTCACCTCGTACCCTAATTTGTATGATCGGATTCGAGGCAAAAACGGCTCCGGGATTTGGATACATGGCGTACCTGAGCAAGGTGAACGCAATGAATTTACAAAAGGGTGTATTGTTATCAATAATTCAGATCTTGTACATCTGGATCACACCATCAATCCAGCGACAACTGTTTTAATTATAGATTCGCAAATTCAGCCTAAACATGATTTATCACCCTATTCTACGATAATGGGGGAGTTGTATCGATGGCGATATGCATGGATGTATAATGATTTCAATACCTACCTATCGTTTTATGGCCCTTCATTCAAACGTTTTGATGGAATGGATCTGAATCAATTCAAACTCTATAAACAACAAATTTTTGCCAAGAATGAAAGTAAATCTATTGTTTTAAAGAATATTCAAATTGTCCCTTACCCTGGAGATCAATCAAATCTCTATCTCATTACATTTGAGGAGCTTTATCAAGCTGATACCCACCGATTCAATGGGACAAAGACACTGATGGTTACATTGAATGTTGATAAATCGATCTCCATTCTATCCGAAGAGTAATCATGCGATTAATATTTTTACTGCTCACATTTCCATTTATCGTTTTGCATGCCCTCTCTTTCTCTATTGTCAAAAAAGAGACCGACCAAACACCAACACTTTTAGTAATTGGAGGTATTCACGGTAATGAACCCGGAAGCTATTTTGCAACTGCATTATTAGCCCAATATTACACCATTACAAAAGGGAATCTCTGGGTTATACCAAACCTAAATCGTGAAAGTATTCAACATGATAGCCGTGGAATACATGGGGATATGAATCGAAAGTTTGCCGAGATCAGTTCAAACGATCCTGATATCAAAATTGTTAACGATATTAAGCAGATTATTACCGATCCTAAAGTTGGCTTAATTTTAAACTTGCATGATGGACATGGTTTTTATCGTAAAGAGTATGAAAATACAATTTTTAATCCTACAGCATGGGGACAAACGTGTGTTATTGATCAAGGCTCTCTGGATACTGAACACCCTTATGGTAAATTAGATGAAATCGCCTCGCAAGTACGTCTTGAAGTCAATAACGGACTGATAGAAAATCATCATTTGTTCGATGTACGAAATACTAATACACGATTTGATGATGAAGAGATGAAGCACTCTTTAACTTACTTTGCTATTACTCATAATAAACCGGCATTCGCGATTGAAACAAGTAAAAATCTTCCTACCCTCCATCAGAAGGTTTTTTATCAGCTTCGTGCAATCGAATGCTATATGAAAATTATGGGAATCCAGTTTGAACGCTCATTTGAACTCAACCCTGATACGGTCCAAAGTCTCCTAGCACTTCATGGTAACGTAATTATAAACAACAATTTCTATCTAACTTTAGAAGATTTAAAAAACAGTTTAAGTTTGATTCCGCTACAATCAAATCAGAACGAGTTTAAGTTTTCCCACCCATTGGGAAGCGTTCAAAAAAACAAAGGTATGTATGATCTCTTTATTGGTCATAAAAAAATAGGTTCTTTGCTCCCAAATTATTGCGAAAAAGGGCTTTATTCCGAAAAAATAACTGTAATTGCAGACGGTGAACAAAAGAAAGTTACCTTTGCTACAGATTTTTTTGTAACTGCCGATTTTAAGATTGTAAACAATGATCCCAACATGCGGGTCAATATCATAGGGTATACTCAAAGAGGAATATCAGATGAGAGTAATCGTAAAATAAGTTTAAAAGATTTAGATTCAAAATATTCGGTGGATCGCTCGTCAAAAAGTTACCGAATAGAGTTTTACTGCAAAAAGCATTTTTGCGGCATGATTCTTGTACATTTTAAATAGGATATAGGATGAGTAAAAGCAAACAGCAAACATATTCAACCATTGTATCGGCGAATCCCTATAAAGGGGATTATTATGTTGGTACCTTTAACACAATCACTCAAAGTACTTCTCCTTCATTTTCAAAAGAACAATATGCTATTTCATTTCTAAATACCAAAGGATTTATTTCTACCCTAATCGGTATTAGTAAAAATGTCCCTGATGACGACGTATATGATGCATTAGAAAACAAAGTATATGAAGAACTTGCTCTAGACATGGCAGTCGAGTATCACATAAGATATATTGAAGCGATTCATAAAAGCACAGAAGGAGACCGTTATTTTCACGTTTTTGTTGTTGATCCGCTAACTTTAGAGCAAGAATTTGCACAGAATATTACAGCAATTAAATACATTGATCAGATTATTCCAGTTCCACTGCTTTTAAAATCTCTTTACGTCAAGGAACTCATAGAGTCATCTGACATCCACTGCTTTATCTATTTTCAAGAAAATGATGCATTTTTTTCAATCTACAATGAGCAAGAATTTATCTACGCTAAATCTCTTAAATACTCCCTCAAACAAATGCATGAGCGATTTTGTGAATTACTGGGTGAACAAATAGATTTAGCAAACTTTGAAGATATTTTAGCAACTGAAGGGCTAAATACACAAAACAGCGAATACCAAAAAAATCTCATAAAGCTCTTTGGCGAAATATTTTTACATGTCAATGATGTTATGACATATGCAAAAAGAGCATTTGATATCAAAAAATTTGATCAAATCTTCATTGGTACCGGTACTGGAAATGTCATTGGTCTTGACGAATATGCACAAACATACTTGGGGTTAAAAGCCACACCGTTCGACTTTAATTATGGTTTTAATACCAATGGTGTTAATGTTGATCAAATTCACCAACTTATGCACTTGTATGGAAGACTTGAATCAAACGAACGTTACGAATGTAATTTTACAATTTTCCATCGTCCGCCCCCTTTTGCCAAACGAGATAGCGGGAAATTAATTCTTGTTACTGCCGCGGCACTCGCAGGTGCACTTCTATATCCTGGTACCTATTGGGGGCTCTCCTATATTGAAGAGTTTCATCATGCAGTATTAACCAAAGAGTATGAGCAAGTTCATATTGAAAAAACAACTCGTGAAGCAACCATAAACCTTAAAATAGCTAATAAAAATGCCGCTCAAACTTTATTAGATGAACAAAAATCATCCTATAAACAAAAACAAGACACACTTATTCAGGTTCATGATAAGAAAGTCAAATATCCAATGAAAGCAAAAATAATGGCTGACTTTACCCGAAGTTTTAACCAATATCATGTTCAATTAAAAACAGCCGGATATAGTGAAGATGTAAATAATAGTAAAATGTTTATTTTTGGACTAACCTCTTCCAAAACACAAGACATTACGGCATTACTTAAGCATTTAACTGATATTAAACGGGATCAATATAATTTTAGCCTTGAGATGATTTCATACAATGATGATGAAAAATCCTATCGTAGTGAATTAAAGGCGGTACTCAAATGAAACTGCAAATTGAAGATTATCTCTACTCTTTAGATCAATCGCTCGCTTTAAAAAGCGAACGCGATAAAATGATGCTTTTCGTTATGATATTTGCCTCTTTATTTGCCTTTTCCTATCTCCTATTTTGGGAAAGTGCCGAAACAAGTTTTAATGAATCACACACAAAAGCTGTCAAAGTTGAAAATGAGCTCAGTGCAGACAAGGGATATTTAAATGCCAATCCACCTGAACGAATTGCTCAAATTGAGCAAGAAACGGTAGCAATAGGACATCAGCATGAGCTCTATATCCAATATAATACTTATATCAAAGAGCAGTTGGAACAAATTTCCTCTCTTTACTATGATGAAAAGGTTTGGGGCGCTTATTTAGACTCTGTTTCTCGTTATGCTCGCGCATACAATGTTAAATTATCTAAGTTTGGCAATACATTACAAGCGGATAATATTTCTTTTGGTCATGTCCTTGATATAACCATTTCTTCAGAAGCACCGTATAAAAATACGTTGAAATTCATAAATGCGTTAGAGCAAAGCTTTTTAGTAGTAGATTTGCACAACTTTAATCTAACGGCCGAAGAAAAGCTCAAAGGCGATCTTAATATTTCAGTATGGGGGATCGTAAGACAATGAAATTATTGCTAACACTTATATTCGTTAATCTTGCTGCTTTACATGCGGCTTTCCCAACTGCACCTCTTCCGATCACGACCAATGAAACTGTCCGTGTTATACACTCGGAAGGGGACAAAGAACTTACTTGGGTTGATGAGCACATACGAGCTATCCTTCCATCACGGGTAGGTATATCTGATGCATTTATCGGATCATTAGTTGATCCTATGAAAATGAAAAAGGTAGCTTCCAGTACTTTATTAGCTCCACCTAAACTTGGAAGCATTAATACATTGTCATTACCAAAAATTGTTGAGGAGCCTTTACGCTTGCAAGCTCTCATTAATAAATCTGCCTTAATTAATGGCAAATGGTATAAATTAAGTGATCCGATTCGTTCATATGTCCTATCTGAGATTAAACCCAATTCGGTTTTACTTATCGGGAAAAAAGAACAAAAGCTTGTTTTGTTTCTCAACAAGCAAAACAGTAATATTAAAATCACCACAAAATAGGAAAGTATCATGACATCTGTAATTAAACACCATGCACGCGCGTTTATTCTATCCGTTGCAACGGCTGCTCTTTTGGCACCTTCTGTTCATGCTGATTGTACCTATGAGCTTTTCAATATTGCGTCAGTCAAAGGAACCACAATAGGGGACTTTATTGATCAGCTGAGCGAGGAGTGTGGTATGAGTATTATCATTGCCGATCCTGAAGCTGAAAAAACTCTAGCCAAGCCAATGAATAAAACATTTTTGAAGAATCTAACGATTAACGAAGTGCTTGACCTGATCATCAAAGAAAACAATCTTCAATATACGCTCCAAAATAATATTTTAAAAGTGAGCTATCTCCAAACTAAGACTTACAACCTTGATTACATTATCTCTGAGCGTAAAGGATCGGGAAGTACCGATATTGTCTTATCCTCATCAAATAAAAGTTCAAAAAGCACTAATCAAACAGCGATGGTCGCAGGAGGCGCGGCAACCAGTACAACAGGTGGTGCGATGGGAGCAACTCGCCAGACCGGATCTCAATCAGGTATGAAAATCACTTCTATAGATGAAGTTCAGTTTTGGGATACATTATCGAATGAGCTTGAGAATATCTTAAATCGCCCCGAGGATACCTATAAGACGCAAACCCCTATCATTAATAAAAATGCAGGTATGGTCACAGTAACAGCAACGGGAACTCAAATTCAACGATTAGATCAATACCTCAAAGATTTACAAAAGAAAATGCAATATCAAGTCTTAATAGACGTCCAAATGTACAGCGTAAGTCTAAACAATGGTTCCACAACAGGTATCGATTGGTCACAAATTTATGCATTGCAAAATATTAAACTTAATTTTGATCTTGCAAACCAAAATAATGTCAGCCCATTCACTCCTACCATGTCGACAAGTACTACAAGTACGTTTGGTACCATCGGAGGCATTGCAGCAGGGGCTTCAACAGCCAAACTTTTCCAAATGAGTGGTGGTGGAAGTCTTAATCAAGTCATTAATTTTCTAAAAACACAAGGAAATGTTAATGCCTTATCGAATCCAAAGATTTTAACCTTGAATAATCAACCTGCCTTGATTACTGTCGGTACTGAACTTTTTTATAAAATACAAAATGTTACAACACTGGGGGGAGTTTCTGCGGGAACTTCCAATACAGTAACAGACAATGTCATTGATTCTGTATTTTCTGGAATTCTTTTGGATATTACCCCTGAAATTTCGGATGACAATACTATTACCCTCAAAATAAACCCATCTATTTCAGAAGCGGGTTCAGATGTTGTTAGAGCATCGGATGGTACTCGTTCTGTGCCACCCGATTTAACACGTCGTCAGCTTTCATCTGTTATAACTGTAAAAGATGGAAGTCGTGTTATCTTGGGAGGTCTTATCAATACTAAAATGGTTGATAATGGTAATAAAATACCTCTTCTTGGAGATATTCCAGGGATTGGATACCTTTTCAAAACCGAAGGAAAAAGCAAACTTACGGAAGAATTGGTCGTTATTATAGAACCACATATTATCAAAAAAGAAGGCAGTGATCTATCATTATCCAATCTTGGTTATTCACGCCTTGATGAGGAAGTAGATTCCGTTAAAAAATCAGCTCACTAAATAAAAATGGAAAATAGCCTTTTTTCAAAGCCACGTGATCTATTTTTGGATATAGTCAATCCTAAAGACTATATTCAAATTGATAGTGTCTCACATATGTATCAGTCTCTAAAAACCTCGGTACAAAAACCCCTGAAAATGATACTTTTATACGGCAGACCTGGAACCGGCAAAAGTATGCTATTGCACAAGCTCCATCATGACCTCTCTAAGCACCAGAAGGTTTTTATGATATCAACTCCTATCGTTGATGAAGATGATTTTTTACGTGTCCTAGCACAAAATATTTTTGGCCATGCTCCACGAGAAGTAATGACGCTTAATCGTTTTTTAGAGCTTTCAGATGCCCTTTCACTACCCATCATACCCATCGTATTACTTGATGAAGCACAGCTTTACAGTGCTTCTTTGATGGAAAAAATACGACTTATATCGGATGCACGCGCTATTAAATTTGTTATTACACTCCATAAAACCGATAAAGAAGATGTTATCGCAAAAGAACATTTTCAAACGCGTATTTGGGAAAGTATTGAACTTCAAAATGCTTCCCATGAGGAGTTAAAGGTTTACATTCAAAAAAAACTTTTAAAGTTCAATTGTTTTGATGTTGCAAATATGTTTAATGATAAAAATGTTAAATTGATTTCAACACTGACTAAAGGAAATTACAGAGAAACCAATAAGCTTCTTTACTCTCTTTTTACCCTTTACTGTTGGTATGAAGAAAATCATCCACAAGCAATTAATTACAATTCCCTCAAAGCTAAATGGATTGAAATGGCCGCAATCCATACAGGACTTATTCGTGCTTGATATTCATAATCTAGAACGTCGCTGGCTAAAATATAAGATTAAAACATTTTTTCCAGTTATCATAACTGTCATTTTAGTGATACTGTTACTTATTGGAATAGTTATATTTTGGCCTAAGAATAAAATCACTACAGTACCGGTACCATCATTACCAAAGAATTCAAAATCAGTTGTGCCATTGCCAAAAGAAGTTTCACCATCGGTAGGCAACAGCATGTTGCTTGAGCCTTCTATGGAATTTATTCATTCTTTAAGTGAATCTTCTAGTGCTATCGCCTCCGTACCGGAATCCGGCCAAATTAAAAATATACCCAGTAGCCAAAAAACGACTGCCCCTCAATTGCCACCTCCAACAGCTAAAATGCTTGATGTCACCAAACTTCCGCCATTACCCAAAACACAGATACCTCTCTCTAGTAATAAAACATTATCTATAAACCGTAATGAATCTGCTCTCGATATTACAGAGTTAGAACAAAGATTCAAAGAAACATCAAATTCAAATCTCGGTCTCTTTATTGCTCGTTACTATTATGATCACGGTAACTATTCCGAATCGTACAACTATGCACTAAAAACCAATGCTGTCAATAGCCATATCGAAGAGAGTTGGATTATTTTTTCAAAATCTTTAATAAAACTTGGCAAAATTGATCAAGCAAAAAAAACCTTACAACTTTATATTACACAATCAGGATCTGAAACAGCAAAAAGCTTGCTTGAAAATATAGAAAAGGGAAATTTTAAGTGAAATTTATTGTAGTATTCTTCATACTTTTTTCTACTCTCTATGCGGATATGACTGAAAAACTTTTCGAGTTTTATCAACAAGGGATGTATAATAGAGGGTGTGAAGCTGGAGAAAAATATTTCCAAGCTCACCAGAAAGATGAAACCTATGTTTCTCTCTATGCTTTTTCTTGCCTAAAAGATGATCGGATAGATTCTTTAGCACTCCCTATTACACTGCTTAATACAAGCGTAGAAGCACGCTCTAATGCCGCTTATTTTACCTTACTTATAATGCAAAAGAAACTCTTAATACAGTCATTGTATGATAATAAACCTCTTTACAATTTAAAATTTCCAACCAGTTCTCATCTACTTTCAAGAATTTTTGATCTCTATCTCAAAAATCCGGAAGTAGGAGAATTGATTAAAGAATATCAAGATCCTGCCAATCCTAGGCAAACTTATAAGCTCTATACAACCCTAAAAAACGGACGCAAAACCATTGCTATAGATGAATACTATGATAAAATATTAACTTTACATCACGTGTATTAATAAAGGATTTTGATATGGACCGTATCACCCATGATTTACTTGAAAAACGCCATATCTCTCAACAACAAATTGATCGTCTCACTTCCCGTGGCGTCCAAGATGATACCATCTTAGAAACGCTAACCAAAGTTGGTGCAATTTCCCTTAATTTTATTAAACGCTTTGTTGTTGAACAAATTCGACTGGGTCGTTATGAACTCTCAATTATAAAAAACTACCATTTTTTAGATGAAACCTCTATCCTTACACATTTAGCAGAAGTAATTGAAGTACCTTTTATTGATCTGGACTCATTGGATATGGATTACAGATTAGTAGAAAAAATTCCAACCACTCAGTTAAAACGCTTCAATGCACTCCCTATCTCCCAAGATGATATGTATGTGGTGGTTGCATTTGCTGATCCCCTTAACATAGAAGCGCAAGAATCTATTCAACGTCTTTTTCCTCGGAAAGCACTTAAAATTGCAGTTGCAACCGAAAAACAAATACAAGCCTACCTTTTTAAAATAGAGCTCAAAGACAGCGTAAAAGAGCTTGTAACCAATATCCGCAATGAACTTCGTAATATTGGTACGATTGAAGAGCAACAAGAGGCTTCGTCTATTTTACAGCTTATTGATGTCATTCTAAAAGCATGTATCAAAGGGCGTGCCAGTGATATTCATATTGAACCTACAGAAAAAAACTGTGTTGTACGTGGACGGATAGATGGTAAATTAACAGAAGTTTTTATCTTCGACCGCGATATTTATCCACCTTTAGCTTCGCGTATCAAACTTCTAGCCAATTTGGATATAGCGGAACGTCGTAAACCTCAAGACGGTCGTTTTTCTGCCATAGTAATGGATGCTGAATTTGATTTTCGTCTCTCAACCCTTCCTATTATTTACGGTGAATCAATCGTTATGCGTATTTTGGACAAAACAAAAGCCCTCGTAAAACTTGAAGATTCCGGTATGGACACACAAAGTTATCAAAAGTTAATCAAAGGGCTACAATCCCCCTTCGGTATCATCCTCGTAACCGGACCTACCGGAAGTGGTAAAACGACAACGCTGTATGGATCGTTGAATGAATTACGCAATGTTGAAGATAAAGTAATTACAGTTGAAGATCCCGTAGAGTACCGAATGAATCTCATCCAACAAGTGCAAGTCAATCCAAAAGTCGGCCTCTCTTTTGCTGATGCGCTACGATCCATTTTACGTCAAGATCCTGATAAAATCATGATTGGGGAAATTCGTGATCATGAAACATTGGAAATCGCAATCAAAGCTGCTCTAACCGGGCATTTGGTCATTTCTACCCTGCATACCAATGATGCCATCAGTGCTATCCCTCGTATGGCCGATATGGGAATTGAACCTTATCTTATAAGTGGAGCCCTTGTTGCAGTGCAAGCACAACGACTGATCCGTCGTATTTGTACACATTGTAAAAAAGAGGTCGATATTCCACTTAATATATTACAAGAATACAGTACTTACATCCCACCTCATACGGTATTTTATGAAGGGGCAGGATGTAAAGAGTGCAATGGAAGTGGCTACATGGGTCGTGAAATGATTTGTGAAGTATTACCTATCACTGAGGGATTGGCAAGTATGATAGCACGTGGTGTATCCAAAGATGAACTTCTAAAACAAGCCAAAAACGAAGGTTTTATTGGTATGTTTGAAAACGGGATGGCCAAAGCAGTTCAGGGAGTAACGACGTTAGATGAAATTTTAAGGGTGGCAAAAGGATGAAATATTTTGTAGCAACAATACTTACAAAAGGGAAAAAGCACGATCAAGGTTTTTATGCCGAAAGTAAAAAAGAGGCCCATTATTTAGCTAAAATAAAATACAGTGGAATGGTCCTAAAAGTTACTGAAGCTTCTCCTCCGCTTGAAGATCAACTTCGCCGATTAAAAGAAAGTATATTTTCCAATGTAAAAAAACGCAAATTGAAACCCGATGGCCTTATTGCTTCAATCCGCCAACTTGCTGTAATGGCGAACGCCGGGATTTCTATTCACGATTCATTACGAGAAATCGCAGATGCTACAACGGATCAAACGCTGCAAATTGTACTTGGAACAATGGCAGATGATATTAATGCTGGACATAGCCTATCCCAATCAGCACATAAATTCAGCTTTGAATTAGGAAACTTATCCTTAGCAATGATCGAACTGGGGGAAAAAACCGGAAATATGGCGGAAGCTCTTCACAAATTGGCAAATATGCTCGAAGAAATTCGCCGCAATATTATAAAGTTCAAAAAAGCTATGGCATACCCTCGAAACGTCATGATTGCTATGGCTATCGCATTTACCGTCTTGATCTCCTACGTAGTACCACAGTTTAAAGCCATTTTTGAGCAGCTGCACGCTGAATTACCGCTACCAACAAAAATTCTCCTCTTTTTAGAACATTTATTTAATACGTACGGGTTATACGTTGTTGGCGCTATTTTCATATTTATTTTTGTATTCAAATATATGCTTAATCATTCCCGTGATTTTAGATACAAATGGCATCAGTTCCTACTACGCCTATACCTTATTAAAAATATTATAATGTATTCAACACTCAATCGCTTTACCCTTGTTTTTTCAGAACTTATTCGTGCCGGTATTCCTATCGCTGAAGCGTTAGAAACGTCCATTGCCATGATCGATAATCTTCCCTTACAAGAGCGTCTTCTCACTGTACGGGCTACCGTGGAAAAAGGAGGATCTCTTCACAGTGGTTTAGCCGAAACGAAATTGTTTGAAAACATGATTATTCAAATGATTTCTGCAGGTGAATCAAGTGGCCAACTCGATTCAATGATGGAAAAAGTTATGGAATACTATAAAATGCGTTTTGATGCCATTATTGACGGTCTCTCTGAAGCTGTCGAGCCAATAATGCTATTTCTTATTGCCTGTATGGTAATTCTCTTAGCACTAGGAATTTTTTTACCGATGTGGGATATGGGAAATGCTGTCAACGGGCGCCACTAAAGAAAAGGAAAGAGGAGGCTATACCTCTTCATTCGCTTCTTTAGCTACTAAATTATTATAGACTTCATCTTTTGGAATCAATCCCGTCTCATATAAAAATTGAGACGGAATGAAATTGGTTTTTTTAATCTTATCATACTTCGCATAGCTCAGTAAAAGACGATCTTTTGCACGAGTGACGGCAACATAAAATAGCCGACGTTCTTCTTCAATACTTCCGCTGCGAGACATCAGTTTACGGTTTGGAAATCGCCCGTCCATCAAATCGATGACATAAACCTCTTGGTATTCCAAGCCTTTGGAGGCATGAATACTAAGTAAATGAACCCCCTCTCCTTGCGTCAAATCCTGAGATCCTAAAACCATCGCATTTAAAAAACGTTCATGATCTTTGTAGGGACGCGAAAGTTCAAATAATATCGTACATTTTCTCCGAATACGTTCTTGGGACTCCTGCTTGGCTTTTTCGTCCACATTACCATTTTCATTCATCGCACGGCGGTGTGAAAGATGTTCAATGACATGTCCGTATAGTGCAGAAAGGGCAATTTTTTGAACGGCTTCTTTGGGTGTTTTTAACTCTCGTAATTGCCGAAACAAAATAAATAAATCATGTAAAAAAATAGCTGAGTCTTTAGTCAATTTCGCATGTTTCAAAATAACATTTCCCATAAAATTTGGGTCTAATCCAAGTTTTGCAAACCGCCCTGCACTCCCCATTTCTGCATAATCATCAAACAGCCCTAACTGATGATTTAATCGCCGCTTCTCAAAAGGGCTGGAAATGGATGAATCAGGAGTATACAATCCGCGTAGAAAGGATCCATTTCCTAGCTTCTGCAAAGCAACAAACAACTCTTTGGCAACAGCACTTCCAACCCCTTTTGCATAATCAAACAGATGAATAAATGCCATCATATCCGACTCATTCACCAAAAGAGTATAGATATCCAACAATGCTTTAATCTCTTTGGAGTCAAAAAAACTTGTCCCTCCTCGTCTACGGCATGGGATTCCTATTTCACGAAGAGTTGCTTCAATCCCATCGGCTGAAGCGTTATTACGAAAAATCACAGCAATCTCTTCACGCGGCGTTGCAGAATCCCCAATTAATTGCGCTATTCCATGGTACTGATCGAATAACTCATCATAAATAAGTAATCTTGGGCTTTGGGCTTCATGTTCACGAGTCACTTCCAAGGCTTTAGGATAAATTCGCTCGTTATAAGCAATAACCGTATTGGCTAATGAGAGAATAGGTATGGTTGAACGATAGTTTTTGTTGAGAGTATATACTTTCGCATCCGGATAAATTTTATCAAAAGAACCGATAATGGAAATATCCGCACCGTTAAAAGCATAAATACTCTGATCATAATCCCCAACACAAAATAGGGAAGGAGGTCTCATAGCATCAATGAGAGTCCCCTGCAAGGCATTCGTGTCTTGATACTCATCAATCAATACTTCTTTGTATCCTAAATCATTCTGAGATGCCAACTTACGCATCAAGAGCAATAAATCATTGAAATTGACAAAACCATACTCTTTTTTAAGGGCTTCAAACTCATCAATAATATCAGCATATATAGCGGCATATACCGCATGTTCGTCTTTACGCGTTTTAATCCACTCTTCAAACGTGATCGTTAATTCCGTATTTTGATAAAAAGAGTATTCATCATAAAGATAATTTGCTCCATAAGCAGCTGTCGCACAATCTAGGTGGGAAAAAGTCCGTTTTTCATAAACACTGCGAAAAAGTGTTTTTAGTTCTCTTGGTTGTTTAAGAACTACCTTTCCCTCTTTGCGCTTCAGCCATCGATAGCTCACCGCATGAAACGTACCCGCATCAATTTTGGAGGCAATCTCACGACCGAAAAATGCCGCTACCCGCTCCACCATCTCTTGCGCGGCTTTATTGGTAAAGGTTAAAAGTAAAATTTCTTCAGGATTTACGTTTAGTGAAAGCAGATAAGCGATACGTCCGACAATCGTCGAAGTTTTACCGGTACCGGCAGAAGCAATAATAAGATTGCGTCCATACGGAGCAGTAGCAGCAGTGTATTGCTGATCATTGAGGCGCGAAAGTGGCAAGAGGCTCCTTAAAGCCCCAAGCTAGGAGCCGTTTATGACTTAAATTTTTTGATTGGCTCTGCCAAACCAAAATCCGGATGGTCTACAGCGCTCAATACCGCTTGAGCTGCAGTTGCATTATCTTGATTAAAAATAAGTGGAGCAAGGAAATTAATACATGACTCATCGAGCGGATTTTGAACAACAACGACATTATATACAAGGACGTTTGAAGTTTCATTAATATCCAGTAAAACACGGATAGATAGAGGTACATCAAAAGAATACTCGCGCAATAAGTACGGATTGACAAGGGTAAAACTTACACCTGAATCGTTACAACTTTTTAAAGTTGAAAATAGATCATCTACTTCGATCAATTCCACTTTAGTAATTTGATCAAATCCCAGTATCTCCGATTTAATTTCGTATTGCATTTAATTATCCTTTAATCAAGATGTTTCTGCATTATATCATAAATAATTTTTTATATTAAATTTAATTATTATTTAATAAATAAATGCGTTTTTAGCAAAACAATAATACCATATAATCATAACAAATAGCGTTCCTCTTTAGTTTTGGTATAATTCGCGAATATTTTCCGATCAAGGCCTATTTATGTCCGCTACCCACTATGACCCAAAAAATATCGAAGAGAGCTTTTACCCTATCTGGGAAAATCGAGGACTTTTTGAAGTAGACGGTAACAAAGCCATCTCCAAAGAGGGGAAACATTTTTCCATAATGATGCCTCCTCCCAATGTTACCGGCCGTTTACATATCGGTCATGCCCTCACATTTACCCTGCAAGACATTATTGTCCGCTACAAACGGATGGACGGCTATGTGACTCTCTGGCAACCGGGGACTGACCATGCCGGTATTGCGACTCAAAATGTTGTCGAAAAGCAGCTCCTTGTCGAAGGCTCAACCAAAGAAGAGCTCGGTCGCGAAGCCTTTTTAGAACGGGTCTGGAAATGGAAAGAAGAGAGCGGCGAGATTATGGTCGGACAACTCAGAAAACTCGGTGTTTCCCCCGCATGGAGCCGTGAACGTTTTACGATGGATGAAGGGCTAAAATCCTCTGTCAAAGAAGCCTTTGTCCACCTCTATAACCAAAATCTGATCGTCCGAGGCAACTATATGGTCAACTGGTGTACGCATGACGGCGCACTCAGCGATATCGAAGTGGAACACGAAGAGCATCAAGGCAACTTCTACCACATGCGCTACCCATTCAGTGACGAAAGCGGTCATATCGTGGTCGCAACAACCCGCCCGGAGACCTATTTTGGAGATACCGCGATCATGGTTCATCCCGATGATGAGCGTTACTTCCACCTCATCGGTAAAAGTGTCACACTCCCTCTCATTAACCGTGATATCAAAATCATTGCAGACAGCCACGTTGATCGTGAGTTTGGAACGGGAGTCGTCAAAGTTACACCTGCACACGACACAAACGACTATGAAGTGGGCAAGCGTCACGATCTTGAATTTATAACCGTTTTCGATGAAAAAGGAATACTGAATCACCACGCCGGCGAATTTGAGGGATTAGAGCGTCTCGAAGCACGCGCCGTGATCGTCAAACGTCTCGAAGAGGCCGGATTCATCGAAAAAATCGAAGAGCATATTCATCAAGTGGGGCATTGTTACCGCTGTAAAAATATTGTAGAACCCTATATTTCGAAACAATGGTTCGTTCGTAAAGAGGTAGCGCGCGGTTCGATCGATAAAACCAATGACGGTCTAACGCAGTTTTTTCCGCCTCACTGGATTAACAGCTACAATTCATGGATGGGTGAACTGCGCGACTGGTGTATCTCCCGTCAACTCTGGTGGGGACACCGTATTCCGGTATTTTACTGCAATGATTGTGGCCACGAGTGGGCAAGCTTGGATGAACACCCTGAGAATTGTCCGCATTGTGCAAGTAAAAACTTCACTCAAGATCCTGATGTCCTCGATACGTGGTTCAGTTCTGCTCTCTGGCCGTTTTCAACCCTCGGATGGGGTAACGGCGATACTGCATTGGATCAACTCTTCCAAAGTGAAGATATGGCCAAGTTTTATCCCAATACCCTCCTGATTACTGGATTTGATATCCTTTTCTTCTGGGTTGCACGGATGATGATGATGGGAGAAAGTTTTACAGGCGAATTGCCGTTTAAACATATCTATCTTCATGCATTAGTACGCGATGAGCACGGACAAAAAATGTCAAAATCCAAGGGAAATGTTATCGATCCACTCGATATGATCGAAAAATACAGTACCGATGCACTGCGCTTTACTTTAGCCGTCCTTGCGGTTCAGGGACGTGATATCCGCCTCAGCAACGATCGTTTGGAACAAAGCCGTAACTTTACCAATAAGCTCTTCAATGCCTCTAAATTTTTGCAAATGAACATGAGCACATTCAAAGATTTAAACGATCAAGAGATCAGCACTCCATTAGGTCGCTATATGCTCTCACGTTTCCGTCGTGCGACGGCAGAGACCAGAGCATTTTTGGATGAATACCGTTTTAACGATGCAGCAACCGTACTCTACCGCTTCTTATGGAACGAGTTCTGCGATTGGGGTATTGAGCTTGGAAAAGCCTCTAAAGAGAGCGTGGATGAGTTAGGAAGTATCTTTAAAGAGTCAATGAAGCTCCTCCACCCGTTTATGCCATTCATCACTGAATATCTCTATCATGAGCTTTCAGGGACGACCCTTGAAGAGAGCAATTCTATTATGGTAATGTCGTATCCGGAAGATGTAACCGTTGATGAGGCTATCGAAGCGGAATTTGCCATCATTATGGATGCCATCGTGACAATCCGCCGCGCCAAGACTCTCGTCGATTTAGGGAACCAAAAAATCGACCTCGCTTACCTAAAATGCAGTGGTGATCACTCCATGATGGCTCCGTTTATCGCCCGTCTAGCCAAAGTGGAAACGCTCCATTTTACCGATACTAAAATTGACAATGCGATCAGCGACATCGGAGAATCGGTCGAGGTTTATCTTCCGACCGAGGCAATCGATCTTAGCCCGATCATCGATCGATTGAGCAAACAGCGTGAAAAACTTCAAAAAGAGGCCGATAAACTCAAAGGGATGCTCTCCAATGAACGTTTCGTCGCCAATGCTCCGGAATCGGTTATTATACAAAACCGTGAAGGTTTAGCCGATGCAGAGGATAAAATATCCAAAATCGACGCTCAACTCGGCGCATTAGGGAATTAATATGCAATTTCGGGAGCTTTCATCTTCCGAGCTGAATGAGGGGTATACCCTCCTCACAACCCTCCGCATTGAACTCACATCCGATCAGTTCGAGACATTTATCACCTCCCACTATCCAAAAGATTATCGTCCGATCGGTGCCTATGAACGTGGAGAACTGCGTATCTACGCAGGAGTAAGTATACGTGAGAACTTAGAGTATGGACGGCATCTTATCGTAGATGATTTTGTGGCAGATAAGGGATATGAGCACCTCAGCCGAGAAATGGTGGATTATTTAGGCGATTACGCAAAAATGTATAAATGTAAATTTCTTTTCTTCTTTGGAAAACATCAAGGGCTGAGCATAGGAGATTTGGAGGGGTTCCGCCCCAAAAGGGACGGATTTATACGAACGCTTTAACTCTCTATCCCCTCGATTTCCACAACAAGTTTTACCTCATCCCCGACAACAACACCACCCGCTTCAATCGCTTTATTCCAATTCAAACCAAAATCTTTACGACTAATGGAACCGGTAAGGACAAAACCTGAGCGAACATTACCCCATGGATCGGTTACAACTCCCCCCATATCGATATTCAACACCACTTTTTTCGTTACCCCGCGAATCGTCAAGTTACCTGTCATTTTCGTCTTGGTAGCACTTGTCATTGTAAACGTAATCTCTCCGAAGTTTGCGGCATCAAAGAAATCGGCACTCCGTAAATGATCATCGCGTTTAGCAATTCCGGTATCAACCGAAGCGGTTTTGATTTGGCCGCTAAGCGATTTAAATAATCCTTTATCCAAATCATATGTCCCGCTGAATTCACCAAACTTTCCGCTTACCGTACTAATCATCATATGCTTGACATTAAATCCGACCGTCGTGTGCGCAGGGTCAACTTTGTACACTGCCGCCGATGCACAACTTGAGCCAATTAATAATCCGGCTAAAACCGTAACTATAAAATTCTTCTTCATAGAATATCCTTTGAGGAGTTAATATTTGAACATTGTAAGGTGTTTTTCTCAATGAATTATTAACATAAAAATAATGAGCAATAAATTTAAGCTTTGTTATACTTTTACACTCCCTTTAAAGGCCTTATATGCAATTATGTGTCGCTCTTGATCTCCCTTCACAAGAAGAGAATCTAGCCCTTATTGAAAAAATAAAAAATTATCCCGTGTGGCTCAAAGTGGGTTTACGCTCGTATATCCGCGATGGCAAACCTTTCATCGATGCGATCAAAACGATCAACCCTGAATTTAAAATCTTCCTTGATCTCAAACTTTATGATATCCCCAATACGATGGCGGATGCCGCTGAATCAATCATGAGCCTCGGAGTCGATATGTTTAATGTGCATGCTTCGGCCGGGCGTAAAGCAATGCGTGAAGTAATGAAACGGCTCGAACCGTATGAAAATCGTCCCCTAGTCCTCGCCGTAACTGCCCTAACCTCATTCGAAGAGGGTGAATTCAGACACGTCTATGGAGAGACCATAGCATCAAAAGCTGACCGCTTTGCGCAAGATGCGCATGAAGCAGGATTGGATGGTGTCGTTTGCAGTGCCTATGAAAGTGCTTCTATTAAATCACTGACCGCAGATTCTTTCATCACCCTCACCCCCGGAATACGCCCTTTTGGTGAAGATGCCGGAGACCAAGAGCGTGTTGCCACTATAGAAACTGCACATACTGAAAAGGTGGATTTTATCGTCGTAGGACGTCCGATCTATAAAGCAGAAAATCCGGCTCAAGTGGTGGAAAAAATCCTAAAAAACCTCTAATTTATCCGTAATAAAAAGGTAATTTTTTTTGATTAGACTTCCAAAAAAGGAGCTCTGAGATGAAAAAGTTTTTACTGCTTATCCCGATGGGACTTTTAGCTGCGACGGGTATTTTTTGGGTTACAACCGAAAAAGGAATCCCGAAAAATGCTCAAGCCTCTGCGGTACAGATACCTATGGGAGAGCGAGAGCTTTTTGCGCAAAGCGAACACTCTCTCCGTCAAATTGTTTGGCACGGCGATGAAAAATCGGTTCTCTTGCTGCGTACCTCGTTAGACACTATGAAAACAAAACTTGCAGCCTATAAAAAGCAAGGATTTGGAACCACCAAACTTGAACATATCCTCTCACTGTACCAAGAAGACTCTGCGCTTTTAAGCGAAAAGTTTGTCCCTCTCTTAAGCCGCTTACATCAATGTGATCAATTTGAGCAGTCACATGAAGAACCTTTTATTATCTCCATCGACCAAATCGGTCTGTATGAACTTAAATCGGCATATCACAATCTGGATTTGATGCGAAAGAACTACGTTAAAGAGCCTACGGATACCGCTAAAGTAGCTTATGAAACAGAATATGCACGGATTCGTGGCATCATTAGCGAACTCTATCTAGACACCGCTATTGAAAAACCGCTCTTTACCTATCTAGATAATCACAAAAATTATTTTGATGCTATAACTGAAACGTATAAGGATATCGGATATGAACGGATCAACCGTTTACGCACCAATGCCTATGCTATCAAAAGCGAACTCCAACTTTTACCTTCTATCTAAAACAATACATTTGGAATACTCCTTGCTTAAACAGAGCAAATATTTGCGAGGAGCCTTCATGAAATTTTTAGAAAAAATCGAGCTTGTTGTCAAACTCAAAGAGAAAATTGCGGAAGCAAAAGCCACTAATGACGCACTTGCCGACCAATTACAAGCCCTTTTAGATCAAATTCTCACCACACCTAAAAATTCTCCAGCGATTTAAGCTTATGCAAGCACCGATTTAAGGTGCTTGTTATGTACACCTGCTTATAATTACGCCCTCTTTAACATAACTGGACGAGTAGGAAAGCGGCTGAATCCACCTCCCTGCTAAGGAGACGTACTGGCAACGGTACCGAGAGTTCGAATCTCTCCTCGTCCGCCACCACATCAAATCAATCCCCTCTAATACAATCCAAAAAGACAACTACAAACCCCTTAAATAGGCAATTTTAACGCTATTTAGCCTCTAATACGTATTTATCTGATACAACAACATCCACATTATTAATGTACTTTTTAATGTACTTTCGTATAATGTACCTCATCAATACCTAAAAAAGGTACATTAATTAGGGGTACATTATGGCGAATAGACAGGTTACACCGCTCACCGATACGGCTATAAAGAACGCTAAACCCAAAGAAAAAGAATACACCCTACCCGATGGAAACGGCTTACAGCTCAACATCAAACCCGACGGGCGCAAAGTTTGGGAGATACGCTACACCGTCGAGGGCAAAGCGAAAAAAACAACGGGGGGAGCCTACCCCGCCACGTCATTATCAAAAGCAAGAGCGAAGCGTGACGAACTCAAAGCGAAAGTTATAAACGGTATCGACCCGATCAGGGAGAAGCAAGAGCTTAAAGAACAAAAGCGTATTCAAGAGGAAGAAGCCAAAGCCGAAACCGTCGTATTATTAAACACCTTTGAAAAAGTATCACGGGAATTTATCGACAGTATCACGGGCGAACTTGTACCCCGCTATCACTCTCTTAAACTCGCACGACTTGAAAATCATATCTTCCCCTACATAGGAGATAAACCGATCAACGACGTAACCCGTATGATGATAATCGAGTGTTTGGATAGATTGAAGTTAGCGAACAAAGCCGATACCGCACTAAGAACCCTTAATATTATCTCCCAAGTGTACCGCTATGCCGTAACCCGTGAAATCACCCCTCATAACATCACCGCCGATATTGATAAACGCTTTGTAATCGGAAAAATAGAACGTACCAATATGCCGACGATCACCGACCCTAAAAAGGTAGGAATACTGTTAAATGCAATAGACGATTACCACGGCGAAATAATCGTTAAGAGTGCTTTACAATTAGCGACCCTCACGGCTCAACGCCCTTATAATATCCGCTTTGCAGAATGGGAGGAGTTTGATTTAGAAAAAGATGAGTGGATTATCCCCGCTGAAAAAATGAAGATGAAACGCCCCCATATCGTACCGATAACGAAGCAAGTAAAAAAAGTGATTGAAGCACTACGCCCACACACTCAACACAAAAGTAAATATTTGTTTCACTCTCTCCATACTGCCATTAAACCTATCAGCGAAAATACTATGAACCAAGCACTAAGACGTTTAGGCTATGCAAAAGAGGAAATTGTATCCCACGGGTTTAGAGCGATGTTTAGCACCATAGCGAACGAGAACATAACCGTACACGGATACCACACGGACGTAATAGAGCGATGTTTGGCTCACGTCGAGAGTAACAAGGTTAAAGGGGCTTACAATCATGCTCAATACTCCGAAGAACGCTTAGGACTTATGCAATGGTGGGCGGATTATCTCGATGAGGTAAAGGGGAGTAAATAAAAATGGCACGACCTACTAAAGAAGAAATTGCAAAAAGAATAGAAATAGAAAAGTGTTTCCGAAGGGATGCACCTTTCTACATTGAATTTGAAGAAGAGGGTAATAAAACAGAAAATGAATATGGACATGATTGTTTTGTTGGCTATCCGTTTGCAAGTCATTGTGAATGGAGAGATGAAAATTTTCAAGGCATAATCGATCACATAGGAAAAAACTATAACTTAGGATTAGAACGTGAATCAGGGTTGTTCGGCCCTTATTATTGCGAAAACTACCTTGTAGAAAAAGTCAGACAGATCGGTTTCAAGCTTGATGATCAAGCACTTATTGAGAAACAAAACGATTATTACGATCTAAGCTCTGCAGAGAAAGAGCAACTTAAGAAGGAATGGGAGGAAGCTAATCATTTCAGTGGCCATGATACCCATAATTTACCTATTTTCATACCTGATTATCAAAGCTTTATGAACCATCTACCGAGAAAATCAGCATTGGTTCAGATAGATTTCACTAAACCGCTTGAAGAGATAATTGCCATCGTATCGACGCTAAAGAACCGTTTCGATAAAAATCATTCCATTATTCAAAGTCTTGATGAATACTTGGGTATCAGTCCTATCCGTGAACCATATAAATGCGATATCACACAATGCGATATTTACAAGCATAAAAGTCCAAAGCCTTTGGCAGGTCGATTAGCAGATGTGCTTTTCATTTATGACTGTAATCGATTAAGATTGACACAAGAATATGTGATGCATGAAATCGATCGGTATTGGAATGAGGTTAAAAATATCCACAGAGAGAAGATCAGCAAAAACACATATACAGAATATTTGAAATTTGCCAAAGATCAGATTGATGGTCGAGGCTATGAACATTTTTTAACTGGTGTCAAAGAATAATACTCCCAATACACCATCAATTCCATAAAGGGGGTTATTAACCCCCCAATAAGAAACGTCTATTATCACTCCCTCTAATACGAAATAATACTCTCCGAACTTAGCGCGTTAAGTATCTCACTCCATAGGGGTACTTAAATGGAAAATCAATACCTACGAGACAAAGAGGCATCACAATATTTAGGTGTGGCTAAATCTACAATTTGGCTATTCAGTAAGCAAGGGAAAATCAAAGCAATCAAGTTAAGCGACCGTGTGACGGTGTGGGCGAAGTCCGATTTAGATGCGTTTATCGCTTCACGTATGGCGGTGGCGTAATGGATAAGTTCTTTAAAAAACAACTTGACGTTTGGACACTTGAGAAAATCAAATCAAACCCTCAAAAGTTTGGTAGTGATAATAGTAACGCAAATATCATGCACGAATACGCAAACGAGTTTCATGCAGACAGTCACGTAATGCAGTTAGAGCCGAGATTTTATAGTGTTCTTTCAACGGTAAGCAGAATTAAAAATCAGCTACTCGAAGATAACCCACAATATGATTGTAGAAAAAAGTACAAGCCAAAGAAGCGAAAAACGGATGAGGTACATTAGTATTATTATGCCCGTTACAGAGTGGGAGCGATGGGGGAGAGTGTTACAGCTCCCCTCGTATCAACGAACACTTACAAGTCACACGGGCAATAAAATCCAAGTGGCTTATGAATTAAAGTACAAGCCGACTAAATCGAATGATTGGTATTTTATCGCGGATATACAAAGAATGTATCAAGCAATGATTAGCGCGGTTACGTTTGACGATCACCTCATCATAGAGGGCGATGGATGGGAGAGTAACGGAACGGCTTACACGCTCCAAGAGCTAAAAGTATTCCCGACCGATGAGAGAGCCTATCCCGTGATTATTCGATGGGCTACAAGTAAAAAGACATTTAGAAGTAAAGCGTTTACTTATGCCAAGCGTTTGAAGTATGAGGGGCTTTTGTGTTATCCGTCTATGATGGGAGCATTATCGGCAATGAACTCCAAAATGAAGAAAACGGAACAGCACAAAGTAAGAACACTGCAACGCCTCACAAATGATATTTTGGCTCAATCCGATCAATGGGATACCAAACTACCAAAAGAGGCGTTAAGAGCAGTTAGAAGCGATTTAGGAAAGCAAAGAGCCGAACAGCTCCAAGCCCAAAAACAAGATCGAGTTATTCAGATCAAAGAGGCTATAAACAAAGGAGACTTCACCAAACCAAACGGAGAGATTAACAAAACAAAGTTAGCCGATTATTTGAACGTAGACAGACGGACAATATTTACTTTGCTCCCTCTTGTAATGGCGATGATGATCGTTATTTTATGGATTAGACCCGCGTGTGATTTTCCCTCATTATTCCCTTACTCTTTAGGGGGTAGTGAGAGAGGGGCTACCATTTAGCAAAGTCTATTTTCCCACTTTTTAAACAAAACCCAAAAGATAGGGATTTATAAGAGGTGGTGAAGATAGCGAATTTAGAGTATCTCTTTAGCAAAGTCTAATTTCCCACTTTTGCTTATTTCCCACTTTTTAACTACTTATTGCTTCAATATCAAATGAAACAAAAAGGACACACTTAAACCCCGCAATTACCGTACTTTGCAGACAAAAGGAAACACCAAATGAACGGCAAGATTACGGCAAGGAAACAACGAGATTTTAACGAGGTTAATGGTTAGGTTTGGGTGAGGTTTATAACAATATTACAACAAGGTGTGAATAAAAATACACAATGTATTAGCAAGGGTAAAATACTTTATAACCCCAATGTTACCGCAAGGGATAAACGGCAAGGTTAGGGCAAGGTTTTAAGGCTTTGAATACTAAGGTTACACTAAGGGTGAACGGTGAGGTTACGGGTAGGGTTAAAAGAAAAAAGGAACAGTAAACGCATTGAATATGAGTCCAAGTCTTTATTATCTTAACAATTTGATATGTATGGGCTTATTGATAAAAGTCATTATTATTTGAATGCTCATATTTTGCAGAATCTTTATTAATTTCGATAATATCATCTATTTTGTCAAAATCAGAGTGAAAAATTAAATTTGTGGTGACAATACATATATTTAATGGTTTAATTATCGCCCCCTCAATTAATCCAAAAAATATATATACGGAAGCATTTGCCACATATATAAATAATAGTATTTTACCAATTAACTTCATCTCATTTACCTTTATAAATTTCCAACAATATTAACATATATTACTATCTTAATTAATGTTAAGTCTAACTGCTATAAATTCTACAGTAAACACAACAAGGTTATCCGAATGGGAACGATAAGGTTAATGGTAGGATCAAAAGAAAAAGGGAACACTAAAGGAAACGCTAAAACCCCCTTATTATCGTGCTTTGTAAGCAAAAGGGAACAGCAAAATTTGGGCGATATTATGAACACAAAGCGAATAAGCAAAGCCCGTGCATGAGGAGATTATCAGAGATAGTGAATAGCCAAATGAACACGTTAATGGGCATACAAAAGTCCGATAGAAAATTCACGAGTTATGAGTAACACAAAACACCATTATGACGGTATTTGTAAGGGTTTCGGGTAAAATAATTCACACCTAAAACAATCAAGGTTTAGCCAAGGGTAAACGGATGGAGTGCAATAGGTATATCCAAATTTGGATACACCCCTAAAGGACTGCACAATTCCGTGCTAAAGTATTCCTTAGAGGGAAGCGTGGAACAAATCACAAAAATGTGAGCGGTAGGTATTGAAATTATTAAGTTATTGATTGATAGAATAAGACTATCAAAGTGGTAGTTTATAGAGACACTTTTGAGTTAATGTACCTTTTAATGTACCTATTTAAAAGTAGCACCTTTAAAACATCCAAAAATAGGCAATTCGTGAATCTCTCCTCGGCCACAAGTGCCTATTTTAGGGACTTTCAAAGCCTTTTTAAAAACCCCGAATTTTTCTTACCTACCCCAAACTTAACTATAAACCGAAATTGATCTGTCAAAAGCTTTGTAATTTTGATCGAGATAAGCTACATAAACATTGAAAACCATTTCAGTCGAAACGTGTCCTAAGAGCTGTGCAAGTTCAACGGGTGTTACTAAATTACGATAAAGCATATTTGTGGCGTAGGTATGGCGTGTATTATATGGCCGTCGATAATCAATTTTGAGTTCTTCAAGTAGTGGTTTCCAGTAGCGATCAACAAAGACGTTTGTGTCTCTGTATGGTTGATTGTATTGAGTTTTGAAAAGGTAATCGTGATCGTGTAGGTTATACAGTTCCTCAATAAGAGGCAAAAGAAAATCGAGTATCGGAATATCACGCATAGATTCACGCTTAGGAGTGGTATCTTGATTTTATCGAATCGGCACTTATTAACTTTTTAGGTGAGTTTTTAGAGGTACCCATATATAAAGTTATGCTATAGTATTTAAAATAACCATATTTAAGGGTGCAGATGGCAATTGATACAGTAACAGCAGAGAAAGAAATAGCAAAAATTTATCTCGCAACATTCAACCGTGTTCCTGATGATGTAGGTTTAGTTTATTGGACAGATGTTTATGCAAATAAAGGTGCGTCATTAAATGCAATCGCTCAAGGATTTGCAGGTTCTGCAGAATATGCTGCTAAATATCCCTCTTCCCAAACAAGTTCAAACTATGTAGATGCTATTTATAATAATGTATTTGGACGTGGGTCTGATTTAGGTGGAAAAATATACTGGACAGGACGTTTGGATGATGCTGTAACTGCAGTAGATCATTTGTCCCATGCAGCCCTGATAAATGAAATGCTCAATGCAGCAAAAGCAAACGGTAGTACAGATGGTCTTAAAGTAGAGAACCAAGCAACGTATGCAGTGGATGCAGTATTATCTAATTTAGATATTACTTCTGCTACGGAACACTTAGTAAATATTACTTCAGATACTACTACAATTGCAACGGCCATAGCAACTACTACCCAAGCAATCACTCTTACACCACCAGTGACAGCAAGCACGCCACCAGCTGATATTCAGTTTACAAATACCACTACACATACGATAACATATAGTGATGCAAGTGCATTAGGATGGATGGACCCAGTATCTGTTTCACTAATATCTACAACAGCACTGAATGATACTTTAACTACTTCAAATTTTGAGACTATCAATATTGGTGCTACTAACTTAAATTCTACAACGCTCGGTGCAAATGCAATTATGCAAACACTAACACTAACTGCTCAGCCAACACTTGGGTATACTGTAGCAATCAATATAACCACCGGAAATCTAACAGGTTTTACGCTTGTTGACTCTCATGACTTAACAATTTCTAGTGTAAATGCAAATGGGGTAAAGGGTGACGGTACTGGTACAGTTGGTACCGGTTTTGTATGGACTACTGGTACTCTTTCAGGAACGACGACTGCTACCATTACAGGTAGTGCCAATGGTGGAGATCACATTGATGCTTTTGCAGCATATGTTCCTGTATCTATTACTGAAACAAAAGGTACAAATTTTCTTAGCGGCAGTGCAATGCACTCCAACCACATTACTGGAGGAACAGGTAATGATACTATTATCGGTGGTTCTGCCGCTGATATAATCATAGGTGGTGGCGGTGCAGATGTAATTGAAGCCGGTAGAGGTGCAGATACTATTACTATTTCAGGTAATACATCGGTAATCACCCAAGGAGTTGGTGACTCTGGTACAAATACAGTGATGACAAACCAAACGTCAGAATTGACATCGACGTTTGATATTATTAATGGCTTAGTCGCAGGTGATAAAATTGATGTAGGAAACTATTTTGCTACATCCCCAATACAAATTACTCTTGCCGGTACTAATCTTGCATCAGGTGGCGATAATAAAGCAGTTTTTACAATGGGAACATACGATTCAATAGGGCATACATTTACCTATAATATAAACGGCCACGATACGGCATTAACATATGACTCAAATGGCATAGTTGGTACTACTACTGCTGAAACCATCATCTTAGTTGGTTACCAAGCAGGTGCCCAAACAGCAGCGGTTATTAGTGGTATGAGTTCTGTAATCACACTTGCATAAATAATACCTATTGGAATCAGGAAAAACAATTTATTATTCAATCATTTTGCATTTTATAGTCAAATTTCACTCATTCAAGATGTTCACGTATACTGCAAAAATAAATATGATTAGAAATATAAGCTTTGTTAGTCTAAATGATTAATTATGTTATTAAAGCTTAAGCTTAATATGACGATAATACCCCAATCTTATTATGTGTACTAGCTGTACGCATTAAATCCAGGGGTTCTAATGAAACGTAATGCATTTACACTTGTCGAGTTGATCTTCGTGATCGTTATTATCGGTATATTGGCTGCTGTTGCCGTGCCGCAGTTTAAAAATCTTAAGCAGAATGCTGAAGTAAAAGCCGTTATAAAGACGACAATTGATACAGCGTCTGGTGCAGCAAATGCCGCTGTTAACCAAAAAGACTTGGAAAATAATACAACTTTTACATTAGCAGATGTTGTAAGTGTAAAAGGAAAAGGGTGGCAGACAAGTGGTAATACGATAACTTATACAGACCCAGCATCATCAACTGTTGTTTCTACTATTGTACTTGATCCAGTAAATCGTAATGTTTTATATACGGTTATTTGTGGTAGCTTTTATGATAGTATCTCAAAAACTAAATGCCGTAGTGATTTGAATAGTTCTAATACTACTGACACTACATATGACACCAATACTACTATTAACTTTTAACATATGAAAGGATCAGCTCATTCCGGATTTACCCTTATTGAGCTGATCTTCGTTATCGTCATCATCGGGATTCTCTCGGCGGTGGCAATACCAAAATTTGTCAACCTCACCGACAATTCCAAAAGTGCTTCCGAACTTGCAACCGCCTCATCAGTCCAAAGTGCACTCGATGCGATCCATGGCGAATGGATTAGCAATACGTGCGATTTTGATTGGGGAAATGGACAAAATACTGCGACGAATCCATTAAATGCGACCGGTTATCCAACTAATCTTGGTGCAGATAATGCACATCCCCTCAATTATATTCTCAAAAATACAGATAATGGAGATTGGGCACAGGTAGGAACAAGCTATTATGGTCCTGCAACTAAAAATGGGACAAGCACCAAAGACAGAAATATTGCCTACAAGCCTGAGGGAAATGATTACTGGGAATACAATGCTACCGCTGGAACATTTAAACTTATCGATGTCAATCCGTAATAGCGCTGCGTTATTAGCTTCTCAATAAGAGCAATTTTTTATTATCTACAAAACACTCTCAAAGATTGGTGATTTTGTGAATTATCCACAGCCCAAAAGAGAGGATAAGGGTGCTAATAATCGCAACGGTGATGGTTCCGGTTTCAAGTTCCATGTTATTATCCTGCGAGATCGACCATCGACCACATCGGCATAAAAATCCCCAGTGCGAGAACCAAGACAAATCCGGCTATCGCAGCGATGAGGATCGGCTCGATCATAGTGGCGACATTATCGACGATATAAGTATAACGATTATTATACACCCGATTAACTTTACTCAGCATCACCCCCAGCGATCCGCTGCTCTCTCCGGCTTTAATCATTTGTAAAATCATCCCTTCAAACTGGGCACTTTCGGTAAATCCCTGCGCCAAAGAGCGACCGTCTTCGATCGCTAGAGGGATTTTTTTCAGTTCTTGCTTGATAAAGTCGTTTTCGACAACGCCCATAGCGATTTGAAGTGCTTCAATCATCGGTATACCAGCTTCAGTTAGGACGTTGAAGAGATAAATGAAACGACCGATCATGGCATAATAGGTCACTTTACCGACAATATAAATTTTGAGCATGTATTGATCGGTTTTGAGACGGAGCGCTGGATTCTTGGAATAAGCATAACTAAAGGCGGTTGCCAAGACAACCGAAGTAGTTAAAATATAAGGGCCATAAGTACGAATGGCGTGTTCTGTCCATAAAAGCATTTTCGTGGGAAACGGAAGTTCTAATCCAGATTGCTCAAAAAAAGCTTTGAATTGCGGAACAACGAAGGTGATGACAACGGTAAATGCGATACTCATTGCCACCAAAATAAAGAGAGGATACCGAGTCGCTTTTTTAAGCTTTTGGCGATTTTCATAAATCTGTTGCAGTATGCTAGAGAGTTTGCCGATAGCGTTGCTGAGTGTTCCCGTTTGCTCTCCCAATTCAAACATAGAGAGAGACAGAGTTCCGAGTTGACGCTGATATCCTATGACGGAGCGGCTAAGGCTTTGACCGCTTTCAATATCGTGAAGTACTTCGGTAAAAATGAAGCGTATCATAGCATCATCGGTGTCTGTGATACATTCAGCCAAACAGGTATTGATCGGCATTCCGGCATCGAGCATCGTCGAGAGCTGATCCAAAAAAGCGATATATGATTCATCTTTGACACGCCGATTTTTGACGGGACTGGTAAAACGGCTTTTAAATCGATCGAATTTCATAGAAAAAGGCTCAGCTACCTCTTGAACATCCAATGGGACACCTAGGCTTTTATTGCGAAATAATTTGAGTGCTTCGGCTTTATGTGCCGCTTCTACTGTGATAGAAGAGCGTTTTTTGGCCTGTTTATAACGCACTCGAAAGAATTTCACCTACAGCTCCTTGGTAACACGTAAAACTTCTTCAAGCGTTGTGATTCCACGTAATGCTTTAGTGAGTCCATCCACAATCATGGGTTCAAATCCTTCATGTTCTTGGGCATAGCGAGCAATGTCATATTTTGAAGATTCTTCCGCAACCATTTTAGCAATCGCTTCGTTCACCATTAGAATCTCGGAAATGAGCAATCGTCCGTGGTATCCGGTATTGGAACATTTGGCGCACCCCTTACCTGCGTAAAATTTACTGTCATCACTAATCCATCGCTCTACTCTGCGCAATAAATTTTTGTGCGGTTTGATCTCTGCTTTACATTCAGGACATATTTTACGTACTAGCCGCTGGGCAACAATTCCGACCAATGAATCTGCAATAAGATACGATTGAAGTCCCATCTGAACCATCCGTCCAATCGCACTTGGAGCATCGTTAGTATGAAGCGTCGAAAATACAAGATGCCCCGTAAGTGATGCTTGTGCTGCCGAATTTAGGGTTTCAAAATCACGAATCTCGCCGACCAGAATAATATCCGGATCTTGACGTAAAAACGATTTAAGTGCTTCTAAAAATCCGAATCCTACCCTATCATTGACTTGTACTTGCTGTACAAGAGGAAGCTGATATTCGATCGGATCTTCAATGGTCAGTACTTTGTTTTCGATGCTTTTGACCTCATTGAGTGCAGCATAGAGAGTAGTGGTTTTACCGCTTCCGGTAGGTCCTGTGATCAGGACAATCCCGAATGGGGCATGGATGATTTCATCAAATTTTTCTAAATTTCTACCTTCAAATCCAAGTTCATGGAGTTTTAGGAGAATTTTTTGCTGATCTAGAATACGCATAACAATCGACTCGCCGAAAAGTGTCGGAGTAGTTGATAGACGAAAATCGTACTTACCTCCAGCTACATCGAGGCTGAAACGGCCATCTTGTGCTTTTCGCCGCTCGGAAATATCGAGATTACCCAGTAGTTTAATCCGTGAATTCAAAGCGGTGTATATGTCCAAATCAAATACGAAGGTCTCTTGTAAAATTCCGTCGACACGTGTACGTACCGACATGGATTGAAGTTCCGGTTCGATGTGCAGGTCACTGGCACGCCGTAAAACAGCATCTTTGATAATGAGACTGATAAGCTGCATGACGGCACTGGCATCCCCTTCTCCCCCTTTTGCCCCTTCATTATTAATTTCTCGTTTGACTTCTGCGGCAATGGTTTGTGTTTTCTTGATAATCTCAAGACGTTGAAATATATGGTTAATATCTTCACTCAGTGATAAGTAGACTTTGAGTGGTTTGGTCGCAATATTACGTTCAAGTGATTCAAGCGCATCAAAATTAAGCGGATCAGAGGTAGCAATATAAACGTAATCTTCATCTTCTTTGAAAGGGATTGCTTTGGCCGCAATAAGGAGAGGCATAGAAAATTTCGATAACGCAGTAAAATCAATTTTTTCACCAAAGAGGTCAACAAAATCAATTTTCAGCTGTTTGGAGAGGAGCAGAGCCATCTCTTTATGCGAGACCATCCCTTCCTCTACCAGAACTTCTCCGAGTTTTTTTGAAAACCCTGAGTTTTTTTGTTCTTGAAGGGCATGCTCGAGCTGTTCTTGCGTGATGAGACCCTCTGCAATGAGTAAATCTCCTAATCGAACTTGTTGACGAATCATACTCTCTCTCCTTGCATTTGTTTAGGGGTTTTGTTTCCACGTTCGGAGTAATTCAAGCGCTGCTTTAGAATCTTTAAAATTAAGATACAGCTCCAATACGCCAATGGCATCCGTTTTACGACCTTGTGCATAATAGGATCTGGCATACAACATCCATGCCTCTTCCCCTTCACGATTCATTTGATTCGCTTTTTTTGCCCAAACAGCAGCTTCTACAAAATTATTTTTCCCGTAATAATCACGTGCAACGGCGAGAGCTGTTTCGTATTTCGGATTATTGTCAAACGTTTTAAGAGGATCAAGTGTTGATGTTTTTGTGTCATTATTGACATCAAAAAAGCGGCTATTCTGCGGTTTTGGTAATATAGGAGAAGGTGATTGGAGCGGTTTTTCGGCTACAGCAGAAGTATTCGTTACCGCTACTGCAATAGCATTGTTTATTGGCTTGATGACCTCTACCGTTGAACTAGAGGGCGTTGTTTTTTTAGGGAGAGGTAGGATGGTTTTATTAACATCGGATGGCACAATGGTAGTATTTGACTCACTAAAAGGGACAGAAACAGGGGTGATATGTTGCACTTTAGGAAGCGGCTTTGAGATACCATTGGTTATTGAAGACCACTCCATGTATCCTGCAATAAGGGCAATGAGCAAAAGTATTCCCCCTACAATAAGGAATGAGAGATGAATCATATGCCGGCGACGACGGGCAGAACATCGTTCTACAAGTTGGTCAAAATTATCAATCATTAAGTAGTCCCGCACTCATCGCTGCCATTGTGATAGTACACGATGACGGTCGTAGATATTTTTCTTTATTATGGGTATTAGTATAGTGAAGAATATGAAAAAGATGATAAAAAATCTTTTTAAAATTACGGAAATTTCCTTGGCTCAGGTGATGCGCCTTCACAATAAGCTTATTGTTGAACTCATCGGTAATTTCACCATACCCGATCCGCACCAATTCGCGATGGATATAATTTTTCCCTTCAACAATATTGAGAGGAAAAAGTTCAATGATGCGATGTGGTCGGCTTTTAAAATGGGGTGCACGAAGTATCGATACCCCTTCACTACGATGCATTGCAAGGATAAACCAAAACGCTTTTGAATCACTAAGAATACGGATAAACTCTTTCATCTCAGCGCTTAAAAGCTGTGCTTCATCGATCATAATAATGTGATTGCTATTGGAGTAAAGCTCCGTCGCCTTAATTCGAAGTTTTTCAAAATCATTATCATAAACGGTGATCCCTTTATGATTTAACAGTTTTTTTAACAAATCCAAAGGGGTAAGAAACGGCGTTTCGATAAGTAAAACATCAAGTTCATCACGCCAAATTGTTTTAAGATGGTGAAGTAAAAAACTTTTCCCACTGCCGGGTTCACCTAATAGGAAAATGAGTTGACGAAAAGTTTTAGAAAGAATAGTTTGAATCTTTTCAATGGCTCCAAGGGAGCCTTGTACTTCAAAATAATCAGTACTATTTCTCCCCTCTTCAAATTGGTTTGCTGCATCAAGCCATTTAGACATCTAATTTGCCCTATTGATGATAGCATCATCTATGGAAGGAAAAATATCTTTTTTAATCAAAGTAGGGGTAATCAGTATAAAAAGTTCACTTTTCTGCGTTGATACTGTAGAACCATGAAAAAGTCTCCCAAAATATGGAATATCCCCAAGAATTGGGACTTTGCTGTCTTTGTGTGATGTTTTTTTCTCAATCAACCCACCGATAAGTACTTTTTGTGAATCTTTAACTTTTACAATTGAAGTCATTTGTTTAATACGGGTGTCAGGCGGCATTGTTCTATCAGCACTAATTACATTTGAACCGTCGAAATTAGATGCATTGACATCTTCTCCAAGAAGTTCACTCGATACCGGATTAATCCTCATAACAATATACCCATCTTCAGTAACTTCCGGAATGATATTTAAGGTTAGTCCGACAAAAACGGAACCTAGTGTGTTAGTCGTCGTTGCAAGGCTTAGACTATTTGCAGCTGCAATTGTACCATTGGTATAGAGATAACTTAGTTGTTTTCCAACATTGATTACAGCAGGTTGATTACTGAGAGTTAATACCTTTGGATTTGAGAGAACTTCAACATGTCCATAACGGTTTAGAAAATCAATAAGCCCCATTGGATCAAAATTAACACCGAAAGTGTATGCTGGATGAGCAATACCCATATTATTATAACTATTGGCATAATTACCGGCCAACGAAAGACTGAAATTACTCCAATTGACTCCAGTAGTATTAAAATCATTGTAGGTAAGTTCGATTAAGTACGCTTCGATCATCACTTGAGAATGCATACGTGTTTCAAGTTTATTTAGGTATCCTTTAACTGAATCAATTTGGCGTTTGGTCCCAGATACCGTGACTACTGTTGCATCACGGCTTACAAGAGTTTTATTAAGTGCCGCATTGTATTCATCGTCAACTTCTAAAATTTGTTGAATATGATCATGTAATTGATCCCAAAATGTAAAAGTAGAAATTGCTTTGACATTTGTATAGTCCGTATTAGAACCACTGCCCTGCATACCTGTTCCTGATGATCCTACTCCGCCTGGCATCGCACTTGGAAGCCCACCCATTGGACTTCCACCTGGCATTCCACCTACACCGCCTCCCATTGAACTACCACTGCTCCCTGGCCCAACAGTGATTGATTTGGAAGAGGTGGTAGTTAGCTCTCGCATATTGATGTAATCGACATTAAAATTGACAGTTTTGGTGTATGAAACACGAATGACACCTTTGGCTTCATCGTAGGTATAAAAAAGGTTATGATCGTCAAAGATAAATGCAAAAAGTTCTGGGACGGTATAATCACTGATATTGACCATATCAAGAGGTTGAGAGAGACGCTCTTTAGCACGGTGGTCTTCAAATACAACACTGATATTACAAGTCTGAGCAACATCGCGTAACAGATCCATCAAGCTCAAGGCAGAGCCTTTATTCTGATAGGCACTGAGACTGAATCGTTTGTTGTCACATTCGTGAGCCTGTGAAAATGTTAATAAAAATACCAAAAGTAATAGAATTTTTTTCATTGAACTTCCTTAGTGCTAAGTACGCGGCGTGCTCCGCCGACGGCGATCATAGTGAGTCGATTCCCCTCTTTGAGACCGACGAAATTGCTATGGATATAGGTTACTTCTTGGTTGTTGACCCGATCACCAACACAATACCATGCACCGTTGATAAACGCTTTATTATTCATAACAGCGCTCACAACCGTGGGTGGGATCACCGGTAGGGCATCTATCATCGGAGGTGGAGGTAAAAGACCCGTTATGGATGCGGCACGCGACTTAGCAGTTTTAAGAAAAGGATCGTATATTTGTGCGTGCAGTAGGTGTGTGAAACACAAATATGCAATGACCCAAATCGTCAACTTACTCATAATGCAACCCCCATATAGAGGATTACCGCTTCAAAACGGGGTTTGGTTTCATCTGAGCGAATTTGGACGCTCTGGATTTGAATCAACGTATTTCGGGATTCAATAAAGGTGAGGAAATCAGCAATAGCAGGGAAGCTTCCTAATCCGCTTATGGTCAGTTTTTTAAATTGTTTGACTTTCCCGTAAAATGTTTGATTGGTATCTTCCGATTCCATCAACTCAACTTTAAGTCCCAGTTTGATAGAACGCTCTAACAGGAGATCGAGGGTTTTTGCATACTGGCGATTATCAAAAACAAGACCTTTTGAAGAGGCCATTTGCAATAGAAGGGCTTGCTTTTCATTCTCTAGCGCGACACTATGGTGTTGTTCCCTAAGGATTGCGGCGGAGCTGTTGGCTATTTTAGTGCGGTAAGCTTCCGGAGAATTGTCACTAATTTGCTTTGTGAGTTCTTGATTTTGTTCTTGAAAAGTACTTAATTCATCTAACGCGTCAGAGAGATAAAACATCCAACCCATCAACACTATGCCAAGTGCTGTAATGATGTATAGTGCCCAGCGTGTTTTTGGTTCATACGCGAGGAGTTGTTCATCAAGATTGTCAAGTTGTGCTTCTAAATCATTCATCGGATCACCTTTACAAGGCTATTGTACGTTGTATTATTGTTATCCAGTTTGATTTCATGTGTTTGGACATCCTGATATCCTCGTTCATACAGACCGCTCATGAGTTTGGCTATGTCATCTCTTTTAGCATAATCGGAAACAACGTACAAATTCATCTGTTTTGAGCTGTTTTGCTCCATTAAGAGGGCGCCCAAGTGGTATCGACCTAACTCGGCCGTCGTATCAAGGAGAAATTGCTGCCGCTTGGCATGCATATCATCGATTAGCACTGCTGTCTCTTCGGCAGCATGATAGAGGGCGATCTCTTCTTGGAGGGCTTCACTTTTCGCTTGTTGCTCCTGCAGAAGAGAGGTATTCTTTTTTAATGTTTTCGAGAAACTCGCGGTCTCGTGTTGTAGTGCTTCGAGTTTGGATGTGAGTTCTTCATGGCGTGTTTCCTCTGAAGAAATCATCCATCCTACCATTAATGATGCCATTAGGACAATAAGAACTGATCCTCCACTGAGTCCTAAAAATTTTCCACTCTCTCTAGCATACCATGCTGCTTTACGCTCATAGGGAGAGAGGTTAAGGGGAGCTGTGGCATGTAAAAGGTAGGAAGCACAGAGTGTTTCATGGAGTTGCTCGCGAGAAACACCTTCAAGAGTAAGGGGGATTACTTTCGTATCAGCAATACCATAAGCACTGAAAACAGCTTCTAAACCAGGAATCCCTTCCCCTTCAAAGTCAAGAAAGATGTGATCAATTCCACTGAGGCCGAAAAGACCTCGTTTATGGTTGATTGTGTGAACAAGCCGCTCAATATTTTTGGCAACTCTCTCTTGGATCAGGATAAATTTATTGAGTTCTTCGGGAAGATAGTTCTCTTCTATAAGTCCTTTAGATTGTAAATGATTTTTAAGTTTAGCAATATCCAAACCTGTTTCAACCGCGATTGAAGTAAGCGTTTCAATGCTGCGATGGGCAATGTAGTGACCCTCTTGGTAAATAGCTCCATAGGACTCTTCTTCTCCAAGATAAATAAAAAGATCATTTCCTTTTGGGAGGGTATCATAAAGAGAACCATAAACCATAAAAGCAGGGGTTATTATATCAATTGCACTGGTTTTAGTAAGTACGTCAGCAAAATAATCACGCGCTTTGGTATGAGAAAGGGCAAAGACTTCGATGAGAGCATCATCATCGTTATTAATCGTATTCCGGACGAAATCGATTGTGTACTCATCATCACTACTGAGGTTCCCCTCCTCAAACATCCGAATTTCGACTTGAATTTTTAGTTCTTCAGCACTAAGACGATCAGAAAGTTTAAGAGTATGAATATTGAGCAACGACAACGGTATTATCGCACCGGAAAAAAGAGATTTGAAGTCACTCGCTACACACGCTTCAAATCCACTCTCTTGATAGGTACGAGATCGGTCATGTTCGAGATAAAGGATTTTTTGGTGTTCCATTGCCCTGCTTGCCACGTTTTTGTCTTTGCCTATATCGGCAATATTAAAAAAAAAAATTAATTATTTACAAGGGATTATAGCATAACCTGTTCCACAATAAAGGCGAACAGTGCTGTTTTTATCACCATACACAAAAGTAATATTTAAATCAGTCGGTAAAAGGGTTAATAATGATGTAGAGTTTCCATCATGTGGGCGACCAAGAGCATCGAAACAAATATTTTGTTCTGGTGTAAGTGTATTAATAGGAGAGATAGTTGCTTTAATTTCATGGCGAGGTGATTCATCGCTATTTGAAAGTGCTATTGCAGTCAAAGTAACGCAGCCTCCATCCACACCAAAACCATTAGGACTTTGATAACCAATCGCACGATATCGAGCTTCTTTGAGTTTAAGAAGTGTATATTGAGCATCTTGCCGCGCATAATCGGGACGACTCATATAAAAACCAATACCACTGATTATCCCAATGAGCACAATCACGAAAATAAGTTCAAGTAATGAAAAAGCATGTCTCATGGGCGTTGCAAACTCCTTCGCTCTAATCGGATAGGATGGAGAATTTTAGGATTGGTATTATCCGAGGTAACGACAACTTTCATACTGACCATTCCGTGCGACTCTTCCGTTTGGATCGGAGTATAGGCGACTCCGTTGTTACATATACTGCCATCGGCCAAATAGTACTGTTCTATCGTAACAACGGCATTAAAACGGCCATCTGATGAGATGACGTTCACACTACTCATGCATCCACCAGAACTACGATTATAATCACTGATCCTTAGGAGTGCTACTTCGGTCGAACTTTGTAAAAATAATTCTGCCTGTTCTCGGGTATAGCTGTCGGCGTAATGGCGAGCACCCAAGGAGGCATAGCGCATTGTGACACTAACGATTCCCCCGATAAAGAGAATAATGAGCAATACTTGGGGCAGGCCAAACGCGAGACGCATCAGAATACCACCTTTTGTTTGGATAGTCGCACTGGATTTCCACCACGAACGGTACGATTGGTATCAATAGAGAGGCGGATTGTGCCGTTGATTGTTTGAGCACGAAAAGCGTTTACTTGAGTAGCAAGAATACTGACTTTCCCGACACGATTGGCTGCTGCACTGTCGGCACAAAAACTTTCTGTAGGAGTTTTCCACGGACGGTAATCATCAAATAAAAAGAGTGTATTATCCAATGCAGTTGCACTTAGGTTCAATGCCGTAATGCAGGGTGCTGTTTTATCGATATCGGCACCACGGGCGACTGCATAGGCAGAATCTACAAGGTTATATTTTTCATATATGGTTGTAGGGGCAACACCGGTAAACAGTATTTGGTTACTTTGACTCATGCTGATTTGATACGTAGAAGGGTTTCCCTGATCAAATGTCCCTGAAAAAATTAGGCCGATATTGTTCCATGTAAATGCTCCCCATTTATTGGTTTGGGTTGTTTGGATGGCGTTGAAATCGGTATTTGGGGTGTAGAGCATTTTAGTTCCATAATCGGAGCGGTTCATATCCACAAAGGCACTGTAATCTCCTGCCTCATAGCTTTCACTTGCCGTTCCGTACCATGTCAATATTGTTTTAGTATAAAGGGTGCCATCCAACGGCTCGCAATGACCCGCATTATCGCACCCTTGCACCGACATGGGAGCACGGTTATAGAGGAGGATGCTGATTTGATCCAGTGCACTTTGAGAATCAATCGAGAGGGTAGCGAGGATTTTTGCTTTTTCAGATCGCAGAGTGATCGCTTCAAACGCCTTAAACATACCGACTGAAAGAATTCCAGTAATGGCAATGGTGATTATAATTTCGATGAGGGTATAGCCGCGGCGCATCATCAGTTCCAATTCCGCGAATTGATTTGGATATTACCAAGATTAAATGAGTGATATTCAAGGGATGTGATACATCCAACTTGTTTACTGTCCGGTCCATAGCCGACACGGACTAATACCCGTTTAGTGTTGGAAGACTGGTTGACATCTAGCGTATTTAAAACGGCATTACCGATCGGTGCAGGGTCAGCAACATAGGTTACCGTAGTCCCGATTTTAAAAAGCCCTTTTACCACTCCGGAGCAGTTTTTATCGGCACTGATATTAGTATCGTGATAATCATCAATATCGTTGTACTGAGCATCTTCTTTTCCTATCACACTAGAGGCGTTATAGTTGATCCCTATAGGTTTAATGCAGTTACGTCCCCCAACAAAGCCGCCGACACGATAGCCACTCGTAGCGTTACAATCGTATGCCGGATCACCATTGGAAACACCTAAAATTTGGGGATTTTGGGTATTATTATTATCCCAAGGTAGATTGATAATCATCCCGATTTGTGCCATGGCATTGTACATTGCTTCCTCTTTAATCGTTGTTTGTGTACTTTGGTTCATCGACTGCACAAGACGCGGAATAATGGTAAAAACAATCGCAATAATCACCATTGATAAGATTAATTCTATAAGGGTGAGTGCTTTTCTCATCGAAAGAGTTTTACCCCTTTATTGGTGATATTTTGAGCTGGTGTCATGCCAAAATCACTCCCTTGAAAGCTGCCACTGCTAACCCCCTTGACCCCTCCAGTTGTATTGGTATACTTGTATTGAAAACAAGGGTGTTGTGTACAATCCGTTCCATAATTATAACTTTTTATAGGATTAAGAGAATACCATAACCACGAGTTTATATCCAAATGGACGGTTTGGTCTACTGAAGACGTGACAGTAACAATTTGTGTTCCATTTTGGAAAGAACCAGGAGATACATTTATATCGTTCAGTCCAGCACTGAAGCCTCCAGCCCTTACGCTTCCTCCAATATTGGAGCTATGATTGGTATTACGATACCAGTGGAGTACATTTTGAGGCATACCGTTCACATAATATCCATTCGAAGCAGTACTGTAAACTTCGAATTCGACTGGATTCGGGGCATAGCCTACATTATTCGTAATGTCATAAGGGTGTACACGGCCATAGATGAAAGTAGCATTACCGATACCAGCACTATCGTTTCCCGACACACTGCTATCGGTAGCAATGACTGAGGCAATATTAAGATCAAATGGATTGACTGGTTTCGAACTACTACGATCAAAATTAATTTTAATATTCAATTTAGCTGAGCCATTGATATCGGTACCGAAGATACTATTGGGTAGATTATTAAGATTAAAAGCTGTTGCCACAGTAGCAACACTACTGGATGTTGACGTATTGGTTTCAAAATAATTAAGGTTAGCGAGATTACCTGATGGAGCAATGGACAGTGGTAAGTATTGGATTGAATAGTTAGTGGGTTGTGCATAACAAAGTGTATTATAATTTTTGGTGGTGGTGTTCCCTTCGGTTTGCGCCGTTACCGTTATATTGAGATCAGCAGACATATTGAGATCCGTAGAGAGATAGGTAAAGCCAGTTACAGCATTGGATAGTGCCGCAATGACGTCGAAATGATGCGGGGTCACTGTGATCGATTTTTGTGCAAAACCGATCGGCAAGTCGATAGTAGAGTTGTAGTATCCGGCGACATTTGCATCATTACAGTCTACATGTGCAAAACGTGAAGTACATGGCTTAGAAAGGTCAGAGATATTAATATCGAGGATTCCCACTTCGCTGTAGTGGGTAGTAACTGTTGTGGTACCGTTGAAAAAACTGAAACTTGCAGGGGTTGCGGTTGCGGTGAATATCCCCTGCGTACAACTTACATTATGTTCTGAAATATTAACATCGAAACTGTTTCCGGAGGTTTCGTTGTACGAAGAAGAAGGAGTATTTGGAACATTGAAGACCGGCGCACTAAATATTATATTAAAGCCGGTTCCAGCTATGGCATTCGAGGCTGTAATGGCGAAGGAATCAGGACGGATAGCAAAATAATCCGATGCAATACTACTGTTATCCTCACTGCCAACATTGAAGGTACCACTCATATCATCTTTTTTCCAGGCTATTCTCACTTTTGTATCATCAGATGCTTGTAAAATATTAAATGGACCGTATGTATTGGTGGTAACATTACTCCACGCTTTACATTGTCGAGCAAGCTCACTGTTGGTTGCAAACGTGAGTAATTGCACGCAAACGGTACCATTAAAACTTTGTAAAGCTGATAGTGTTTGATCTAAAGAAGTGACTGCGAGATTGAAATCTTTGCCTACGATTTTGGTTGATATTTTGCGGTCACTGATTGAGCGGAATATATCCCATGCATCAAATGCTACCGCTGTAGGTATGATGGTACAATCATTGCATGTTCGTACAGAACCGTTGAAATTATCGCCAGCAGATTCGTTAGAATAGATTGTTGCAATTTCGTCTGGATTTAATACCCGATCAAAAATTTTCACTTCATCGAGAGAACCACTAAAATAAGCGGGTGTTCCTCCGGTATCTTCAATCCGTCCAATACTCGAAAATGTTGTTCCAACGGTTCCTGTCCCACTCGTTGCAGATGCATTAAGAACTCCATTGATGTAGATTTGTAATAATCCTGTTGAAGCGTCTCGCGTTAAAACGATATGTCTCCATGTGCCGTCATTTATGCTGATAGATGATTTGGCTTGCACGCCGTCTCCCAATGCATTCAGGCCGATTTTGCCGCTGCCGTCAAGCCATCCCCAAAAAATATCATTATTAGTCCCTGCTTGCTCGACGCCTGTGACCCCCGGTGCTAACCAGTCTGTATCGTTCCCCGTTTGGGTTGTTTTGATCCAGAAACTTAATGAAGCAGTTGAAAGTAATGTATTCGTAGCCGTTTGAGGAACAGAAATGTATTGGGAAGTGCCATTGAAAATGGTCGTTTGACAGAGTGCTCCCCCGCTGCTCGTGGTAAGAGCTTGATTGATCGACCCGTTATAGCCGTTTCCGCTGCTGTCACTCACTTCGCCGCTTATCCCTTTCCAAGAACACTCATCAAAGCGATAATCGGCAACAGGTAAAATGGCGCATATTCCCCCCGCCATTTGCATATTACTGGTTGCGATTTGGGTGATTTCGTCTCCCGTGCTGGCATTGTAATAGTGTGCGTTGGCGGTATTGGTTAGCGTGATGTCATTGGCTGTGGAAAGAGAACTTTTAACTTTGACGTCAAAACTTATTTTATATTGTGTATTAATGGCGATACGGTCGAAATTACAGTAAATTGCCGTACTGTTTTTATCGCAGGTGACTGTTGAAGCTCCAGTACCGCTTAGCAATTGTACGGTCGGTATAGTCGTTTGGTTCATATCAAGATAGCTCAAAATATTGTTGCTTTGAAAATCATCATACACTTTTACGTTGGACGCTGCTTCCGTACCGGTGTTTTGAAACGTCATGGAATAATGGATGGTAGCACCTCGAAGATCTTTCCCGATACTACAGGAAGAGTTAGAGGCATACGTAACGGTCGCATTTTTATCAAAGTGCCCAATGGTAGGAGAATAAATTTGGGTCGAAAAACCGAACGTACCAACATAGTATTGATCGTTTCCCCCCCCTATCAGTTTGATTTGCGTAGAGGTTTGATTGTTTTCTAAAATCCCAGAAACATCGTATGTATCAATATCATTCCCCGCAGTATTCGGCCAGCTGGGATTGCGGTTTGTAACAAGGTTCCCTTTGTACGTGATATTAGAATTAAACTGGTTATTGCTGGGATTAAGTGAGTTATAGATATTTTGAAAAACACCTGCACCATTTTTGATTTGGAGCCCTTCACCGGTATACGCGGCATCCCCTTCCGCAGCAAATATGAAAAAGGTTGACGCAATAGGACCGCTTAAAGGGGTGCGAAATCCCGAAACATCTACGGTCTGGGTGGAACTACTCGCAAAAATTGCTTTAAACCCATCATATGCCGTCATATTTTTTAAGTTGTCATTGTCATCTTCGTACATGATGCTCAAAGCCCATGCACCATACGCACTTTTACCCAGTTTGGTCACCATGTCGGCAACGTCATAATCCCCATTTGGATTATTGAGATTGAGCAGTGAGGTGACATCGGCGATCCCTTGATATGCCGATCCCGAGTAATCAAGCTGTGAAGCGGTAACTGTGTTATAGGTAGAAGTCCCTGGTATTTTGAATTTGATGGTTTTGGCGGTATTTTTATCGGTTGCAAAATTTGTGGGGAAGATTCCTTGCCAATAAAGTTCAGCCCATAAAATTTTTGATCCAGACGGGAGTGCTAAATTAGCAGAACTGGAATTGGTCCGTGCCGGGTCGAGAATGTTATTAATGGCATAAAAATCATTGTTTGCCTCTGTGTCACCAGGCTTAGTACAACTCCCGCTTTCCCATCTTCCACTTGTTTGATTAGTACTTTTACAGAGAACTGTATTTCCGATCACTGAAATGTCACCGCGAGCATTGAGTGTATGGCGTAGCGCAAAAGCACGTGTGTTACTGTAAGTAGTCGGATCGGCAATGACCGTTATCGCATTGACCTTGGTATAGGTATTGCTCGTATTTGAAGAACAAGATTTATCGCTATAGGCGATAAGGCTGACAGAATAACTGCCGGTCGTAGCGGGTGCTGTGATCGAAAAAGAAGCAGAATGGTTTCCGGCACTGGTGTAATCAGCGGTATTGACACACGTATAACTTCCACTGCTGCCGATACGATAGGCAGTAGATTTCCATGCATCAGCACTATTGTTGCTGGGAACGGTGACATTGAGGTCTACCGTAACAGCATCTGAGGCATAAACGGTAGTAGAAGCGGTCCCGTTGAAGGCTGCTGAGGTAATTGTGGCAGCACCATACGATTTTGTCGTCAAAAGCACCATCCAAAAAAGGAAACTTATTAAAAAGGATAAATTTGTTTGCTTTAATAATATATTCACATCCTCACCTTTTTTGCTAGCTCTTCTCATTATAATACAGTTCGATGAAAAATGTTCTAAAAGTTATTATCAGAGCGGTGTTTTGCTATAATCACATCCAATATCAGGAGTTAGTATGATCAAAAAATGTCTTTTCCCCGCTGCCGGATACGGTACCCGTTTTTTACCTGCAACCAAAGCGATGCCAAAGGAGATGCTCCCTGTGCTTACAAAGCCTTTGATTCAATACGGTGTTGAAGAAGCGGTTGAAGCGGGAATGCATACAATGGCTATCGTCACCGGACGGGGAAAGCGGGCGTTGGAAGATCATTTTGATGTCAGCTATGAGCTCGAACACCAAATCAAAGGTTCCGATAAAGAACATTACCTCACCGAAATTCGCGCGCTCATCGATCAATGTACCTTCTCCTATACACGCCAAAATGAGATGAAAGGGCTTGGTCATGCTATACTCACAGGAGAAACACTGATCGGAAATGAGCCTTTTGCCGTGATCCTCGCCGATGACTTATGCGACGGTAACGGAGAAGGAGGAGTTCTTTCACAAATGGTTGAGTTGTTTAATAAATATAAATGCTCAATCGTCGCCATTGAAGAGATAGATCGAAGCCAAACCAACCGCTACGGGATCATTGAAGGAAAAGAGATTGAAAATGGGGTTTACATGATCAGTAACATGGTCGAGAAACCTGATCCCTCTGTCGCACCAAGTAATCTTGCCATTATCGGACGATATATCCTAACCCCTGATATTTTCGCTATTATCGAAAATACCCCTCCAGGTAAAGGGGGAGAAATCCAAATTACCGACGCCCTCATGAGGCAAGCTACAAACGGTATGGTCTTAGCGTATAAGTTTAAAGGGAAACGATTTGACTGCGGAAGTGTTGAAGGATTTGTCGAAGCGACAAACTATTTCCATGAAAAAAACAAGTGATTCAGATCAGCAAATAAGAACCATTAGCCGTTATTAGTAAAATAACGGCCTACTCCTTCTACTAGCCCTTCGACCATCCATTTTTGATATTTTTCATCCGCAATACGAATCGACTCTTCAGGATGAGAAATATATCCGACTTCAACCAAAACAGCGGGCATTTGAGCACCGACCAAGACCCAGAAAGGAGCTTCTCTGACACCGTTATCATGAACATTCGGAAACTGTTTATGCAAATTTGAAAGCATCCCTTTTTGTATATCGATGGCAAGTTTATTGGATGCAATGATTTTTTCTTTATTCATAAAACTCAGAAAACTAAGTTTGCCGTACTGTCCCATCTCTCCCATATCCTCGGAGTTCTCCAATGCAGCTACCCGCATAGAGCGCTCACTCCTCGCAGGAGAGAGAAAATAGGTTTCTATTCCCTGAGCAGCGGCCGGATCACTGGTTTTTGGAATTGAGTTGGCGTGGATAGAAATAAATAAATCCGCTTGCTTGTCATTGGCAAATTTCGTACGATCTTTTAATTCGACAAACGTATCGTTTCCACGAGTCATGTGAACCGTATATCCCACAGCACGAAGACTCTCTACAAGTTGAGTAGCAATATGAATAACAATCTCTTTTTCCATAAAACCGTTCCCTACGGCACCGCTGTCTTTGCCCCCATGACCGGCATCAATAACAATCACTTTTTTACTTCGGTCCCGTGGCGTTACCGTTACAAGGGGAGGAAGTGCCGCGACCAACGGCGGTTCTTGAACAGTCGGCTGAAGCGGAAAGCTGGCTAAAGGAGCAGTCGTTTTTTGAGGTTCCAAAGAGAGATCGATATAAACGGAAGAGCCTTTCGGTGTGTATTTAATCGAAATGGCTTGATTATGCTCAATAACGAGGCGAAGAGTTTTGGCATCAAACTGCGCCATTTGAATACGATTTATCTCTTTGTGCTCTAACGTTTGACTTTTCGACAGAGTTGAAGAAGCAATATCAATGATATAACGAAATCGCTGCTTGTCGGATTCAATGATTTTTGTCATTTTTATCTCATCGCCCTTTACAGGAGAATCAAAGATCAATTCGATCCCCGAATCCTTCCATCGTGCATCAATCAAACGATGACGCATCGTCATCGAAACTTCATCCATTGCTTTAGGAGTAGAAAGCTTAAGCGATTCAGGAGCCGGAGTTAAGAATTTAGCAGAATTTTCAACAGATTTTACAGACAGTGATGAAGGAAATTTAAGAACCGGAACAGATTTTACTGCCACTTCAACGGGTTTATCAGAAGAATCTATTTTAGCTATACTTTTTACCGCAGGAACTAATTTAGCAAGATCGGCCTGATATTTTGAGACATCAATCCCTAATTTTTCGCCCCCCTCAACAATACCCTCAAGCGATTCACGCAGCAAAGAACTGTTTTTATCCAAACTGGCCCGCAAGTAGATAGTCTTACATTCATTATATCCGCGAAATTGTTCAATTTCATCACTGCTTTGCAGTGCTTTTTTTGCAGAAGCGAGTCGTGTACCATCGTCCGCACCCCATACGGATAGAGAAACAATTAATAAACTGAGTAAAAAGAGACGCTTAAGCACAGAAAGAACTACTCCCCAAGAGTCAATTTTTGCATCAACTCTTTGACGGAGATAACTTTATCGATGCGATAACCGTTGGAACCTGAGAAAAAGAGACCCAATTCTAAATTACCCGCATACGCATCACTTAGACGATCCGCAATACAAAAACCGACCTCTTTGGCTTCAACACCGCGATTACAAGGGGCAACGCAGTTGGAAATACATTTAATCGAAGGTCCTGTTCGGGTATCGACAAGATCGCGCAAATTCGTCCGTACACCGCGAGCCGGATATCCGACCGGCGATTTCATCAGAGTAATATCTTCTTCTTTCGCATCAATCAAAACCTGTTTAAAGTTTTCATGGGCATCACATTCGAATGTGCCAATAAAACGGGTCCCCATTTGAACACCGCTTGCACCCAAAGCCATCATCTCTTCAATATCGTTTTTATCCCAGATTCCTCCGGCAGCGATAACAGGGATATTACCCCACAATGCAGCTTCTGCAACAACGGGTTTTACCAAATTTTCAAGTTGAAACTCATCCATTTCACACTGCTCGTACGTAAACCCCTGATGTCCACCGCTTTTAGGTCCCTCTAGAACAACAGCATCAGGGAGACGGTTATAGCGCTTTTGCCATCGTTTGCAAATAATAGAAAGCGCTTTTGCCGATGAAACAATAGGTACTAATGCAACATCAGGATATTCAGCTGTAAACTCAGGCATATTGGTCGGCAGACCCGCTCCCGTAATAATGATATCTACCCCTGCCTCACACGCATCTTGTACGACTCGCCCATAATCATTGATTGCATACAATACATTGCAGGCAAGCGGTGCATCGCCACAAATTTTGCGTGCATTTGCAACAATAGCGCTCAACCCTTTTTTGGAATAGAAATTTTCAGCGTCTAACGGCCGATTTGCAACCAAACGATTTACGTGAACTTTATCTTCATAATATCCTGTACCTACAGCACTAATAACGCCTAAACCGCCCTCTGCTGAAACGGTTCCAGCCAATTTATCCCAACTGATACCTACACCCATTCCCCCCTGTACGATAGGGAATTTCAGCATATATTTGCCGATTTGAAGTGGTTTGAAACTCATAAAATTACCTTTAATCGCGCAAATTTCCGTTTTCCAACCTGCAAAACGTACTCACCCGCTTCCAGTTGATATTGCTCATCGCTTATTTTTTGTTGATCGATTTTAACAGAGCCTTGCTTAATCTCCCGACGTGATTGTGAAGTAGAAGGACTCAAGGCACAATCGACGAGTGCTTTTGCAACCCAAATCGGTCCTTCGAGAGTAAATTCATCCATCTCGGTAGGAATTTCACTCTGTGCGTGTACCCGTTCAAATTCGGCGCTCGCTTCATGTGCCTCCGCTTCTGAATGAAAACGTGCCGTGATTTCAAGAGCTAATGCCTCTTTCACCTTTTTCGGATGAAGCGTCCCCTCTTCAACACCGGTTTTTAGCGCTTCGATCTGATCAAGCGATTGTGCACTGAGGAGTTCATAATAGCGCCACATGAGCGTATCACTGATACTGAGAATTTTCCCGAACATATCATTGGGAGCATCGGCAACGGCAATATAATTACCCAAACTCTTCGACATTTTTTGAACGCCGTCCAACCCTTCTAGAATCGGCATCATAAGAACGGCTTGCTCTTTTCCGATCTCATACGCACGTTGCAAGTGGCGGCCCATCAGGAGATTGAACTTCTGATCGGTCCCTCCGATCTCAATGTCGCTTTTAAGATGTACGCTGTCATACCCTTGCAGCAACGGATACAAAAACTCGCTGATGGAGATGGAGATTCCCCCTTTGTACCGTTTGTCAAAATCATCCCGTTCCAACATACGCGCCACATTGAACGTAGTGGTAAGTTCCAACATCCCTGCTGCACCCAGAGGATTAATCCACTCCGCATTAAAAACGACACTGGTTTTTTCGGGATCAAGAATTTTAAAAACCTGATCCTTATAACTTTGGGCATTTTCCAGAATTTGTGCAGGAAGGAGGATTTTACGGGTTTCACTTTTGCCGGTCGGATCACCGATCTGTGCCGTAAAATCGCCGATCAAGAATTGAATACGTCCGCCGTATTTTTGAAAGGTTGCCAGCTTATGCAGCAATACCGTATGTCCTAAATGCAAATCAGGTGCAGTAGGATCAAACCCCGCTTTAACCGTGTAGGTCTCCCCTTTTTCAAAATAGTTTTTGAGGAGAGTTTCGAGTCGTGCTTCGTCAATAATTTCGGCACACCCGCGTCTGATTTCTCGTAATGCTTCGTTTATCATGTTTATCCTTGGCTTCGGTACGCGTCATCGGTCCGAAAAAATTGTATGATTTTCCCTTTTTTCTCTAGCTTGGAGCGAAGTCGATTAATATCGTTCTCTAGGGCTTGAAACTCCATTTCGCAGTATTTAGTGTGCTCTGAGCGCTCTTTTCCGAGTTCAATACTGTTGATATCGGCACCCATTTTTGCCATATAGGTGAGCAGATCCGCCAAGGAACCTTGTGCACTTTGCATACTGATGATCAAATGATAGCGATAATAATTTTGCGCTCTCCATCGAACATAGACCATCGGTTCATGTCTCTCAATCATCGCGGCGGCATTTTTACACATTTTATGGTGAACATGCGCTTTTGACTCTTGTAAAAAAGCGACGATTTCATCACCGGACTTCGGATGGCAGCAATAATCAAATACCGCATCCGAAATATTTTGTGCAGAAAGAACCTCTAAGGATGCAAATACGTAAGGCTTGAGCTTAAAGCGGTTACGACTCAAAAAAGCGCTGAATCGATTGCTCGCTTGCATCTCTTCACCTAAACGGTGGATCGATTCTTTGAGAAAATCAAGCTCTCGTGGCAATCGGTACGCCTGATCTTCTAAATGCTCTGATTTCAACAACTCCGTAATTTTATCCTCGCTAAGACGAAAAACCCCCGATAGGATATTGATACCGCTTATGGTATCGATAGAACGGATACGCTGATTACAGTTAGCGCGCATACTTGCCTTGGCACGAGAGGTTTTAACCGCATCAATCCAACTGCATCGAGTAATCTTTTTATTATTGGAAGCCGTAGTAATTTTAACGATATCACCGTTGTGCAGTTCACTTAAAAGTGACGCTTTTTCCTTGTTTATCAAACACCCCTCTGCACTGTCTCCGACCTGAGTATGAACCGCATAAGCAAAATCCAAGGCTACCGCACCGCGCGGCAAGGTGAAAGGTTTTCCCACCGGGGAAAAAACACTGATATCATCGCTGAAAAGATCATTTTTGATCAATTCATAAAACGCTTCGACCGATTCGCTTTGATATTGAAGATTATGAAGCCAGTCGAGGCTGATCGGATTATTACCGCCGTTTTTATATTTCCAGTGTGCCGCAACTCCAAGCTCAGCCGTTGCATGCATCTCTAGGGTGCGAATTTGAACTTCAAAAATTGCACTGTCATAAAATACGGTTGTATGAAGCGTTTGATACCCATTTTCTTTCGGGATAGCAATGTAATCTTTAAAGCGTGAACTTAATGGCTGAAAATTGAGGTGTACCATACCGAAAACACGATAACAATCGATCGGTTTTTTGATTAAAATACGAACGGCCAATAGATCCAGTATCTCATCGATACTAATCCCTTTACGCTGCATTTTTAAATAAATAGAGTAATGGTGCTTGACACGGCTTAATATTTCAAAGTCTTCCTGACAAAAGCCATTTTCCAACATCATTGTGGTCAGTTTGTCGCAAAAGTTACTGAGTCGTGCGGCTATAGAGCGGTAGTTCTCTTCAAGATACAGATCAATGAGACGTTTGTCTTCCGTAAATAGATACTGAAAACTCAAATCTTCCAATAAATTTTTGAGAAACGATATCCCTAAACGGTGGGCAATCGGAGCATATACGACAAGAGTCTCTTCGGCAATACGGTGTTGCTTTGCCTCACTAAGGGCTCCCAGCGTGAGCATATTGTGAAGTCTATCGCACAGCTTAACGACCAATACCCGAACATCCTCGATCGACGCAACGAGCATCTTACGAAAGGAAAGGGCTGAAACCACTAATTTCTCATCGGAATTAGAAGGAATCAGCTGCGCATCACGGATTGAATCGATTTTGGTAAGACCTTCAACCAAATGAGCAACATCGGCTCCGTAATCGCGTGCGACATCATCTATCGTGATATGGGTATCTTCAACCACATCGTGCAGCAATGCAGCAATAACCATTGCTTCATCTCCCGTAATGGAAGCAACAATGGAAGCAACTAAAACAGGATGAACAATATAAGGTTCACCACTTTTACGAAATTGCTCTTTATGTGCCTCTTGGGCAAAACTAAGCGCTGTTGTTATGGCGTGAGAAGAGGGAATTAGGGAGTAAAGGTGCGAAACAGCACCTTCGACATCATTGATGTATGTTATTTTTTCGATATCGATGGTGTTCAATGATGCGGCTTTGTAAGCTATTAAGCTTTGTCAACAAAACCTTTGATAGTGATATGCCCCTCAGCAATCTCCATCAAAGCGACATCGGCAGCTTTTGCTTTTTTCATATCAATATTAATTTTTGACGGTGCACCGTTTTGAAGCTCTTCGGAGCGTTTAGCGACAGCAAGTGCCAATACATAACGATCAACATTTGCGGTTTCAAGCGCTTTTGCGGTGAGTTGTTCTAGTCTCATGGTAATACCCTTTGTTAAATTTATTGTACGATTGAGCAGCGCTCAAAATTACCTTGAATGATTTCAAGGAGGTTGCCGGCGGTAAACATATCACAGACTATGATCGGCAATTTGTTCTCTTTAGCCAAGGCGATAGAGGTATCGTCCATGACTTTAATATGATCTTGAAGGGCTTGTTCATATCCCAAAACGGGAAGCTTGACCGCATCGGCAAATTTTTTAGGATCTTTGTCGTATACGCCGTCCACTTTCGTCGCTTTGATAATAACCTCTGCCCCGATCTCAACCGCACGCAAAGTCGCTGCCGTATCGGTCGTGAAAAACGGGTTACCGGTACCGGCGGCGAATACCACCACCCGGCCCCGTTCTAAATGTCGCATAGCACGTCGGACAATAAAGGCTTCCGCGATTTGCTCCATTTTAATAGCACTTTGGACACGGACAAGCATCCCTTCGTGTTCACAGGCTTCTTGGATCGCAATCGCATTAATTACCGTTGCCAGCATACCCATGTAATCACCCGACGTTCGACGGATGATCCCGTCTTGCGCCGCAGTAACCCCACGAATAATATTGCCGCCGCCGATAACGATTCCGACTTCTATCCCCGCATCTACAAGGGTTTTGATCTCGGTTGCAATAAACTTGAGGATTTTTGTATCGATACCGTGACCGTTTTCACCGGCCAAAGCCTCTCCCGAGAACTTAACCAAAACACGTTTATAGCCCATACAACCCCCTCTTGTTATTGACGCGTATTATACTTTATTGTCGCTTTAAGGTTGCTTTGATTACACTACAACCTATGACATACAGGGGATTATGTGGTGAATCTATTCGATCTGGCTCTATCATGGCTGAAACACAAACCGAAAGAGAGAGTAATACTTTTCGGACGAGGGATCCATGCTCTCCCCAACCCCAGAGAAAAAGAGCTCTTTGATGATGCTTCTTCTGCCTTTATACGCGGTGATGTCCTTGAGGGGTACAAATCCTTTTTAGCCTCCTTGGTTCACTCTGAAATTTCTCATTTACCCCATCATCTCAAAATTATTCCCGAAGAGGGGGCTCTTCGTTTTGAACTGATTCAAGGGAGTGCCATCATCAAAGCGTACATAACCTCGGAATATCTCGAAGCGTATGCGGACATTGCGAAAAGTGCTTCTTTGCATGTAGCCATTAAACGCCGTTTTTTGGAACGTAATTTTCAGCTTACCTATTGCCATTTCAGTGAAGAAAAAGGGGTTATTAAACTCTCCATTCGGCTGGACAACACTACGATCACCCCCCAAAAAATATTTTTTCCACTCCGCGAAATAGCCCTTAATGCCGATTTTGAAAAAGAGTTTATTGCCAGTGAATTTGACGAATCGGTACTGCTTGAATATGATCACATTCTCCCTATTAATGCGGAGCGTGCACGTCGGCTTTATACCGCTATGCAAACGTGGATTGTTCAAACCAAAGAGAGTCTCCTCGGGCTCCTTTCCAACGATAATACGGGTATGGTATCCTTTAGCTATTTAGCCCTCTTGCTCCAAATTGATTACCTCATCCTTCCCCATAAAAAAATGGCTAAAAATATCAGTGAAAAAATCAACGGCTACTTTTTAGATGATGAAAAACTGACCGAAGATAAAAATGCCGACTTAGAGACCTTCCTCTTCGAACTCGAAACGATGAGTTATGAGCATTTTGTTACCCAACTGTACGATTCGACCTCCACGTTTTCCCCTTATGAGCAAGCAATGCACGATGATATTGCTACCTTTATCGACGAATCGCTCGCAAAAGTGCGTTGGTACAAAAACAGTCATTCCAATTACGTCATCAGCGTAATTTATCGTTATATCTCTTTGTATATTCTCTACAACTATGGTCTGCACCCCTCACTTCGAGCACTGCTGCACCTGCACGTTGAAGTCTATACCGGTGATTTTTTCGCAGCGGAAGGGGAGACCCGCCTTTATGATCCGCAGACTAAAACATTTCAAAAAAACAGTATACAAGAGCGGATTGCTTCTGCCATTAAGCCCTATGCCGATCGCTATAAAGGGCTTAAAAATTTTGCCGATGAGCTCAATTACAGTGACTTGGAACATTTTAGCCAAAGTTTTTATCTGCAAATCAAAAATCTCGATTATACGGAGGCGTAAAAATGACCGCGTCTACTCAAAAAATAGTCGAAAAGAATATCGAAAGTATCGTCCAGATCACAACCCCTTACGGCAGTGGAAGCGGTTTTTTAATCGGAGAGCTCATTGTTACCAACTCCCATGTTGTGAGTGGGCTCAAAGAAGTTTTGATCAGTACGAAAACGCTCCCGAAATCGATCGGCAATGTCGTTTACGATGATGCCGCATATGATCTAGCCTTTATCCGCTCCCCTGAGCCTATCGGTGCGAATATACCCTTGAAGCTCTCTAGCTCGCCGATAAACGACGGAGACGGCGTTATCGCTATCGGCCACCCTTACGGGCTCAATTATTCCACGACCGAGGGGATCATCTCCAGAGCATCACGGATGCAGGGGGAAGTCGAATACATCCAGTTTGATGCAGCTATCAATCCGGGAAACAGCGGAGGACCGCTTCTCAATGAAGAGGGGGAAGTGATCGGGGTCAATACCTTCATCATCCAAAATTCAAACAATCTGGGCTTTGCCCTCCCCTACTATACCCTTCAAGAAGCACTAGAGCAGTTTCTTGCGCTGCATGATGGCGATATCATCCGTTGTATCTCGTGTAAAAATCTCATCCAGGAACCGACCATTCAAAACGACTACTGTCCCAAATGCGGTGTTAAACTCGACGTTGCCAAACGTCGCCGCGAAGGGTACAAACCATCAGGAGTCGTTGCTTTGGTCGAAAAAATAATGGGAAGCCTCGGCATCAATGTAACCCTCTCTCGCCGAAGTCAGCGAAGCTGGCGGTTCGAAACACCTACCACCCGAATCGATATCAACTATTACGATAACGGTATCGTTATTGCCGATTCGGCACTCTGCCGAATCCCCCAAGAGAATATTGAACCGCTGTATGATTATTTATTGCATGAAAACAGTGCATTAGAGAATTTACAGTTTTCCATTAACGAAAATACCGTTTTCCTATCCTATATTGTCGTCGATTCATCTCTCACCGAACACTATGGGTTAAGTGCTTTACGCCGACTGTACGAGGGAGCACCTCACTATCATAAGTTGCTTATTCAAGAGTTTAAAGCGTTGGAACCGAAGTTTGATGAGTTTGAATAAGAGCTGACACCGCCTCTTTTTGAGGAAAATCGGCCCCCATACTGATAATAAAGGATGACGCTTCTTGGAGGGTTAATGTTGTTGTTTTGATCCGGACTTCATCCACAAGAACCGTATATCCGCTCGTAGGATTCGGTGAAGTCGGAACGAATACGACACAGATATTTTCATGGCGATTCAACAGGTATGCCGGTACCCAAAGTCCTTCTTTGGGATATTCAATCAGCACTACCTCTTTTTTCGTCCCGTCTTCACCACCCGAAAGCATGGCTGCAAGTTTTTTCGAGACCGAATAAACGGAGCGGATAGCCGGAATTTTTTCAAACGTACTATCAATCATTGAGATAAAAATCGAACGCCCGTATTTTTCGATCGAAAAGCCAAGAAGAGCAAATATCCCCACAACACCTGCCATCAAGGCCAATGTTACCTCAAATGAATCGGTGTAATCATGAAGCGACAGATACGCGCTTACACCCAGATTTTTGAGATAATTGACCACAACGATCACTAAAATTAATGGGAAAAGCGATAATGCCCCGACAAAAATATAACGGAGTAATAATTTAATTTTTGAACTCATAAAAAAACCTTTTTATTATGACAAGTTGTCGCATTATAGAATACTTTTTGAAACACTTAACTACAATAACGCAACTATAGGAGTCATCATGCAACCTTTTGCCGATTTTAAACTGAATTTAGAGACCTTTATTGAGGATTTAACGCTCCTTATTAAGAACAATCGTCGTACCATTGAACACTTACTGGCCATACCGGACAAAACTTATACCAATTTTGTCCGCCCTTTTGATTTTATGGAAGAGGATATGGAGTTGCTTTTCACACCGCTCTCTCATATCAATGCGGTCAAAAATTCTCCGGAATCTCAAAAAGTGTATGCAGATGCCCTTCCGATTCTCACCGAATATTCGACATTTATCGGTCAAAATCTCGCTATCTATGATGCATTCAAACACATTAAAGCCAATGAATACGATACGCTAAACAGCGAACAAAAACGTATTTTGGATCTTAATATTCTCCATTTTGAACTTGCAGGGGCCCATCTGGATGAAGCTTCCAAAGAGCGTCTTGCCCAGATTGATCAACGGAAAAGTGTCCTTACCAACGACTTTTCCCAAAATCTCCTCAATGCGACCAATACGTATGAAAAAATTATTACCGCACTTACCGATGTCGAGGGTGTTCCCGAAGGAGATTTGGAAGATGCCCGCTTTGAAGAAGAGGGGGTTGTCAAATACCGTTTTACCCTCCAAATGCCCTCTTACATTGCCTATATGACCTATGGACCCAACCGTTCCATCCGAGAAGAACTTTACCGTGCGTATACAACCCGTGCCCCACAAAACGGAGATATTATTGATGAACTGATGCGTTTGCGCCAAGAGAGTGCCGCATTGCTCGGGTATAAAAACTATTCGGAGTACTCCCTTGCTTCGAAAATGGCCCCCGATACCGATAGCGTCCTAAAATTTTTGAATGAGCTCATCGAAACGTCGCGGGGACAGGCAGAACGCGAAATCAGCGAAGTCCGTGCAATCGCCAAAGATATTGACCTGCAAAGCTACGATACCGCTTATTACGGTGAAATTCTCAAAAAAGCGCAATACGATATTGACGAAGAGGAGTATCGCCCCTATTTTGAGCAACACGGCGTCATGAAAGGATTATTTGACTTTTTGGGGCAACTTCTCGGTATTCGATTTGAGCAATTAGCCCTTGAATTATGGGATGCGAAAGCTCATGCTTATGATGTTTATGAAGGGGAAAAACTTCTTGCCCGGGTCTATTTTGATCTTGAAGCACGCAAGGACAAACGGGGCGGCGCATGGATGCACAATTTCCAGACGCACTGCGAAGATACACAAGGATGCAACCACCTCTCCAGCGCGTTTGTTGTCTGCAACTTTCCACCCTCGTCTGAAAATTCTCCATCCCTTCTAAGACACGATGATGTGGTTACCCTCTTTCATGAGATGGGACATACCATCCACCATCTTTTGAGCAAGGTAAAAGAGCATGGGGTGAGCGGAGTTAACGGAGTCGAGTGGGATGCAGTCGAATTTCCTTCCCAGTTTTTGGAGAACTTTGCCTATGAGCCTAAAGTACTGAAACTCTTTGCCAAGCATTATGAAAGCGGAGCGGTTCTCAGTGATGAGATGATTGAAAAACTCATCCGCGCAAAGAATTTTCAAAGTGGGCTTTTTATGCTCCGTCAGCTCGAATTTTCACTGTTTGACTTTATGCTCCACTCCCGTCTCTATCAGGGGGAGGAGATACAAACCCTCCTTGATGGGATACGGGAACGTACCGCTTTCATCAAACCGCCAAAATATAATAAATTTCAAAACAGTTTTTCGCATATTTTCAGCGGCGGCTACAGCGCGGGATATTACAGCTACAAATGGGCGGAAGTGCTCAGTGCCGATGCCTATTTCGCCATCGTGGATGAGGGGATTTTCGGTTCCGAACTGGCACATAAATACAAAGAAATCATATTGGCCAAAGGGGGGAGCCAAAGCATGCAGGAGCTCTTTGTCGAAATGATGGGGCGTGAGTGTGAAACCAAAAACCTTCTCCGGCTCAACGGTATCGACTAATGCGCTTTATTTGGCTATTGCTCATCAGCGCAACACTATGGGGAGGAACCGAAGTGAAAATAGCAACCTACAACGTCGAAAATCTTTTCGATATGAATGACGACGGCAGTGAATACGAAGAGTACATTCCCAACACCTCATGGGGGTGGAATGATGCGATGTACCGCACCAAACTTCAACATACCGCACAAGTAATCCACGACATCGGTGCCGATATCATCGGGCTCGAAGAGATTGAGTCCGAAACCGCACTCAAAGATCTTAAAGCTGAGTTGAACCGCCAAGGACTTTATTATCAGTACTACGCCTTTTCACGATCCAAAAACACTTCAATTTCCGTCGCATTACTCAGCCGATATCCGATCAAAAGTGTAACCAATCACTCTGTCAGTGCCAGCCGTGAGTTTCGCGATATTATGGAAGTAAAAATCGATATTGAGGGGAAAAGTTTGCGGGTATTCGTCAACCACTGGAAATCCAAAAGCGGCCCTGAAAGTATGCGCATCCTTAGTGCAAAAGTACTCAAGAATCGGCTCAATGCCCTATCTTCCGATGAGCCGTTTGTCCTAATAGGGGATTTTAACTCCCATTACGAAGAGTATCGCACCTTTCTTCGAAGCCGCCGTCTCAATGATACAGAGGGGATTACCGGAATTAATCATATTCTTCAAACCATCGACGAAAATCAAAATCCGATCACCCTCTCCACCCTAAAATCATCCAAAAGCTATCTCTATAATCTCTGGTATGATCTTCCCGAAGATACCCGTTGGAGTCATGAATTTAGAGGGCATGGTGAAGCATTGGATAATATCATTATCTCTCCTGCATTAGCGGATGAAAAAGGGATCGAGTATGTGAGAGGAAGCTTTACACGCGTAACGCCCAATTATCTTTTTAATGACGGAAAGATTTATCGTTGGCAGCAAAGCCGTAAATACCCTAAACATCATTTAGGAGAGGGGTATTCGGATCATCTCCCTATTTGTGCCGTATTCAGAATAACTTCATAACAAGCTATAATGGTTCTATGAAGCTTTCACCTTTAAGCAAATATATTGCCTTTCAGCTTTATCAAGCACGTCTTGCGCTCTACTCTTTTATGGAAAATAAAAAGATAGAGCATCTTCACGAATTCCGGATTGCACTGCGCCAGACTCGTTCCCTGATCAAACTTTTTTTCAATGATTCGATACCGTTTCCTGTACCCCTAAAAGAAGCAATCAAAGCGACTAACCCGATCCGTGAGGTGGATGTACTTATGAGTTCCATCTCCTCTGCCGAGTACCCGAAACTGTTCAAACAACTCTCCAAAATCCGCAAAGACAGTGTTAAACTTCTTTTTTCTACCGAGTTTGCAGAACACATTTTTTCGTTGTTGGATGAATACTATGACCTGATTTCTCAAACCAATCCAACTGTCATCCCAGAGATATTGGTTGAGCGTGTTCTAACCCACTATCAACACTGCTTAACTACCTATCAAAACCTCAGAGAGGATGCCAAACCAAAGGCCCTTCACCGTCTTCGAATCGGCTTTAAAGATGCACGATACGGCTTTGAATTCTTAGAAATTTCCAATATACACAAATGCAAAAAAGTTATTCAACATTGCAAACAATTGCAAAATGATTTAGGAGCCGTTCAAGATGCCCTAAATCAAGTAGAGTGGATCGAAAGACTCTATCAAAGTCACCCCTCTTCCAGTCTAAAAGAGCTTTTAAAACAACAGAACAAAGCCCTTAAACGGCTCAAAGACACCACTCGACCGGTTCAATACCCCAATGGTGTAAATAAGTATTTGTCTGACTAAACGGTTTTGATCCAAAAAAACCTCGATACGAAGAGAGCGGCGAGGGGTGAGGGGCTTTAAGTATCAAATGTTTTCGTTCGTCAATCAAAGCCGATTTTTTCCCCGCAGGTGCCCCCCAAAGTATAAAAACAAGGTGTTCCCGCTCTTCACTGAGAGTACGAATCACCTGATCGGTAAAACGTTCCCACCCTTTCTCTTTATGTGAAAAAGGCTCACCCGATCGAACGCTGAGTAACGTATTAAGAAGCAATACCCCCTGCTGTGCCCACGACGTTAAATCTCCGTTTTTTGGATAATCACACTCTATGTCCGAGACAAGCTCTTTGAAAATATTTTGCAAGGAGGGGGGAAGCGGCACACCCGATTGAACGGAAAAAGAGAGCCCATGCGCCTGACCTGCACCATGGTAAGGATCTTGCCCCAAAATAACCACTTTCACCGATTCAAAAGGGGAAGAGTTAAACGCATTGAATATGTCGCTGCCGCGAGGAAAAAGAGTATAGTGTTTTTTTTCTTCGACCAAAAAAGCTTTCAACTCCTCCATATAGGGTTGAGCAAACTCGTGCTTAAGCACGTTTTTCCAACTCTCATGGATAATAGGGTTAACACTCATTGGATTACTTTAAAATATCGTCTTCGAAAATAACCATCTCATAAATACTCCGTTTTGTCACAAGTGCCTTTTCCGGTGGGACACCGTTGCTGTTACGTACACGCGCTATTTCAATACGAAGCTCTGAGAGCTCATGCTCCATCATCTCCATTTTATCTTTAAGCCGCATAACGACATCGACTCCGGCAAGATTCACCCCGAGCTCTCTTGTTAGGCGAAGAATGGTCTTAATCTTCTCTATATCACGCTGAGAGTATAGACGGATACGTCCATCTGAACGGGAGGGGGCGATTAAGTTTTCCCTCTCATATTGACGAAGGGTTTGAGGATGAATATCCAAAATCTTTGCCACAATACTGATCATATAAACCGGTTCGTCAAAATGGTGCATCTGCTACTCCTGAGGAAGGGATTTTTTCATTTGTTCGACTAAAGCACCATCGATTTTATCGATATTCGGCAATATGATATTTGCTTTAAGATACAAGTCTCCGCGAATATTGCTCTGTCGATTCATTGCTCCCATCTCTTTGAGACGGAAACGCTGGCCGTTTTTGGTATTTTCCGGAACTTTAAGCGTTACCTCTTTATCCAAGGTTTGAACACTCACTTTACCGCCGAAGAGTGCTGAGTAAAGAGGAACATTAAAGATTTTAATCAAAGCATCCCCCTCACGCTCATATTCAGGATTCGGAGAAATTTCAATACGAAGATACAGATCTCCGACTTGCCCTCCGGCACGTTTCCCTTTTCCGCGTACACGAAGTTTTTCACCGCTTTTTATCCCTGCCGGGATTTTTATATCGAAACTCTCTCCACTAAGGCTGATAGAGTGTTTACCGCCAAGGACTCCGACACTAAAAGGGATGGTCACATTGGCATCAATGTCCAAATTCATACCGCCGCCGAATCCACCGCCAAAGCCGCCTGAACCTCCAAAGCCGCCGCCGAATCCACCGCCGCCCTGACCGAAAATATTGCGTAAAATATCGTCCAAATCAACATTTCCACCCCCTTGCCCGCGAGCAAAATCGTGGAAATTCTGCCCCCCGAACATCGAGTCACCGAACTGATCGTACTTGGCTCGCTTCTCTTTATCACTCAAAACTTCATACGCTGCATTAATCTCTTTGAATTTTTCTTCAGCTTTAGGGTCTTTGTTCACATCAGGATGATACTGACGCGCCAATTTTCGATACGCTTTTTTAATTTCCGCTTCGCTCGCGCCAGGTGCAATTTCAAGGGTAGTATATAAACTTTTTGACATGAAGTATTCCTATAAATATTTAGATATTTTTATTGTTAAAAATTATAGCATATAAGTTGAGCCAAAGTCAATCAAGGTTAAAAACTAAAGTTCGATTTCATGGGAGAAAGAGAAGCGTTAAACTTGCGTCACAAAGACGCAAGAATTCTATGTTTTCAGAATCAAAAAACATCATTTTCTATTATCTATGTAAGAAAGGATAAAGCTACTTCACATAAACTTCACACTTTTGCGCTAAAATTCGCGCTATAAATATTACCTATTAAGGATTGCATTTGCGTATGTCTCGATACACGGCACTGCTGCTATTTTTAGTCCCCAACGTATTTGCGACTTCGCTTACTATTGATTCAGCCGTTAAACAATTTGTAGAACACAATTATGATCTTCAGATTGCACGACATACGGCCCAAAAATCTCGTGCAGACCTTATCACGGCAAAAGAGCGTCCGAATCCTGTCTTGCTCGGTTCTTATGAGTTTATGGATCTTAACAATCGCTTCAACGCAACAGCACGAGGATCCGATGCACAACTCACTGTTTTACTGACGCACCCGATTGAAACGGGGGGTAAACGGGATCGACGTATAGATGTGGCAATGCATTCAATCACGTTCAGTGATTTAATCTATGATGAAACCGTTCGAGAACAACTTATCTCCTTGATCGATGCCTATTATTTGGTATTGGGTGATCAGGCAGATCTTGCAAATGCCCAAGATAACACGAATGCTTACAACAATATCGTCACCGTTGCAAAAACAAAATTGGATCATGGATTCCTTTCCCTTATCGATTACCAAAAAATTTCATTGCAATCTATCGACTATACCAAAGAGGTGGAGAATAGCCGTTTAGCGTTACTGCAAGATCGTGAAGCACTGGCCGCCTTACTCGCACTCTCCTCGTCAGATATTATCGCTACTGCACCGATCGATTCTCCCTTATTACTCCCCTCGTTAGAGGATTTATTGGCAAAAACCACCGAACGCCCCGATTGCAAAGCCGCCAAACAAAATTTAGCTATTGCGGATGCCGCATTGAGCCTTGAAAAAGCCAACGGTGTTCCGAATGTTACGCTTGGTGCCGAATATGCCAGCTTCGGTCCTACGTATGAGCCTCTAGCCGGAGTGAACGTCTCTATGCCCCTTCCGATTTATGATAGAAACGAAGGGGATATTGAAAAAGCCCGCATCAGTACCCTCCAAGCTTCCAGCCTTTACGAAAAAACCCTTCGTATGGCGAAGTCGGATGTTATTCAAAGCTATGAAGCTGCCCAATCGCGACAAAGTGTTTATAAAGCTATGAGCGAAGGGTTTAGTGCAGCCAAAGAGCTCAAAGAGAAACAAGAAAAGATTTTCGCTCTAAAAGGAATCTCCGTACTTGAACTCCTTGATGCCCAAAAAAGCTATCGAGAGTATCAAAAAAATATGACTCACGCCCTTATTGATTTACATATTGCTACTGCCCATCTAAAATTAAACTCAGGTCAATCTTTTATTGATTCAAAAGGATATTAATGCGTTTCCCCCTTACTCTGTCGTGTACACTTGCTTTGCTTTTACTCACCGGATGTGATAAAGCACCTCCGTCCGGTTCTGAAAAAGTAGCTGCAACCCATGCTCCGGACATTACCTTGGTTTCACCGGAATTCGGCACTTTTAATACTGAAATTTCAACAACCGCCTCGGTTCAGCCTTCTCCGGATGGCATTGTATCGATCACTGCACCCGTGGATGGAACCATCAATAAAATTCATATAGCGGTAGGGGATAAAATCTCTTCCGGTTCGCCGCTTATCACCATCCGTTCCTCCGACATCAGTGATGTACAAAGCGATCAGCTCTCGGCAAAAGCGGCATATACCCAAGCTAAACATATCTACACTATGAATAAAGAGCTTTTCAAACTGGGTGCTATTACGGCCAATGATCTAGCGCTGTCGCAAAGCAATCTTACCCAAGCTGAAGCTATGGTAAAAGGATTTTCTCAGAAACTCAATTATTTCGATGCTGCTTCTGATCAAACCCTCACACTTCATTCTCCAATCAACGGAGTAGTGTATGAAATAGCAACCCACTTGGGGGAAAAAATAAGCAATGATACAACGCAAGCTTTGGTAAAAATTGCCAATCCTCATAAAAAAGTAGTGGTCGCCACGGTTTATGAAAAAGATTTATCCGCTTTCTTTGTCGGAAAACAGGTAGATATAAAACTTGAAAACAGTGAAACGGGACCGATTAAAGGTAAGGTAACGTATATCAGCGATGTTCTTGATCCGGACAATAAAACCATCAAAGTCTATATTCAGCCCTCCATCGACTCTTCTGAACTGCGGATCAATACGTTTGCCAATATCTACTCCGGTACCGAGAAAAAAGATGTTTTCCGCATCCCTAAAAAATCACTTCTCTATAAAGAAGGAAAATTTATCGTTTTTGTGAAAAAAGACAACCAATTCACTCCTCTTAACGTTACCCTTGTCAGTGATGATCCAAAAGACAGTTTTTCACTGGTTAAAGGTCTCCCTGAAAACACCCAAATAGCGCTTGAAGCTATTGCGTTGGAGAAAGAATAAGATGCGCCGTCTCGCCAATTTTTTTATCGATAATTTTCTGGCCGTATTGTTATTTACCGCTATCACCGTTGCTGTCAGTATCGTCGTCGTACGGGATTTAAATATTGAAGCATTCCCCGATCCGGCACCTCCGATTTTGGAAGTCGTTACCACCAATGAAGGGCACTCCGCCGAAGAGATCGAGAAGCAGATTACGACCCCTTTGGAAATTGCTTTGGCAGGTATGCCTGGATTGGAGAACATCAACAGTGTTTCACTGTATGGGCTTTCTGATATCAAATGTAAATTCTCCTACGATGTCTCCTATAAAGATGCTCGACAGGAGGTCTTAAACCGTCTTGCACAAGCCGATATTCCTGCTGAAGTGACTCCGGAAATCATCCCTAATGCCATCGGTGAAATCATGCGCTACCGTGTTATCGGAAATCGCAGCATGAGTGAGTTGCGTACCTATCAAGACTGGGTTGTAGCACGCTATCTCAAAACCGTCCCCAATATTGCCGATATCGGAAGCTACGGTGGAGCGATAAAAGCCTACTCCGTGGTCGTTCATCCTGAGGATCTTATCAAGTACAAAATTCCTCTCAGTGATGTAATTCAGTCCCTCTCAAAAAGCAATGTCAACGTTGGCGGCCGTGTATTGGAGTTCGGAGACCAATATTATACGATTCGAGGTATCGGTCTTATCAAAACGACCCAAGATATTGAGAACACCATTGTTGACACTATCAATGATCGCCCTATCTATGTCAAAAATCTTGCAGATGTTTCCATCTCTACCATGCCGCGTACCGGTCTTGCAGGACTCAATGAAACCAATGATATCGTCATGGGGGTTGTTGTTCTTCGTAAAAATGCACCCAGTGTTTCTGCCATGGAAGAGCTCCATAAAAAAATTGACGAACTTAATAACGGAGTCCTTCCAAAAGACATCAAAGTCGTCCCGTTTTATGATCGACAAGACCTTCTCCATACCGTTGTAGATAAACTCAAAGAGACCGCATCGATCGGGATGATCTTAGTATTCTTTATTATACTTGTCTTTTTAGGTGATCTACGTGCAGCCTTTATTGTCGCCGCAATCATTCCAATGTCACTGCTCTATACCCTCGCATTAATGGCCAATCAGCATGAATCGGCCAATTTACTCTCCTTAGGAGCAATTGACTTTGGGATCATTGTCGATATTCCACTGATCGTTATTGAAAACTATTTCCGGCTCAAACATCAGGGACGGCAACATATTCCGGCTATTCAAGAAACGGCAGCCGAAGTGGGCAAGCCGATTATGTTTTCGATTCTTATCATTTTTCTTGCTTTCATCCCTCTTTTTGCTATGAAAGGGGCAGAATCACAAATCTTTCTCCCTATGGCAAAAACCTACGTCTACGCGATCAGTTTCGCATTTATACTCACGTTTAGTTTTCTATTGGCGAGCAAATACACTTTTCTGCTCCACTCCCATGAAAAAGTCTTACCGTTCTTGGATTGGGCAAAAGCAAAATACATGCAGACCATTTCTCGTATTACGAGCAAGATGGCGGTTATGGCGACCGGGGTAATTCTCGTTCTAACCCTCTTTATTGCAAATATTCTCGGTGCTGAATTTTTACCAAAAATGGATGAGGGGAATTTATATATCCGTGCCATTTTCCCCTATTCGATCAGCCTAAACAAAAGCTATGAGAACTCTAAAAAAATGCGCGATGTTTTAGCGAAGTATCCGGAGGTGCAAACCATCGAGTTTCAAGCCGGACGCCCTGAAGACGGAACTGACCCTACCGGACCGTTCAATACCGAATATTTTGTGAAACTTAAAGATTATAAAGATTGGCATCGCGGTATTACGAAACCAGAGCTCGAAGATGAAGTTCGCAAAGCACTTAGAGCCCGATTCCCGAATGCCGATATAAGCGTATCCCAATACATCGAAGACAATCTTGCCGAAGCGATGTCCGGAGTAAAAGGGGAAAACTCGGTCAAAATTTTCGGGGATGATCTCTATGTACTCGATCGTCTCGCAAAAGAGGTGGAAGCTAAAATCAAAAAGATTGAGGGTGTTACCGACGTCGGAATTTTCAAAGAGACCGGACAACCGAGTTTGATTGTCGAAGTCGATCGAGAAAAAGCCGCTCTGTATGGTGTTAACGTTGTTGATTTGATGGACGTCGTCGCATCGTCGCTCGATGGCCGTGCTATCACTAAAATTATAGAACAGGATAAACGTTTCGATTTGGTCGTCCGATTTCCGGATACGTACCGAAAAAGTATCGAAAATATCAAAGAAATCCCTATCGTTTTGGACAGCGGCGGCGTTATTCCCCTCTCCAAAATTACCAAAATTTATTACGATACGGGTGCCTCTTTTGTTTACCGTGAAAATTTCAAACGATTTATCCCGATCAAATTTGCGGTTGCTTCGAATGACTTAGCCGGAACGGTAGCAAAAGTACAAGCCGCCATCGATACGGTTAAAATGCCGGATGGGTACCTAACCAGTCTATCCGGTCGTTTCGAGCAAATGCAAAGTGCGTTCGGGCGTTTAAAAATAATGACTCCCTCCGCAATGTTTCTGATCACATTGGTTTTATTTATCTATTTCGGATCGATTAAAAATACGGTTATTATCCTCACAGCCGCATTGTTTTCCGTGTTCGGAGGATTAACCTTTCTCCTTCTTTTGGGAGAATCGCTCAGCGTATCGGCATCCGTAGGATTTATCTCTATTTTAGGGGTCAGTATCCTCAATGCCTCCATCTTTGTTATTCATTATATGCAATTGCATAAGCATGGAATCGATACCGAAGATGCCATACGACAAACTGCATCGGATAAATTTAGAGCTATTCTCATGACGGGATTAACCGCTTCCATCGGGTTATTGCCCGCAATGCTCTCGACCGGTGTCGGCTCACAAGTGCAAAAACCGCTTGCCATTGTTGTTGTAGGGGGAATGCTGATCGGAACCTTCATCCTACTGATGCTAATGCCGCCGTTATTACGTTTTGTTAAACTAAAAGAATATTAAAAATAAGAAGATTTCCCGCTTATCGCGGGAAGCTGCACGAAGATAGAAAATTCTGCCTCTATAAAGGCAAGCTTCGGTGCCTTAGCGGCAAGCGTAGCTATTAGTGTAGAAAGTGGCGAGTTCCGGTAAAGTACAACGCCATACCGTGTTCATCTGCTGCTGCGATAACTTCCTCATCACGTACCGAACCACCCGGCTGAATGACGGTTTTAACACCGGCACCCGCTGCCGCATCAATCGAGTCACGGAACGGGAAAAACGCTTCAGAAGCCAAAGCTGATCCACTGACATCCAATCCCATCTCTTCGGCTTTACGCAATGCACAACGCGCCGCATCGACACGTGATGTCATCCCCATACCGACCGCAACCATTGCCGCATCTTTAACATACACAACGCAGTTTGATTTGGTCAAAGATGCCACTTTGTATGCAATCTCAGCATCTTTTAGGGCGGATTCGCTCGCGGTATGTTTGGTCACCAACTTAGCATTTTTCACTTCATCCGCAGTAACACGATCAGCGTCTTGGAAGACAAACCCGCCGTCGATGTGTTTGAAATCGATAACATCGTTGCTCAAAGCGATACGATCACTACCATACTCGAAGAGTTTGAGACGTTTTTTCGGTTCAAATACCGCGCGTGCTTCCTCATCGATAGATCCTGCAATAATTACCTCAAGAAACATTTCGTTCATTTTCTCAGCAAGCTCTTTAGTAACGACACCGTTTACGGCAACCACACCGCCGAATGCCGATACCGGATCGCATTTAAGTGCCTCGTTATACGCATCAAGAAGATTCTCACGAATCGCGAAACCGCACGGATTACCGTGTTTGACGATACAGATAGCGTTCTCGTCCCCGAATGCCGCCGCGATTTTCACCGCACCACTGATATCGGTAAGGTTATTGAAGCTTGCTTCCCCTTTGAGGGTTTTGAAGTTTTTAGAGAAGAACGATTCGAACTCATACAATCCACCCTTTTGGTGAGGATTTTCGCCGTAACGGGTATCCATCACCTTGTTTCCGACGATGAACTGTTTAGCCCCCATACCATTATTAAAACGTTTGTTCATATAGTTAGCAATCATAGAGTCGTATGCCGCTGTATGCTCATACGCTTTGATCATCAGATCGCGGCGGAACTCTACACTGTTTTCGTCATTTTCAATTGCGTTAAGGACTACGGAGTAGTCACTCGGATCGGTAACGATCAATACGTCATTAAAGTTTTTCGCCGCAGAACGGACCATTGCAGGGCCGCCGATGTCGATGTTTTCAATGATCTCTTCAAAATCGTCGGTTTTTTCGATCGTCGCTTTGAACGGATAGAGGTTGACACACACCAAATCGATCTCAACGATCCCATATTCCATTGCCATATTCACATGGGAGTCCAAATCACGACGAAATAAAATACCGCCGTGAATATACGGGTTCAGGGTTTTAACCCGTCCGTCAAACATCTCAGGAAATCCGGTGACATCATCTATCTCGATAGCATCTACACCTGAATCGCGTAACATTTTGTACGTTCCGCCCGTTGAGACGATCTCATAGTCCAAACCGATAAGAGATTTGGCGAATTCAACGATGTTGCTTTTATCGCTGACACTTAGCAGTGCACGCTTCATGCAGATCCTTTGATTGGGTTTTAACCCAGAATTAATGGCGGAATTGTAACAAATGGTGGTTTAGGGGAAGGTAAATTGAGTTAAAATACGTCCATGGAATCCTATAGTCATCCTTTTCCCCCGATCATCAACGCATCTACTCGTATCCTTTTTTTAGGAAGTTTCCCCAGTATCGCCTCATTCGAGCAGGTCTACTTTAAAATAAACTTATCAAGTGTCAAGATCATTTTTCATGTCCGATTAGAAACGAATGAAGCTAAAAAAACCTTTTGTTTGGAAAAAGGGATCGGGTTATGGGACGTCATCAGCTCATGCGAGCGGAGCAATTCGAGCGATACGAATCTCAAAAACTGTCTCCCTAACAATTTTGAAACCCTGTTGAACGATTATCCGAATATCAAGGTATTCGCCTTTACGGGAAAAAAAAGCTATGATCTGTTTTTGAAATATTACAAGAATTTGAGCGTCGAGAAGGTGCTTCTCCCCTCCACTTCACCTGCCCATGCCGCGATGAAACGGGAAGAAAAAACCGCTATTTATAAAGCATTTTTAAATCAGTTTCTAACTGTTTAATACTTGCTCAAAAATATTTTTCGCCGTTTTCCAACGATCGACTTTGGCATGCATCATCACGATGACACAATCATGCCCGTCTTTTTTAGCTCTGGCGATTAAACACGCACCCGCTTTTGCCGTATACCCTGTTTTGATCCCTACCGCATATTCATATCGGTTCAAAAGGCGGTTGTGGGTATAAGCAAAAAACTTTTTATGGGAATTGAGGGAATAATAGGTATATTCGTTCAGTTTACCGATAGCATTAAAGGTCGAATTTTTAATCGCGTATTCGGTTAATGTGAGTAAATCGTTCGTCGTGGAATAGTGCTCTTTGTCATCGTATCCGCAGGGGTTAGTGAAATGGGTATGCTTCAAGCCGATTTGCCGCGCTTTGGCATTCATCATTGCTACAAATTTCTCTTCATCACCCCCGATGGCAATCGCTATTGCCATCGCCGCATCATTATCGGACTGGATCATTGCCGCCTTCACCAAATCGCTCAGGAGTATCACATCTCCCCGCTTATACCCTGCTATTGTCGGCTCGACATGGGTCATTTCACGAGTAATCGTCACATACTGATTCATTTTTCCGCTGTTTATTGCGAGCAACGCCGTCATCACTTTGGTCAAACTTGCCGGTTTTAACTCTTTTAACGGCTCTTTGGAATATAAAATATGTTTGGAGTTTAAATCTTTTACGACCATAGCATCAATGTTCAATTGGTTCAATTCATGTTTATTAATATCGGCAAATAAACTCACACTGAGCGTTAAACACAACCCTGTAAATTTTTTAATCATACAACAACCTTTTATATCTTCTTCACGGAGTCTAGCAAACAATATACCAAACCGAGGTAGAGTATGCTAAAATTCGCAAAAAAAGGGGGGATAATGCGACGTTTTCGACGATTTTTCGCGCTGTTATTTATCCTCTCCCTCTTTGTAGGGGTAGTTCATGAACTAAGCCATGCCCATCATCACGGCGATGTATGTGAAGTGTGTGTTCTTGCACATGCCCCTGCATTATTGAGTGATACTCCCGCGTTAGTATCGCTCGAACAATCGTATGAACCTTTTGCCTCTCCCAAAACAAGCCGACCGATAGCATCAGCCATCACAGATCGAAGCCGCTCTCCCCCGCTTTCCTAATCAATATCTATTACCACTTTAACATTTTTTATTAAACGATTAGGATATTTCTATGAAAAAGACCCTTTCATGCGTTGCATGTATAGCACTCTGCACATTTGCCTCAGCAAACGATATTCAGCTTAATACCATTACAGTTGAAGACTCCGATACTTCAACCTTTCAACAAAAAGGGGCTCTGAAGGATTTGGTCGAAAAGACTGAAGTCATCAACCAAAAAGAGATCAACCAAACTCAGTCGGCTACCCTTGCCGAAGCCATAAGCAAACAAGCCGGGATCAGTGTCTCCACCGGAGATTCATTATGCGGATTCAAACGGGTTCAAATCAACGGGCTTCAAGGGGAACATACAACCGTACTCGTCGACGGTATCCCCTTTAACTCCACCGTATCCAGTTTTTACGGGATGGACGCGATCAGCACTGCGGATATCGAAAGTATCGAGATTGCCCGTGGTGCGGGAGCATCTCTAACCGCTCCCGAAGCCATTGGCGGAACAATCAACATAATCCCGCGTAAACCACATGGTAACGGAGTCGAAATTGATACTTCCATGGGAACACTCGGAACCAAAAATTATTCCCTACTCGGGGAAATGATGACCAGCGATAAAAAGACAGGTATCCTTATATCTACGGCTTACCATGCACAAGGGCAGGTTGATAATGACCATAACGGCATCAGTGAATCGCCCTCCATGGAGAACCAATCTCTCTCTTTGATGCTGACCCATGAGTTTTCGCTGTACGATTCGATGGAGCTAAAAGCATCCCATTTTACCTCCAATGTCTTCGGAGGGCCTATGGTCTCTGAGAGTTCCGCCGTAGCACGTTATAACGGTACGCAGACGAATCCTGTTTTTATAGGGGACAATGTTAAAAATACGTTCATCGGCAATCCTATGTCTGTATTAGAGCGGGTCAATACGACCCGAAATGAGCTCTATTTCAAAGAACACCATATTCTAAACAATAGCATGAACCTCCAAACAACTCTCGCATATTCTGAGCAAAAACAAGACTCTCTGTATGAGGGAGCAGACTATGCCAATGTAGATAAAACCTATTTCACGGATATAAAAATCGATCATGCCCTTAACAACAACCATTTTGTAACCTATGGAACCGATGCCAAAATTGAAAAGGCCCGATCGGAGTCAAAATTTTATTATGTCGATCAAGGAAAAGCCAAAGATGATTTCGATTATTCTGCATTGGGAATTTATGCGCAGGATGCATGGCTGATTGATTCGGCTAACGAGCTCACTCTCGCTTTACGAGGAACTAAAATTACGACCAACTGGCTTGCACAAACAGCAAAAGAAAATGAAATCGATCAAACCTTGCTCGTTCCCCGCTTCCATTTTCGCCACAACCATACCAATGATCTCACTTCACGTCTAAGTGCAGGGCTTGGGTACCGCTCTCCACTAACTTTTTTTGAGTCGGAGCACGGCTTGCTTGACAGCGGATTTGCTATGGGGATTACTGAACTTGAAAAATCAAAAGGGGCAAACTATTCTCTTGCCTACAATGCAAACGGACTAACCATAACACTCTCTACCGCCTACACCAAAGTCAAAAATCTCGCTTATGTTGATACAACAGGCATTCCAACACTCAAAAACTACGAGGGAGAAGTTACTGTTAAAAATGGAGATATCGTTATCGGGTATGCTCTTAATGAGGCGCTAACCCTCTCAGGAGCTTATGAAACGTATCACTACGATGATGCATACAAAGCGCACCTTGCCCTTGCCGCCATTGAACAGCGTACTCGTTTCAGTGTAAATTACGACCTATACGGATGGAATGTATATACGGAAGCAATATGGGTCGGTGCACGTGATTTGGCTCCATTCGGTTACGCGAATCGTTATAATGACCTCGCCCTTACCTCACCCAAAAATACGACTGCGCCAGCGTATACAACCGTTGATCTCAAACTTTCCAAAACCGTTAGTAAGAATTTTACCCTCTATGCCGGAGCAAAAAACCTCTTTAACTACGTTCAGACAAATACCGAATCCCCATTATTCTATACTTCCGACGGTAGTTTTAATGCCTCCTATGTTTGGGGACCCTTACGCGGTCGGACAGTTTATGCAGGACTAAAAATGATATTTTAAAACGTATCTGCGTTATAATAGAGGATGCAAAGCACTGATCCTGCCACCCTTAGCATTGTTAGTGATTCGTCCCATACACTGATACGATGCAGCGGTGCATGGACAATTACCTACCTTAAAGATATTGCAGCTCAACTTGAATCTCTTCAGCCGACATCTCCTTTAACGTGGGATATAAGCGGCGTCAGCAAAGTCGATTCTGCCGGCATTGCCCTCTGGCATCTTCATAAAAGTAGTTTTGAAAAAAAAGGACTTTCGACCGAAGTCATCGGGGGCAGAAATGAACACTTACGCCTCTATCATCTTCTCTATTCCAACAACCATCAAGAGGTATCGCTCCCGAAACGACCCGGATGGCTCCACACTCTAGGACGTGAAACATTTTTAGCGGCACAAGGGATTGGAAATTTTCTCCATTTTCTAGGAGAAGCATTTGTCATTCTCCTCTACACCCTTCGCCACCCTTCAAAAATTCGTACCCGTGCCATTGTTGCCCATATTTTCACTACCGGTATCGAAGCCCTCCCTATCATTGCCATCAGCGCTTTTTTGATCGGTGTCGTTGTCGCCTACCAAAGTATCGTACAGCTTCAAAAATTCGGTGCCGACATATTTATTGTCGATACTATCGGTATCTCTCTTACCCGTGAACTCGCCCCCCTTATAACGGCTATTGTCGTAGCAGGACGAAGCGGATCAGCCTTTACCGCTCAGCTGGGAGCCATGAAAATGACCCAAGAAATTGATGCGATGAAAACCATGGGATTTGATCCGTTTGTTTTTTTGGTATGGCCTCGGATTTTTGCACTGATGATTGCTTTGCCTTTGCTCATCTTTTTTGCCGATCTTATCGGAATTTTCGGGGGGATGGTGATCGCGCAGACACAATCGCATATCTCATTTAGCGAATTCACCCACCGACTGCAAGGGGCATTGCCGATCAAACATTACATTATCGGAATTGTAAAAGGACCGTTTTTCGCCTTTTTGATCGCAACCGTGAGTACCTACCGTGGATTTCAAGTCTCGCTCAATACCGAAAGTATCGGTCGATATACCACCAAAAGCGTTGTTAATGCCATCTTTTTGGTCATAGCGTGTGATGCACTGTTCTCCATTTTACTGACGGAGCTTAGTCTGTGAGCCGCACCATCATCCGTGTGGAAAACGTCGTTACCACCTTTGGAAATACCCTTGTACACGATCACGTCAGCTGTACGGTAAAAGAAAATGAGATCTATGCCCTTTTAGGGGGGAGCGGATCGGGAAAATCAACCTTGATGCGTGAGATGATTATGCTTAACCGTCCGCATAGCGGCACCATTGAAGTGTTAGGACATAACCTTGAGTCTATTACCCCCTCAGCTGCACACGATTTACGGCGGAAATGGGGGGTTCTCTTTCAATCCGGCGCCCTCTACTCTTCCCTAACGGTAGGAGAAAATATCGCACTCCTGTACAAAGAATATGCCGATCTTCCTGCAACGCTTATTCAAGAACTCGTGGCGCTTAAAATCGATCTCGTGGGTCTTCCTCGGCATGCTATAGACCTTTACCCAAGTGAACTAAGCGGCGGAATGACTAAACGTGCCGCACTTGCTCGCGCCCTTGCCCTCGATCCGACACTGTTATTTTTAGATGAACCGACGTCCGGTCTTGATCCTCTCAGCTCACGCCAGTTTGATGCGTTAATTCAGCAGTTACGCGATCTGCTAGGACTAACCGTGGTCATGGTTACCCATGATTTGGATACGATACATCATATTGTTGATCGTTTTGCCCTTCTGGGTGAAAAAAAAGTAGTTGCGGAGGGGACACTCGCCGAAGTTCTTTCGATTGAACATCCCCTTATCGATTATTTTTTCCAAACGGAACGCATCTCATCCTATTCGAAGGAGACACATGGAATCCAAGGTTAATTACCCCCTCGTAGGCCTTTTTGTCCTACTCTTTAGCGCCGCATTGCTTGCTTTTGCCTTTTGGCTGGGAAAATACAACGATGATGAGAGCCAATACCAGCGCTATAAAGTCTATATCACCGAATCGGTTTCAGGGCTCTCACCCGAAGCATCCGTCAAATTTCATGGTGTTGATGTCGGAATGGTGGAATCGATGGAGATCAATCCGCGTAACAGCGAAGAGGTGGAACTCATCCTTAAAATTAAAAAAGAGACCCCTATAAAAGTTGATTCAACCGCAACCTTAAAATTCTTCGGAATTACCGGTTTAGCGTTTATAGAGATTAACGGCGGCACAAAAAATGCGCCTTTGCTTGAAACCTCCGCGGATGTGCCAGGGGTTATACCGACGACCCCCTCCATCATCAAACGAATCGATGAGTCATTGAGTCAAGTAGCTGTAAGTTTGACCGATACTCTTGAGCATATCAATCAGACCTTAAGTACAAAAAACACCCAAAATATTTCTGAAACCTTGGAAAATCTGAAAAATTTTAGTCAAAAAACAGCCGATTACCAACAAGAAATTGATTTTCTCCTTAAAAATACCATTCAAACCGAAAATAATCTAAATCAAACGATGAGCAAAGTGAGTGATTCTGCCGATAGTGTCAATCACTCTGCCGATACGTTCAAAATCGTCATGAGAGACAACATGGCACCGACCCTCAAATCGATGCATGAAACATCAGAAAAAAGCCGTGTGCTCATCCAAAAAATCGAGCAATCCATTGATCGCGGAGATTATGATTTAAATTCAATCACCTCACCCACAACTTCCGAACTGAATGCCCTTTTAGAACAGACTCGGATACTAAGTGCTGAGATGGAGCGTACTCTCCAAAGCCTTAGAAGCAGCCCATCGGATATACTGTTCAAACAATCCAAACCTACCCCCGGACCAGGAGAATAATCATGAATAACACCCTACTTGCAACTATCCTCGCTCTTCTCATTACAGGATGTTCTATTACCGTTCCGGCTATTAATGAATATACGATTATACCGCCATATTATCCATCAGATACACGTGCTGTTCCTACCAATTTGACGCTCAAACTCACATCGACTAAAAGTATCGCATCTCTCTCATCCAAAGAGATTTACTATCTTCGAGAGACAACCCATATCGGTTCTTATCTTTACAGCCGATGGGTAGATACGCCAGCAAGTATGATCGACACGGCATTAACCTCTTCTCTTCAAAACCGTCGTCTTTTTGTAACACTGATTCCAACAACATCAAGTGCCTATGCTGATCTTTCATTGGAATCGGAGCTCCATGCCTTTTATCACCGTTTTCCAAGTGACGTAAAAAGCGAAGGGCTAATCGATATTACCTATCGTCTTATCGATTCCAAAACAAAAAAAACGGTTGCATCAAAACGCTTTATTATTACCTCTCCCTCACCCACTCAAGATGCGGCAGGTGGAGTTAAGGCCCTTAGCAGTGCTACACAGCAACTAAGTGATGAAACGGTACTTTGGTTGGAAAACGTTGCGAGGGAAAATCAATGGATAAAATAGCCATTCTTTGCTCTGGAGGTGATGTTTCAGGGATGAATCCTGCCCTTAAACGATTTGTCGAATATGCCTATGCAAAGAACCTTCAACCCTATTTTGTGTACGATGGATTTGAAGGATTAATCGATGATCGAATCGTTGCAGCATCCTACTCAGACGTTGCCGGAATAATCACCCGAGGGGGGACAAAAATCCGTTCTGCACGTTCATCTCGATTTCAGGAGGAGTCCTATCGAAAGATTGCGGCACAAAATCTTGCCCATCACGGCATCAGCAAGCTAATCGTTTTAGGGGGAGATGGAAGTTTTAGGGGTATGGAGAAATTTTACCGAGAAACAAACATCACTTTCTGCGGTATCCCCTCCACAATTGATAACGATATTCACGGTACCGACTATTGTCTAGGGGTCGATACGGCTCTTAATGTTATTAAAAATGCAATCGATCAACTGCGGGATACCGCATCTTCGTTTCGCCGTGCTTTTGTCGTTGAAACGATGGGACGCAACTGCGGCTATCTTGCTTTAGTCTCAGCCCTAACCTCCGGTTCAGAGCTCTGTCTTATACCCGAAATGCCGATGAGCCTTGATAATTACACCGAATGCTTTCAATCCCAAATTGCAAAAGGACGAGATTATTTTATAGCCATCATTTCCGAAGCACTGCAAAGTTCCGAAGAAACCGCCAAATGGTTTGAAAAAGAGTTAGGATTTGAAGCACGGATTACGATACTCGGACATACACAACGAGGAGGAAATCCAACGGTCTATGATCGCCTGATGGCGTATCAATTTGTTACGCATGCGATTAACGCACTGCTGGAGGGGAAAACTGATTCCGTCATCTGCTATACCAAGAGCCATTTTGAATTCAAAACGATTGACGAGGTTGCCCTCACCCCTCACCGTATAGATGAAGCGCTACTTACCCTTGCTCGTGAGCAATTTGCTCCATTGCGCTGTCAAATGTAGGGTAGCGAAATACAAATCCTGACTCTTGCAATACTCTGGGATAAACCTCTTTGGAGTCAAGCATCACCGATGATCCCTCACCAAAAACAATTTTAACGATCCATGCAGGAAGATCCAGAAAAGTAGGACGATTCAAAATACCCCCCATCGATTTGGTTTGCTCCAAATTACTGATCGGTTCAGGAGAGGTAAAATTCACAACTCCTTCCACCTCTTCATGTTTGATCAAAAATGCACACGCTTGAACCAAATCTTCGAGATGTATCCATGAAATCATCTGAAAGCCATCCCCCATCTTACCGCCTAAGCCGAGTTTAAATGGCGGAATCATTTTCTCCATTGCACCTCCACCTTGAGCATATACAACACCAAAGCGCATTATGCATACACGGGTTTGTTTCGATTGAGCTCTCAACGCCGAACGCTCCCAATCCAGAACCAATGATGCTAAAAAATCTCCCGCATAATCGTGCGAACGTTCATCATGCTGATGATAACTGTCGTACACTCCGATGGCAGAAGCATTAAGTAAGGTATGGGGAGGAGTTGAACACTGTTTAAGTGCAGCGACAAGCTTATCGGTAGTTTCGAGACGGCTTTTTCGTAAAACATCTTTGTAGCTTGAGGTCCATCGTCCTAAAATACTCGCGCCCGCAAGGTTAATCACAACATCCGAATTTTCTAAAATAGCAACGATATCGTGTATCGAAGTAGATGAGCGGATACTTAATCCAATAACCTCATTTCCTTCTCCTTGGAAATGGTGCTTTAGCGCACTTCCTACAAAACCACTCATACCACAAATAACTATTTTCATCGAATCCCCTTGAAAAAAATAGATTGTAGCTTATCTGTTTCGTATTAGCTTTGAAATATTGAAGCGAACTGTTTATTAAAGGAAGGGTTAAAGAGGAGAAAGGATCACCCTGCAAGAGGGTGAAAAAGAGGTATTAGCCGCAAGAAGGGACGTTGCCTGAATCTGAACCGTACTCTTTCGCGAAATCACCGACTTCTTGAAGTTTATCTTTCATCTCAGGGTTAGTCAAAACCGGGATTGCTGCAGGATATTTTGCACTGTATTCTTTAATAAATCCAGCAGCACCGTTAGCGAAAAGATCTTCCCATTCTGCAACCGTATGCTCAGCAGCAAATTTAGTCCCGTTCATGTTAAATTTCGCTTTTAGCGTTTTAAGATACACTTTCTGACCTGATTTTGCGTCAGCAAAAGCGGCTGTACCCATTAAACTTGCAGCAACAACTGCCGCAAGAAAAAGTGACGTTGATTTTGTCATGTAATTCTCCTTCAATTTTAGCGTTAAGACACCTTCACCATTTTCGAGAAAACAGTGAAGGTGTCTTGATACCCTTAAATCATATCTCACAAACAATAAACGAACGTTTAACAACAAATAGTTTTTTTGATATTTCAGGTTATTTTATCAAAAATGTATCAATTATTCCAATTCATCCTCTGTCACTTCTTCCTTAAGTATACCGCCGGTCACTTCGCGACGGATTTTATCCTGACGAATTTTTCGATACGCTTTGTATTGCGATTTTCTAAGCTCTTCACCCTCTAATCCTACTTCGGCACCTATCTCATCAGCACTTAATCCCGCTTCATTCATCATGATCATACGGAACTCTTTTTTTGTCAAATGACGTTTAAGCGATGCATACAATTCGCGTTCATCCTCATTGATCTCGACAGCACTGCATTCATAAATACGTGCCAAAACTTCTCGGATAGTTTTAGTAGGGTTGTAACGCAACCATAAAGAGTTTTCTAACATTATGGGAATACCTTTGTAATAATTTGAGTGAGGTCTTTCGTATCAACGATAATATTGGCCTCTTTTTTGAGAATTTCTTTAGCACAAAATGCTATTCGTGTCCCTGCATGAGCAAACATCGATCGATCGTTTGCTCCGTCTCCAACCACCATCGTCTCCTCTTCGGTGATACCAAACAGCCCTTGCAAACGTTGCAACATATCCCCTTTGGAATAATCAAACATCATATCTCCGCCGACAAGCCCCGTGAGCTTTCCGTCTTTCGAATGCAATACGTTCGAAAAATCGGCATCATATCCGAGGATACTTTTCGCATACGAGGTCGCCGTTCTAAAGCCGCCGCTGAAACAAACCACCTTGATCCCCCGCTCTTTCAACGCCGCTATCGTCTCGACAGCACCGTTCATGTATGGGAGGTTTTGACAAATCTCATCGACAAGACCAAATTCCAACCCTTTTAAAAGAGTAACACGTTGCTGTAAACTCTCAAAAAAATCGAGTTCTCCGTTCATCGCCCGCTCGGTGATCGCGCTCACCTGTTTACCGATTCCGAGTGCTTCGGCGAAAAAATCGATGGTTTCACCATCCATCAATGTCGAATCAAAATCAAATACCGCTAATTTTATCAAAATAGATTTCCCACATTTTGTTATAATGACGCAATTATATCCAAGGGTAGCTTTTGTTCGAATCATTTATACATAAACTCCGTCACGAGAAATATATCACCCTTGAAACGACGCCGTCGCGTTCCGCACAGTTTGCCCCGACGATCGAAAAAATCGCCGCTTTAGGTCTTGATAAACTTGTTGACGGATTCAGCACTACCGATAATCCTCTGGCAAAACTCAAATACAATGCCCTCTTCGCGGCAATGAAGCTCCAAGACCGCTTCGGAAAACCGACACTGGCTACCATGAGTATGCGCGACCGTAACCGTATCGCTTTGCAAAGTGATCTTCTAGGAGCCAACGAAGCCAATGTCCGTGCCATCCTTGCCCTGACGGGGGACAGTGCCCACTACTCCGATCAGCCTCATGCAAAAGGGGTATTCGAGGGGAACAGCAAACTGCTCCTCGACATAATCACCACCCTCAACAACGGAACTGATTTAGCCGAACAAAAACTCCTTGCCCCCGTCCAAGAGATTTACCCGTTTGCTGTTATTGATGCCTATGCCAAAAGTGCCGCAACGTTGCAAAAGAAAATGACCAAAAAAGTGGCTCACGGAGCGATTGCTATCATCTCTCAGCCCGTCTACGATCTCGAAAATGCTCGTAAACTGCTCGATATGATGGTGGAAGCCAACCGTGAGAACAATGCTGCGTGCGTCCTCGTTTTGGGCTATTTCCCGATCACGAAACTCCGCACTGCCCGATTTTTGGATGAAAATGTTCCGGGGATATATGTACCGACAGCATGGGTTGAAGCGCTCGAAGCGGCTTCACTCATCAGCCCAGAGGAAGAGTACCGTGTTGGATTTGAACTGAGTAAAAAACTTTTCGAAGAGCTCAAAGCACTCCATCCGAAAATTCATATCATGACCGCCAATCAGTTTGAGTTAGCCAAGGCAATTTTGAGCTAATCAACATTTATCTCTAATCATGAAAACTGCCCCGCTCGCAACACGAGATTTGGATAAATATTAGGCTTGTCTGCTATTATTGTTACATCTTTATTTTGTTGAATATCGGAAAGGAGTTGATTAGTAATTTTAGAATATACTAAAGTATTGTTATTGCTTCTTTCATACAATTTTTCTAAACTTATATCCAGCAATGAATAATATGTATTGATTAATTCATTTATTGAAAGAGATTTAATTCCTCGTATTCCTTCATGAATGCCATTTTTATTAGTTATTACGGTGGATTGAAATTCAATTGTCAAATCAAGTTTTAATTGATCCACACTATCTCTAAAGAAGGACGCTTTTTTATTACTTTCAATATACTTATCAAAGTAAATATTAGAATGCTGTTTTAGCATTATCAAAAACAATAAATAGCCCAAGTGTATAGATTCAGAACTTATCCATGTCAACACAATAGCAGATAGAACTGTTGCAACTTGTTCCTGATCTCTTAGACTTAGCTTGAACAATCTGGCATAAAGAGTAAAAAGCTCAACATTGAGGTCTTTATCTTTGTAAATCTCTTGTTCTAAAGGAGAAAATAGTTTTTCATCTTTAGTAATACCATGAAGTTCAAAAAGGTACTTTGCAAAGGCATAATTATCAGGTTTTATCAAATTGTATTCTTGGTCAAAAAAACGTTTTAAATAGCGTTCGGATGCAAAATTTTGTCCATAAACTGCATTGATAGAGTGTGACAGTTGCTTTGAATCCGTTGCAATGACAAACACTATTCCTGGAATATCAAAAATATGTTTGATATTTTCGAGTAACTCAATCGCATAATTAGGACGACATCGATCTAACTCATCAATAAAAACAAACATAGGTAAATTTTTTGATGGAATCTCTTTATCGATAAACTTTAATACTTTCCCCATATTTTCTTTAAATGTACTAATACTTTGTCGAACTGTTTCATGATCTGCCAATGCAGTTTCCGCTAATTTTGACAGTACCGATTCGACTTCATTTTTCAGCGAATTATCTTCTGTCTCATTCTCATTTTTTAAATTTTTGGTACTGCTATCAAATTCTTCCATAAGCTGATCATATGTCAATCCTGTAAACTTTTTAACAAGCATGGGAATTAAAAGTTTTTTTGATGTATTCCACGCTTTATCGAATAGTTGTTTCCCCTTAGTGCTTTCACTTAGAAAAGGTTTTAAAGAAGTATTCATTTCCGAGATAAAAGCTAACAGTGGCTGATCTGAATAATCGTTTTGCCACGCATCAAAATAAATGACAGGATGTTTTTGTAATGCAAGTTCTTCGGATAGGTTTTTTAAGAAGTAGGTTTTACCAAATCCCCATTCAGCATTAATATTTAATACAAATGGCTTATTTGGAGTGTTTGTATAACGTTTTAAGAGATATTCGGAAAGAAACTTGCCTTCACTCTGTCGATTTAATAAATCATCTTGCCAAATAGCTTTATTTTCTTCCATTGGTATCTCGTTCATCTGTATTTTAGTATACATAGTTTACAGCAAATTAGTCCATTATTGCATAGGTAATTTTCCGTTCGTGGTGAGCTTGTCGAACCCTAGACTCACCTTTAGACAAGCTCAGGGGGAACGGGATTATTTTAATATTTATTGCATTTTACATACAATTGATATACAATTATAAAATAATACCTTTAGTAAGGAGGGGATCAAATGGTTTTTGATTGGAACGATGAGAAAAACACCCTCCTCAAAGAGACCCGAAATATATGTTTCGAGGATGTCGTTACCAGTATCCAAGAAGACAAGCTTCTCGACATCGTCAAAAACCCAAGTGCTAACCATCAGAGCCAATACTGTTTGATTGTTGCGATTATGAATTACGCCTACATCGTTCCGTTTGTCAAAGAGGGGGATACTTTTTTTCTAAAAACAATTTATCCCAGCCGAAAAGAAACCAAAAAATACTTCAAGGAGTAACCAATGCGTACCAAACCAATCTATACCGATGAAGAATTAGCTATCGTAAACGCGGTGGAAAATGGTGAGTATATTTCACTCCCAAAAGATGAGCTTGAAACCCTCAAAAAATCGCTAAAAATCGCGGCTTCCGAAACAATCAAGCAACGTTCTAAACGCAAAGCAATCAGCATCCGTCTCCTCGAAGATGACATTACAAAATTAAAAGCGATGGCACTCAATGAGGGGATCCCTTACCAAACCTATATCACTCACGTAATCCATAAAATCACTACGGGACAAGTACGGGTATCGTAAGTAATTTTGACCTAATTTCAGCCTCTTTTGGCTATAATCGATCACTATATAATTGCAGGAATGACCCTTTATGATCGATGTAAAACTTCTCCAGAAAAATTTTGACGAAACCGCAACAGCGTTGATGCGTAAAAAAGTGGATGCTTCCGTAATCAACGAACTTAAAATTGCTAACGAAACCCTCAAAACCGCAAAACTCGCCTACGAAACATTACAAGCGAAACAAAACGAACTTAGCCGCCTTTTCGGTCAATACAAAAAAGAGGGGAAAAGTACCGATGAGCTGAAAATCGAAGTCGATACCAATAAAACGACACTGAACGATCTCCTCGATACACAACGTGCCGCCGAAGAAGCCCTCGATGCAATCATTATGCGTGTCCCTAACATCCCTGATACCGATGTCCCCGACGGTGAGGATGAAAACGATAATATCGAAATCTGTAAAATCCTGACCCCTCCGACATTCACGTTTCCCCCAAAAGAGCATTGGGAACTCGCCGAGCAAAACGGCTGGATCGATTTCGAGCGGGGAGTCAAACTCGCCAAAAGCCGTTTCAGCGTTGTCAGCGGGATGGGTGCACGACTGGAGCGCGCCCTCATCAATTTTATGCTCGACTTCAACCGTGAGCGCGGGTTTGAAGAGTTCAGCGTTCCGATGCTCGTCAATCGCCGTGCATTAGAGGGGACGGGGCAACTTCCGAAATTTGAAGAAGATCTGTTCAAAGTCGAAGAAGAAGAGCTCTATCTCATCCCGACGGCAGAAGTACCTCTCACCAACCTCTACCAAGACGAGATCCTAAACGGTACCGATCTACCAATTAAAATGACGGGATACACCTCATGTTTCCGTAAAGAAGCAGGTTCGGGCGGACGTGACGTACGCGGTATGATCCGTCAGCACCAGTTCCACAAAGTCGAACTCGTCTCTATCACCCGTGCCGATCAAAGCGATGCGGTCTTTGATGAGATGGTCGCATGTGCGTCTGATCTCCTGAGCGCTCTCAGTCTCCCTCACCGTCTCGTCACCCTTTGTACGGGAGATTTGGGATTCGGTGCAGCGCGTACGGTAGACCTCGAAGTGTGGCTGCCGGGGCAAAACACCTACCGTGAAATCAGCTCCGTCTCCAATACACGGGACTTCCAAGCCCGCCGTGCAAAGATCCGCTATAAAGAAGAGGGGAAAAATATCCTCGCCCATACCCTCAACGGTTCAAGTTTAGCGGTCGGACGGACGATGGTAGCTATTATGGAAAATTTCCAGCAAGAAGACGGATCGATTCAACTTCCCGATGTGTTGCAAAAATACCTCTAAACCCTAAAGAGAGCTTATGGCGGATCAAGAAGAGATAATTATCATTGAAGAGGCCGACGCCGCCGGTGTCGCTAAATCCTCTTCTGAAATAGTTGAACCGGCTTCATCGGGTTCGAGTATTTTAAAAAATAAAAAAATCCTTATCATCGGCGGAGCGCTTCTCTTGCTCATCGGTGCCGGTACCGTGACATTTGCCCTCCTTTCAGGCCATGCTAAAGATAAAAATGCGGCTGCGGAAGAAAAACCCGTTGCCCTAAAAACGCATGAAGACTCTGAAGCGATCATTGAACCGAGCGAACTCGAAAAAATGATCCAAAACGCCAATTATCTTTACGCTAACGGCAATCAAGCCGAAGCACTCAAACTGTTTGAAAAAATAGCCCTCTATTCCGAAGCAATCTCACAATACAATCTAGGGGTAGTGCAACTCAAAGAGGGTGAGTATAAAGGAGCCTTGGCGAATTTTAAACGTTCTATCGACAGCAGTGAAAATCAATGTGTCAGTGCGATCAATGCCGCTGTTTGCAGCCTGCATATGGGGGATGAAAAAAACTTTAATTTGTACATCGATAAAGCAGCCTCTTTTTTGCCTCAAGAATCCGCTTCGCCACTTTATTCCTACTATTATGCCCTCATCAATTATTATCAAGGACATTATCTCGAAGCCCTTAGCGCACTCAAACATCCTAAAGGGGATGAGTACAAAAATACAAGAAATAATCTAAAAGCCAAAATAGATGCTCTTTTCGGCAATTACGAAGATGCTATTACAACACTAGAAGACCCCGTCCAGGAAAAAGATTCCTTTACTCTTGGGCTCCTCTATGCAAATATTGGAAATATCCCTTTAGCCAAAAAATACCTCAATGATGCCACTATTCATAACCCTAAACCGATTCAAGAAAATTTAGCCTTGGCTTTTTTAAACCTCAAATCGGGGTTTCAAGCAGATGCAGCAAAAGCAATTAAAGAGGTAACGGAGAAGTATCCGGATCACGTTTATACCCCTTATCCTCTTCGCGTATTTTTAAAACCTACCCTTTTTGAACCGGACAGTGTGCAGCAATTTTACCGAAATCAAAAAGCGGAACATCATTCGAATACGTACCAAACCATACTCTATTTTGCACCGTATAAAATTTTTAATGCCGATCAAACAGTCAACTATATCCGCAAAGGAAATGCCAATATCTATATCGATGACATCAGCGGTGCAAAAGAGTATCTCCAAAAAAGTACCCGTGCATCCAGTGTTGATTACGGTATTGCTCTTGCTATTCAAAAAGCGCTCAATTTCCGTCTTAGGGATGCCAACCAAGATCTGAATGCTCTACTCAAAACCAATCCCGATCACTCAGTACTCCACTACAACGTTGCTCTGACTTATGCGCAGCTAGGTGATTTTTCAAATGCTTATACTCACTTCTTGCGCGCATATCATCTTGATGCGGACAATTATCTTGCAGGTATATTTGCAATAATGTGCAGTGAAATTATCTCTAAACCCAATCCCAAGCTTACTTCGATCCTTACAGACAATCTCACCAAAGAAGCCGACACCGAAGAGTTCAGACTCTACCGAAGTCTTCTCAATATAACCCAAAATAATTATCCAAGTGCAGGTAAATGGCTGGAGAATAATTACAAAACACGACCGCTCTATGTCGCTCTTAATGTTTTAATTGCCTCCGAATTAGGATTCGAGGATCAAGCACTCAAAGCGTCCGAAAAGCTTGTCACCCTTCAACCCCAAGACATACTTCCCCATTTAATGTACATCGATACCCATTTCAAAGATCAGAAACCAAAAGTCTTTGCCTCTTCCGCCATCAATTATCTTAAGAAACATACTTTTCGATACGATGATCTCTATTTCGGCCCACAAATTACGCGAGATAAAGCTATCTTGATGGGAATGATGACCGGGCAGCTCACTCCAATGATAGAGCGACTCCAAACCAAACTGGAGACTACTACGGATAATACGGCTGATATAACGGCAGCACTTGCTCAGGCACAATTTTATAATCAAAACTTTGAAGAGGCCTATACCCTCTACAATCAACTCATTGATGTCTACAAGCTAAGAGATGAGAAAACGCTCTTCTTAGGTGCAGCATCCTCTATCGGAGCTCATCACTACGAAAATGCGATTGCTCTGCTGGAACTTTCAAAAATCAAAAATCAAAATTACAATGAAAGTCGTTATGCTCTCGGACTTTTATATTTACAAGCTCAAAACAATCCCGGTGCCGTTGTGCAATTCAGTACAATGGGAAATACCGGATTTGACTCCCACTATTTTGATTTCGAGATTGATACCGATAAGTTGGCCAGTGAGCCTAAGAAATATCACCCTCTATAACCCATCAGCCGACGCAAAAGGTAATATCCGGCACGAAGCACCCCGTAAAATAGATATCCCACTCCCAATAATGCCATTCCTTCAATCGGGTAAATGAAAATACCCAAAGCACTTACAATAACAAGCACAAGAAAACGCATAAAATGGAAGGTATTAAAATTGATTTTTTTAAAACTGGGATAGCGTATATTACTCACCATCAATAAAGCTAAAATAACAGCAAAAGGGAGCATCAATACTTTGTATTGACTCATACTTGGATATTGTTCCGAAACCAATATGGCCAGAGAAATCATAATAGCAGCGGTGGGGATCGGAAGTCCTATAAAAACATTAGGTTCAATATGAGAAGTAGTAACATTAAAACGGGCAAGTCGCACGGCGCCGAATATAATAAAAAGGGCACTCACAACTATACCGATTCGTCCATACCCCTCACCTATATACAGATAGAGTAAAAATGCGGGAGCCACTCCAAAAGCGACTATATCGGCCAAGGAATCGAACTCTACCCCGAAATGACTAGCAGTATTCGTCATTCTCGCTACGCGACCGTCTAATCCGTCAAAAATAAGCGCCAAGAAGATAAACCATGCTGCTGTAATGAACTCATGATGATACCCAAGGGATATTGCATAAAATCCGGTAAAAATGGAAGCTGCGGTAAAAAAATTAGGGAAAAGGTACGCGATAGGAGGGGGAGGATCTTTGCGCATAACACTCCTTTAGGATTGTAAATCGATTAGATTAAGCCGCCAAATAACCTATTAAGCTCTCACCGGCACGCACAGTTACACCAACATTGACAGAAACCGTTGATCCCTCAGGAAGATACAGGGCACTGCGTCCTTTTGCCATAAAACCGTATCGTGTTCCCTCTTTGAGTTTTTGATTTCGTTCCAGTTCAATCCCTATAGGAAAACAGCTCTGTTCGCTCAAATGTTCCACAAAAAGTTCGTCGCCTCTGGAGGTACGAAAAGAGATTACTGCTTTTTCGTTAAGCGTGTTAGCCAAGGGATTATAAAGAGGCAAGGATACACCGTGACGAATTTTAAATCCTTCGATCATAGCATCGAAAGGAGCACGTAACATCGATACGTCCCAAAGGGAATTAAGAACGGTCACTTTTATCATTTTTTTCTCATCAATCAATGCATCTTCAATGGATAGAACAACCCCATCCACACAGCTGATAATAGAGCCTTGTTCATTTTCTACTGTATTACGCTCAGGATTCCGAAAAACAGCTAAAATAACCAGTAACAATGCGCCGCTGATAAACTGAAAAAGGTGTAACCCTGTCATTGTAAAAAACAAAAATACTGCGGTTATTACCGTTGCCAATAACCAACCACGCTTAGATAAGATGAAGGTATCGTTTTGAACTGCCATGACGTACTCCTTAGGGACTTTTCCGTTATTCCGAAATCACTCGCGTGGGTGTTGGTGAGCCATGCTCTTTACGTGGTTCAAGTTTTGTTTCAATGCCATTCTCATTCTCGTACGCTCCAATAATTTCACGCACTTGATCACCTGTAATATTCTCTTTCGCATAAAGAAGTTCTACAATTTTTTCTATTGCACCGCGATACTCTTCTAACCGAGTTTTAACTTCCTTATACCGTTCGCTAAGAGAGTTTTTGATAAATTGATCCATCTCTTCAGCCATACGTTCACTGTACTCTTTCGGAGGGGTCATACCGCCTCCGAGGAAGCTGCTGCGTTGTCGTTCTAAGACCATCAATCCAGCCACATCGCTCATACCGTACATTTGGACCATAGCTTTTAAAATATCCGTTGTCCGTTCCAAATCGTTCGCCGCACCGGTAGAAATTTCACCGATAAAAACCTCTTCCGCCGCGCGCCCGCCGAGCAATACATCAATTTCAGCGATCAATTCGTGACGCTGCATGAGATATTTATTCTCTTCAGGAGTATTAAGGGTATAACCCAATGCCGCCAAACCACGGGGAACAATCGAGACTTTAGAAACTTTTTTAGCTCCTTTTGTCGTCTCGGCAAGAAGAGCATGCCCGCTCTCATGATACGCGACAATTCGTTTCTCTTTTTCATCAATACGGCGGCTCTTTTTTGAAAGTCCCGCTATCGCACGTTCTACTGCTTCACGTAAATCAGCTTGACGAACAGTTTTCTGACTTTTTCGTCCGGCTAATAATGCCGCTTCATTGATGATATTCGCTAAATCAGCCCCGGCAAGCCCTGCCGTGAGACGAGCGATCTCTTCGATATCGGTGTCGGCATCTTTTTTGACCCCTTTGATATGGACATGTAAAATATCGATTCGTCCCTGAAAATCAGGTTTATCGACCAATACTTGACGATCAAATCGACCCGGACGCAGCAATGCCGGATCCAAAATCTCAGGTCGGTTGGTAGCTGCAAGAATGATAATCGGTGTATCTGTACCAAATCCATCCATTTCAGCAAGAAGCTGATTGAGGGTTTGCTCACGCTCATCATTTCCCCCCATAACACCGCCGGCAGCACGACTCTTACCGATAGCATCGATCTCATCAATAAAAATGATCGAAGGAGCATCTTTTTTCGCCTGTTCAAACAAATCACGTACCCGTGCGGCACCCACACCGACAAACATTTCGATAAAACTTGATCCCGATACCGAGAAAAAAGGTACCTCTGCTTCTCCGGCTACCGCTTTTGCCAAAAGGGTTTTACCGGTTCCCGGGCTACCGACAAGCAATACCCCTTTAGGAATTTTTGCCCCTAATTCAACATAACGGTCAGGGAATTTTAGAAAATCAACAATCTCCAAAACCTCTTCTTTGGCTTCTTGAACACCGGCAACATCATCAAATTTCGTTTTAGGTTTTTCAGAGTTAACCAATTTTTTAGAGTTACCCATCCCTAAAATTCCGCTTCCCATACTTTTTTGCATTCGTCCGGCGAAAAACATCCATATGGCAATGATAATTAAAAAGGGAAAGAGCCATCCGAACATTTCCGTGAACCAATTACTTTCACTAAAGCCGATATAATTGATCCCTTGCTTATCCAATAAGGGAATCAGCGTCGTATCCGGTCCGACGATACGGGTAGTATACGCTACTTTACCGTTGCCATCATTTCCGATAGCCCGGATATAGGTTTGGCCAATAGAGACTTTTTCAACTTGTTTGCGTTCGATCAGTCTCTTTAGATCGGCATAACTTATCTCTTGTACCCGAGTAGCATTTTGTCCGCTGATTTTACTGCTTAGATCCCCTTCATCGCCTAAAAATGCTTTAAAGAGGACAATTACAACAATCGAAAACAATGCAAAAGTGATAAGAGGGTTTTTATTAAAAAAATTTCCGTTTTTATCCGGCGTGTTCGGCTCGGGTTGACTCATATTATTCATTTCCTTTTTGGGTTAATACCAAGCTGACCCACTCGTTTTCGACAATCCGTTCAGTCAGTTCATAATTTTTGTAGGCTCGAAGAACTTTTTCTTCATATTTATCCATAATACCGGAAAGGACCAAAATACCGTTTTCACGTAACCGCTTTTTCAAATCGCTTGCAATAAAGACTAAAACATCAGCAACAATATTAGCCACGATAACATCGTATTTTTTATCGGTTTCGTTGATCGGTCCTTCCCATAAACGTCGGTAAGAAAGACCATTTTGTTCCGCATTCACACGGGAATTTTCGACGGAGAGGGGATCGGTATCGCATGCATCAACAACAGCACCTTTTTTAATTGCTGCCATTGCTAAAATGCCGCTTCCGCACCCGACATCCATTACTTCATCGCCCTCTTTAACATACGTGGCTATTGCCCGTAAACAAGAAGCGGTTGTGGGGTGATGGCCTGTTCCAAATGCAAGTGCGGGATCGATTGCGATATTAAGCATCCCCTCTTTGGGTGCTTCCCATGTGGGGTGAATGTAAAAGGGTGCTATTTCGATCGGCGTAATACCTTGCTGATATTGTGCAATCCAATCGTCATTCTTCTCTTTGGTTAAAATGAGCTCAACATCGACCACTTGACCAAGTGCCCGCTGCAATGCTTCTGCAAACTGCTCAATTCCCCAACTGATGGTTTCTAGATCTTCTTCACTGCGGATAATAAATCCCTCCTCGGTCTCTTCGAATCCGACGGGGATAGCATCAACTAAAAAATCGCTAAATAATTCAGCATGCGATGATGGTTTAACCACCAGCATGTAATAGTAATCTTGCATCAGCCCTCAGTGCCTAAAACAGCTGCAAGTTTTTCTTTAAGGACTTGAGGAGTAAACGGTTTTACAATGTAGTTATTGACGCCGGCTTTGAGCGCAGTAATAACCTCTGATTTTCCCCCCTCCGTCGTAACCATAATAATCGGAAGATCTGTAAAACGGGCATCAGCACGCACTTTTTTCACTAATTCCAGACCGTTCATCTCGGGCATATTCCAGTCCGTAATAAGCATACCAATATCAGGATTTTCATCTAAAACCGTCCATCCTTGGACTCCGTCTTCACCTTCTAGAACCTCTTCATAACCGAGTCTTGAAAGTGTGTTTTTGATAATACGGCGCATAGTCGAGCTATCATCTACAACCAATAATTTCAAAGTGCGTCCTTTTTTAGTTTATCGCAGAATAAGTACCTAATAATAGCCTAACCATCTTTGTGTGAAGTTTAAAAAAACTTATTGAGGTCAATTGTCCCCTCATAAAAGGCTTTTCCTACAATAACTCCAGCAACTTCGCCACTTTGAAGCAGCGCTTCGATGTCACTCTCATCTCTCACACCGCCGCTTGCAATAGTGGGAATACCGCAAGCTCTAGCTATCTCAAGGGTAAAATCGACATTTACGCCGCTAAGCGTACCGTCACGTCCAACATCGGTACAAATAATTGCTTCAACCCCCGCATTAGCAAATGCTCGTGCCAAATCGGTAGCCTTCATCGTACTCACTTCACCCCATCCTTCAACAGCTACGTATCCGTCAATCGCATCGATACCAACGACAATCGGATATTTAGCGGCCATGGTTTTTACAAATTCGGGATCACGAAGGGCGATTGAACCTAAAATGATCCGATCGATTCCTAACTCCAAATAGCGTTGGATCGTCGCCTCATCGCGGATACCGCCACCCAGTTCAAGTTTTACATTACAGTTTTCTCTGATTGCACGGATTTGTTCAAGATTCTTCGGTTCTCCGGCAAATGCACCGTTAAGATCGACTAAATGGACCCATTTCGCCCCCATCTCTTCGAATGTTTTTACCAATTCCCATGGGGTATCGGAGTAGATTTTTGCACTCTCCATAAGACCTTTGGTGAGACGGACGGCTTTACCGTCTTTAAGATCGATCGCGGGAAAAATAGTCATAGAAAGATTTCCTTTTATAAATTAATGAAGTTTTTTAAAATCGAGAGGCCGTTTTCATGGCTTTTCTCCGGATGCGGTTGTATCCCCATCACATTGTTATGCGCTACGGCACTCGTAAAACGGTATCCGTACACCGATTCACCTATACTATCACTCTCGTGAGTACACACAGCATGATACGAGTGGACAAAATAGAGATAATGAGCCGCGTCAAGTCCTGCGAACAACGGGTGTTCACGTGTAAACATCCGGTTCCATCCCATATGAGGAACTTTGAGAGGAGTGTGAAAACGGCTCGTATCGAATGCGACAACCCGTCCTTCGATCAATCCCAACCCTTGTGAGATACCGAACTCTTCGCTCGACTCAAACAACAATTGCATCCCCAGACAGATCCCCAGCAGATATTTTCCGCTTTGTGCGTATTGGCGTACCGCTTGATCCATTCCACGACTCTGTAAATGTTCCATTGCATCGGCAAAAGCGCCAACACCGGGTAAAATAAGCTTATCATAGGTATGCAATTTATCGGGATCGGATTCAACGACAACTTTCTCTCCCAAAACATCAAAAGCATTTTTAACACTGGCTAAATTGCCCATATTATAATCAACAATTGCTATCAACGGCGCTCTCCCAAATTGGTAAAACGGATATAAATTGCAAGCCCGACTAAGAGCATTGAAACCCCTCCGATAATGTAAATCGCATTCACGAGCATATCCGGCTCGGTCATCGCAAATTTAAAGACCAGCATCAACGCCTCTATCGAAAGGGCAATAATAATGGAGCCCAAAAAGCGAACCATCGTTTTGTGAATACTCGAATCGGGATCGTGTTTGGGACGTCCCAAAACTTCCTCTTCAAAGAGCGTTTTAACTAAATCCAGTATCGCGAGCGATAGCGTCAGCAAAATGGTTGCTTCAAACACATCTTTGATCTCTATCTTATCATACTGTCCTAATCCGTACGCCAAAAAGCCTTCGATCCCTTTCACAAAAAGGAGTAAAGAGACCAATGCCAGTACTACGGTAAATGCCCCATACGCTACTCTGAAAAAGCGCCCTGCAAACGATTCGAGGGCCATTGGGTGGGCAATTTTCAAAACCTCGGCCAAGGGCATATCGATACAAGCCACATAAACGATCTCACCGTTCTCATCAAAGATAGGTTCGGATGCCGTAACGGTGAGTTCATCATTCAGCAGTGAGGGATACGGGTCAGTAATCGTGCATCGGCGCTCATGCATGGCACGGTAATAATAAGCGCGAGTTGAGCGGCTCGCCCCGATATCTTCCTCACTTTTCCCGTTTTTAAGATACGTTGGGGAGACCTGATTCCCGGCTGCATCAAGCAGATAAGCCGCTTCAAGACCTTGAAGATCACCCCGTATTTTCAATAAACGAGCCGTTAGGGAGTCAAGCGAAACAGATGGAAGGTGATTCGGAAGATTTTTATGAAACAGATAACAAAAATAGGCACGCGCTTTCGGACGGATTTCGGCAAACTGCTGAATATCTTGAACAACCATGTTTTGTAGCCCCTTATCCCTTATTTTTGATGGTGATTGTAGCTTAGTTGCGCTATAGTTATGCTTATGAATTCCGCTAAAATCCGTATCGCTATTGTTCGTCTCAGCGCATTGGGCGACATCATCAACACCGCCGTAGTCTTGCAAATTATCCGTAAATATTACCCCGATGCCGTTATCGATTGGTACGTTGAAGAGGCATTTGCACCGATCATAAACAATCATCCTCTACTTAACGAAGTGATCGCTGTTCCGATGAAACGGATCAAAAAAACCAAAAGTGTTACACTGCTCCGTGAAACCATTCGTAATCTCCGATCACGTCACCCTTACCATCAGATTATCGATGCGCAGGGGTTACTAAAATCGGCAATCGTTGCATCAATGCTTCCGGGGAAAGTACATGGATTTGATCGTGCAAGTGCTCGGGAAGGTCTTGCTGCATGGTTTTACGATACCACGTCCCATATCCCTTATGAAACCAGTGTAATCCGCCGTAATGTTATGATAATCACCGAAGCATTAGACATCCCTTTCTCTGATACCCTGATAGAGCAAAAAACTCCCGTATTTTCAAGAGGATCAGACCCATATGAAAATAAGATTTCCCTCGTTATCGGAGCATCATGGCCAAGCAAATGCTATCCCAAAGAGCACTTTGCGACACTGTGTGATTTACTCCCTTACCCTTGCTATCTCATTTGGGGAAGTGAGCGGGAATACGATGATGCCCAATGGATTGCACAACACTCGTCTAATGCCCATCTTGCTCCGAAAATGTCCCTAAGCACCCTTGTATCCTTTATCGATCATTGCGCTCTTATTATCGGTAATGATACGGGACCGACCCATATAGCATGGGCAATGAACCGCCCCTCCATCACCCTATTCGGTCCTACCACGGAGCGGATGATCTATCCGACACCGATCAACATCGGGATCAAATCCCCCTCAGAGGTCGATATTTTTCATATCAACCGCAACGATTTTTCCATAAATCAAATCGATCCGCACCTCATCGCGGCCAAAGCCAAGGAACTTTTATAATGCTGTACCGCCTTTTTTTACTCTTTGATTCATTCGTGATGCTGTTGCCGCGAAGCTGGCGTAAAACCATTTTCACTGCACTCTCATCCCTCGCCCATATTCTCGCATTTTCACGGAATCGGATTATCCAATCCAATGTAAAATTTGCTTTTGGAGAAGAACTAAATCCCGCTCAGAAAAAAGAGATCGAACACTATTGTTACCGCAATTTAGCCCTAAATTTTTTGCAAGTAATGGAAAATAGACGCAACAGTGCTGAAGCGTTAAAAACACAAGTGATCTTTGAAAACCGTGAAGCAGTCGATGCCTTGTTAAGGGAAAATCGCGGGATTATTTTTGTCTCAGCCCATTTTGGAAACTGGGAACTTGGCGGTGCGGCGCTCTCATCGCTTATTACCCCCGTCTCCTCTATTTATAAAGAATTCAGTACCTCTGCATTTGATCCCTATTTGCTTGAAGCACGTACCAACCACCAAATGAAACTTGCGGAAAAAAACGGTGCACTTAAACACATTGCCAAAGCGCTTAAAGGGGGACGATCCATCTTATTAATGATCGATCAGGCAAGTAATGAGCGTACGGGGGTGAGCGTAAACTTTTTTGGCCATAAAACCTACCAAACCTCAACGCCCGCTCAATTGGCTCACAAATTTAATGCTCCCATCGTCGGGGTTTATATTGTCTCTAACGATGAACAGCACTACACCATCACGTTTGAAAAACCCATTGAGGTGAGCGGTAATGATGAAGCATCGATAAAAGAAGCAACGCAGATACAGGCGGATCAAGTAGAAAAGGTGATTCGCACCAATCCCAAACTTTGGTTTTGGTGCCATAAACGGTGGAAAGGGGAATATAAAGATATTTACGCCGGATAAGCGGCTTTTAACGCTGCATACAGCTCGCTTGGAGACATTTGCGGATTGTTTTCCCATGCAAGCTTCATCACGGCATTGTCTTCCACTCCGTTCCACATCTTGATGTAGTGTCCCTCTTTGTAGCCGTGATCCTGACGAAATTGATTGAGAATATTCTTGCCGACATATAAACGATACAACTGTGTCGCATTCAATGCTCCCATATATGCCAGCTCAAAGAACTCTTCGATCATCGCACCGATCATCTCCGGAGATATCGGAATAAGTGAGAGGCGCATGACGTTTTCAATTTTGATCATCAGCAAATCATCATTGCCGAAGGGAAGCGGCGTATCGCTGTTTATTTTCTGATATTCCGGTGTTTTAGAGATGCGCTCCGCCAATTCGCCGATGCTCTCAGCACCATTCTTGTGGGTAAATTCCAAAACCAAACTCATCACAAAATGCCATACATCGACAATCTCGATTTGCAAATTCGCGTAATCGGTCTCCTGAGCGATGCTTTTCCAATGTTTCCATCCGAATGAATCGATCATTTCGGCAGATTCCATCGTGATACAACGGCGCCAGTTGATTGTTTTACCGTGTTGGGTAACTCCGTTCTCCCACCCTTTTCCGTTAGTGGAATCATTAAGCTGTTGTTGAAGTTCTAACATACAGAGCAATTTATTCATATCTATCCTTTTTAATATGTGAAATTATACGGTAAATTAAAAAAATCGTTACGCCGCACGTTGCTGATAAAGATATTTTTGAAAATCGATAAACAGTGAGCTGATTGTTGCGACTTCACCCAACACCTCTTGCGCATCTTGCAGGGATTGATATTTGTTCGTGAGGAGGATCGGTAGTTTCTCCTGATCGAGTTCATCTACCCCTGTCTCAATGTATTTGCTGAGGACAAATTCGATGAACTCTTTTTGTTTATCGCTTAGGAGTGCGAAAATAGTCGCTTGGGCAGCGGCTACACGTGCTTCGCGTGACATCGGGACGGTATCGCTGTTAAAGACATATTCCAACACATCGAACAGATCGCTTTTCTCCGCATCGATGAGTTTTTGGAGTGTTCCTAGCTCTTCTCGCCCGAAACCTGCGGCATCGAGTTTTTCGAGCAAAATTCTCCGCGTCAGCGGATTGCTCCACAGCGTTCGCAACTCCTCTTCGGTAGTGAAAAATTCAGGGAGTGCGCCGAAGAGATTTTCTAAAAACTCCTCGACCGAAATCGGCTTGCCGTCGGCACTCCAAAAAGAGGTGGACATCATGTGCTGAATCTCCCGCTCTTTACCGTCGCGCAGTTTGATTTTGATTTTTGTACGTCTCTCACCTGCTTCGCCCTCATCGCCATCATCCGTAGGCTCTTGGGGTTCACTCGGCTCTTTAGGAGGTTTAGGGGCTGCGGGAGTTTCCGGTTCCAACGGTTCACCGTCCCATTCGGGGTCGGCGAAATGGTGATACGCATCAACGAAATCATAGATGGTAAAAAACTCTTTCCCCTCGAACAGCCGCGTACCCCGCCCGACAATCTGTTTGAACTCGATCATCGAATTGACAGGGCGCATTAAAACGATATTGCGGATATTGCGTGCATCGACCCCCGTGGAGAGCTTTTGGGAGGTGGTCAAGATGGTGGGGATCATTTTCTCATTGTCTTGAAACTCTCGTAAAAACTGTTCACCGATGACTCCGTCATTGGCGGTGACACGGACGCAGTAGTTTGGCTCTTTGCTCTTTTTCATCTGATTGACCAAATCGCGAACCGCCGCCGCATGATCTTGGGTGGCACAAAAGATAATCGCTTTTTCGTTTTGGTTCGCTTCATCCATGTATATCTTAATTCGCTTGGCTTCCCGCGCGGTTATCTCGATGATTTTATTGAAATCGGATTCGGTGTAGAGTTTCCCCTCTTCGATCTCCCCTTCGATGATTGTGTCGTCGCTCGTGTAGATATAGTCATCGAGGGTCGTTTTGATCCGTTTGACTTTAAAAGGGGTGAGGAAACCGTCGTTGATCCCCTCTTTGAGTGAGTAGATATAGACGGGTTCGCCGAAATAGCGGTACGTATCGACGTTGTCTTTGCGTTTTGGGGTGGCGGTGAGTCCCAGCTGAACCGCAGGAGAGAAATACTCCAAAATCCCTCTCCAGTTCCCCTCATCGTTCGCACCGCCTCGATGACACTCATCGATAATGATAAAGTCAAAATAGTCTTTCGGATACTCCCCGAAATAAGGAGCCGCCTTCCCCTCGCTATCGGTTCCGCTCATAAAGGTCTGAAAGATCGTGAAAAAAATACTACCGTTCGTCGGTGCGCGTCCGTTGCGGCGTATTTCATCCGGTTTGATCCGCACGAGGGCATCGTCGGGAAATGCCGAAAAAGCATTAAATGCCTGATCTGCCAAGATATTGCGGTCAGCTAAGAACAAGATGCGCGGTCGTCGGCTCCCATCACGTCTGAGATTCCAACGGGTTTGAAAGAGTTTCCACGCGATCTGAAACGCGATAAAGGTTTTCCCCGTCCCCGTAGCGAGGGTGAGCAATACGCGGGGTGCATTCGTCGCTACCGCTTCGAGGGTTTTATTGACGGCGATCTCCTGATAGTAGCGCGCCCCCTTCGTCCCACCGACGTTTTCAAACGGTACAGAACTGAACTTCTCCCGCCAGTCGTTTTGCTCCGCGTAAGTTTTATTCCAAAGCTCCTCAGGGGTCGGATAACGCTCGATTAATCCCTCTGCACCGCTCTTCATACAGATACTATAAATCTCTTTGCCGTTGCTGGCGTAGGTGGTTTCGAGTTTCAGCTTGTCGGCGTACTGCTTGGCTTGCGCTACCCCCTCGCCTACGCTTAATCCGCTTCGTTTGGCTTCGATGACGGCGAGTTTGATCCCTTTGTACGAAAGGACATAATCGGCGCGGAGCAGTTTGCTACGAGTGCCCCCCGTTTGAATTTTACCGGCGGTGATCGGATGGTTTCTAAAAACTCTGGAGCCTTCAACTACCCCCCATCCCGACGCGAGAAGCATGGGATCGATCAGTTCGGCTCTCGTTTCGTCTTCGTTCATGCTTGCACCTTACTTTGAACTTGTGCAATTTTTGCACTAGTTGGGGCTTCATTCATCATCTTCATCCAGTTTCGATAAGTTTAATTGTGCTTTATTATCTATTTTTGGCAAATAATTCTTTTTTGTGCTAACAGGTCTGCCTAATTCTTTTTCTGTTTGTAACCTTGCATCTCCAGCTACTTTTCCGCCTCTACGGGCTATATTTTTGCTTTTATCGAAGGTATCAGGTTTTTCCTCTTTTGAGATTTCAGTGGTAACTCTCTCACCCAACATCGTAAAAATAAGTTCCAAATCATCCATATGGTCACGAAGATTTTCATTTGATTTTTGTGGTAAATTTTTATGATTTTTGTATTCGCTTGGAGTCATTCCAAAAGTGGCTTTCGAGATTTCAGCCGTTAAAATTGCAAAATCGCGATGTTCGGATATACCTCTCTCTTTCCACTCATCGGTGAGATTTTGACGAATAGCTATCCCACGAAGCCGTTTATCAATCCAATCTTTTGGATACCCTTTTTGCTCATACAGAGTTTTCATCCGTTCTTGCGCGAGTTCTGGGTCTTCTATCTCTTGGATTCGCTCATACCCCACTTGCGCTAACCACTGTTTAAAAGGTTCGGCTTTGGGTGATGGGATAGACTGTATTATTCTTAAAATATCTTGCGTATTGGCACAGTCAGTTATTCTCATTTTCCCATCGGGAGCTTTCATTTTCAACTGTCGACAAACTGTCGACAGTTCGATTCCATCCTCAGTATTGACACGAATTTTCATTTTATACCAATAATCACGAGGATTAGTACTATCAGTTAAGACACCGCAAACATCTATGACAGAGTAGTACCACTCATTGTTTTCCCATGTTCTTCTTATCTCTTTACTTTGAAAAATTACTAATCTATCATTTTGCTCAGTTGTCATCACAGCTCCCCGTTAAACGCTTTTTGCAAGATGCTTTTTTTCAATTCCTCTAAGTTATCTATTTTCTGCTGATAAATCGCTTCGAGGCGTTTGGTTTCGGCGGAGAGAGCATCGAGTTTTTGGACGATAGTTTGTTGTTCAGATAAAGATATTTTTGGAATACTAAAATTTCGTAATGCTGTTAATGATACAGTTTTTTGGGCTGTTCCAGTAGCTGTTTCGTTAGCTTGTTTGAATGCTTGTGGAGACAATACCCAATAAAACAGCCATTTACTACTGGTATTCTCTTTTGGTCTAATTAAACCAATGTGTCGTTGAAAGCAAAATTCCACATTATCCTCCACTAGAACAGGGATACCATAAGAGCCTGTAACTGTATATAAAATATCCCCTTTTTTAGGCTTTCGATTAATTTTTAATTTTTGATAATAATCTATAGAAACAGTAAAAGTATCTGAAAAATCAATTTGATAGTTCTTTTTATTAATATTTGAAATTGTAATGAATGGGATTCCAGTTTCTGTTTTTGGTGGAGGCATATGGTCTCCATCAGTAATATCAGTTGTTAATTCTGATAATTTTACATTTTTCCACCCCTCTCCTCTATTTTCAAACACACTTTGTAAATAAGAGTCGAAAAGCTCTTTTGCATTTTTGAGATTCTGCACCGCATTGGCTTTTGCACGCTCTATTGCGGCAAAGGCTTCATCTAAAATGGCGACGATTTTTTGTTGTTCGGAGAGTGGTGGAAATGGAATTTGAATTTTTTGAAGCTCTGATTTGACTAAACTTGGTATAGTTGTACCTCTATTCATCTTTCCAAAATCAATATTTAGACACAAATAATAAAGAAATTTTTTCTCAAGTTCATTTTTAGGATAAAAACCAAATGCGGTATCCACATTCCAAAATCTTTCATTGATAAATATTGGTTTGTTAATATTTCCTTTTCTACCAATGATCGTCGTTCCTGCTTCGCAAATATAATCAGTTGCAAAACCCATTATATTCCCTGCACTTCCCATTATCGGGTATTGTCCAGTTTCTGATAAAACTTGTTGTTGATTTTTACCATTCCTGATTTCAACTACATCACCCAACTTTTTTACTTCCCACCCCTGCTTCATAACAGTTCCAAAACCCTGCCTAAAATCTCCGCACTCTCGTCATCCAAAACTTTCATCTCTTCGAGTATCTCTTGCGGTTTTCGCAGTGCCGCTTCGACTTTTTTATTCGGATTTTTGGCACTCAGATCAAACGTACTCTGGTCTATATCTTTAGCCTCGATACTCCACGAATTCTCAGACTCACCGAACGTTTTTTGAAGCTCCACAAACTCCGCCAAATCTTTCTCATTGAGCGCGTTCGTTTTCCCCAGATTACGAGCCAAATTCAGCTGATAAAACCACACTTTACGGGTCGGTGCCCCCTTCTCGAAAAACAAGACGACGGTTTTAACCCCCGCCCCCGTAAACGTCCCACCCGGCAAGTCGAGGACGGTGTGGAGATTACACTCTTCGAGGAGTTTTTTACGCAGTGCGACAGAGGCGTTGTCGGTGTTGCTCAAAAAGGTGTTTTTGATAACGACCCCCGCTTTACCCCCTGCTTTTAAAATCTTGATGAAATGCTGTAAAAACAGCGATGCCGTCTCCCCCGTTTTGATCGGAAAGTTTTGCTGTACTTCGGCGCGCTCTTTTCCTCCAAACGGTGGGTTAGCGAGTACGACGTCATAACGGTCTTTATCTTGGATGTCGTCGAGGTTGATCGCCAACGTGTTGGCGTGGACGATGTTCGGAGCTTCGATACCGTGGAGGATCATGTTCATCGTTCCGATGATGTAAGCGAGGGATTTTTTCTCTTTGCCGTAAAAGGTCGTTTTTTGGAGGGTGAGCGTATCGCTCGTGGTGAGTTTTTTGCTGTGTTTGAGATACTCGAACGCTTCGACCAAGAATCCCGCACTTCCTACGGCACCGTCATAGATTTTTTGTCCGATTTCAGGGGCGACGACGCGGACGATGGTTTTGATGAGGGGGCGGGGGGTGTAGTATTCGCCGCCGTTGCGTCCGGCGTTCCCCATGTTTTTGATCTTGTCCTCATAGAGGTGGCTCATTTCGTGTTTTTCGGCATGGGTGCGGAAACGTAGCTCGTCGATGCGGTTAATTACTTCACGGAGGTTATAGCCACTTTGTACGCGGTTTTTGAGTTCGCTAAATATCTCACCGATCTTGTACTCGATGGTATCGGCACTCTCGGCATCGACTTTGAACTTTTTGAGATAGGGGAAGAGTTTATGATCGACAAACTCTTTGAGATCATCGCCACCCAATGCGGTATGATGGTCGAGTTTGCCCTCTGCATCTTTGGGTGCTGCCCATGTGTTCCATTGATATTCAGGAGCAATAATCGGAGTGTAGCTTTTGCCGATCAACGCGGCGGCGGTAGCCTTGTCTTTTTCCAAATCATCGAGGTATTTGAGAAACAACACCCATGAAGTTTGCTCGACATAATCGAGTTCGCTCCCGCATCCGGCGTCTTTGTGGAGAATATCGTCTATATTTTTAAAAGTTTGTTCAAACATGAGTAAGCGGATCCCTATGGAAATTGCGCGTATTATACGGTAATATTCCACGTATGGAAAAGATCAATTGTCATAAATGTATTTACTATTTTGTCACATGGGAAGCACATCAACCGCACGGATGCAAAGCATACGGCTTTAAAGCAAAAATGATCCCCTCAATGGTCGTTCAAAATTCGAGCGGAAAACCGTGCAGTTTATTTCAACTCAAAACTCCCGTTTCCAAGTAACCTTTTTCCCAAACCCCAAGGTGTTATCGGTCATTTTGACCTCATCAAGCCGAATCGCCCATAGGGTAGGATTCATTACCCGCGCATAAGGGAAGGCTTCAAAATAGAGTTTTTTTAAACCCTCTGGACATCTCTCCACCACCCCTGTAAACTGTATCCCCTGAATCTTCCCTACCGTTTTGGTCTCTAACGCTACCGTTCCGGCAATATGAAGATTTTGCGCCACATTGTTCATATGTTCCGTTGTCTCATCCGAAGCAACGATAAAAGATACGGTTTGTGAATCATACGCATAAAACATCGAACAGCACCACAACCGTTCTCCTTGCGTTGCCAAGGATAACAGATGATGTTTGCCCATAAAGGACTCAATTTTTTTAAGCATCTCTCAGAGCCTTTGACAACCCAGTGAGCGCGTTTTCCAATACTGCTGTAGAGACCGCAAAATTGAGCCGCATAAAACCGGATCCCTCACGACCGAAACTCAGCCCCGGGCTTAAACCCAAACCCGCTTTATGGACAAAAAAATCGCGTAATTCACTATTCCCCATTCCTAATGCCCGACAATCAAGCCACGCCAAATAGGTCGCTTCGGGTTTATGAAATACAATGGTAGAATGATCGGTTAAAACGCGTTCTATCATCTTTCTGTTGCGGGTTAAATGTGCCATTACCTCTTGATGCCACTCTCCGGCCTCACGATAGGCCGATTCAAAAGCGACATGCGATAAGACAGCACCCTCCCCCCAATGGAGACGGTGCACCTCTTCGTCATACGCTGCTCGTAATTCTTCCGACGCAATACAAACGGTAGAGATTGAGAAGCCCGCCATATTAAACGTTTTCCCCGGCCCCATCAACGTCACGGTGTTTTCCAGCAATTCCAGTGATAAGGAGGCTATCGGGATATGGCGATACGGTGCATAGACGATATCTGAGTGTATTTCATCGCTGATGATACGGATATTATGCTCCAAACACACTTCCCCTAGCGCCTCTAACTCGTTATGACTCCAGACCCGACCAACCGGATTATGGGGTGAACACAATAACAAAAGCTTGGTTTTAGGGGTAATTTGAGACCTGAGCATATCAATATCAAAACGGTATTTTCCCTCCCTATCTTGTTTCAAAGGATGAAGTATCAACTGTCGTCCGTTATTTCGCACCTGTGAATAAAACGGGGGATATACGGGGTCCATCACAATCACCTCATCGCCCGCTTCGCTGAATGCACGAATTGCACATCCGATCGAAGCGACTACCGAGGGGGAGTAACTAAGCCATTCGCGTTTTATGCTAAACCCGTGGTGATCGTTAACCCATTGCATCTGTGCTTCAAATGCGCTATCCCGCATGATCTCATATCCCAATACAGGATGAAGCAGCCTCTCTTGGACGGCATGAATCACACACTCAGGCGTCGCAATATCCATATCGGCAACCCACATCGGCTCTACGGTTTCGCTCCCAAATAGCTTTTTGCGAAGGGTGTATTTTTCGGCATTCGAACCGCTTCGGTCGATATATCTAAACCGATCCATACCGTTTTTTCCAATCCTCATACATATTCTCAATACGGGTATACTTTTTTGCCTCGTTCTCTCCATCGCCCACCACATACCTAAAACCGGCATGTTGAATAAAATGGCGGCGAAAAGCATAACGCGAAGTGAAGAGAATTTCATTCCCCGTGGAGATCCATGATCCCCCTTTCATGAGATTGTGCTTCCCGTCAAACGTAGGCTCTGAAAAATCGTCATACCACGGATGGGTCTTAAATCCCTCATACGCATCCATTTGTGTTTGCGTCCATTGCCATACATTCCCCACGACATCGTATAATTTTCCGTGTGCAAACGTATCCACCGGAACCGATGAGGCGAAATGGGCAAGATTGATATTTGAGCGCTGATCATCAAAAATATCCTCTTTCATCCCCCCCTCTTGCGCCATAACCATCCATTCCCCTTCGCTGGGGAGTCGATACGTTTCACCCTCTTGCGCACTTTTCCATCGGCAAAACGCTTCCGCTTCAAGGGCATTTACCTCTACCGGCCAATTATATGGCATCGGCATCTCTTGTGCTAGGGCGCGATAGGTATAGCTTCCATCCTTGTTGGGGATCCAAAAAGGGGGAGACGTAACTTGGCGTATTTGAAGATATCTCAACCCCTCCTCATCCCACCAACACGGTGTTGTGTAACCATTGGCCAAAACAAACTCCAAATATTCGCCGTTACTCACCAAATATTTGGATGTTTTGAAATCCTCAACACTGTAGCACGTATTACCATACTCATTATCCCAGCCGTATAAGCCGTTATCTTCTCCCCCTTTGCCCAGACAAACCTCTCTCCCCTCAAACTCGACCATGCTGTTTTCTAACCTCTCCCCTTGTATTGGACAAATAGGGAAATCTTCATGGGGATGGACAAATTCAAGAGGCATCTGACGATGCAGGACACTGGAGGTTTCGATATGGATCCGCTCATGCTCGATCCCCATCCATATCGCCCAAAACGGGTCCTCTTTCGTAATCGGAAGCTTCATCGGTAAGGTTGTAATAAGCTGATCCACCAAGCTGCGGACCTGCTGACGATATACTCGCACCGCATCAATACTCGGCCATTTGAGTGAATCGCTGCTCGCATCCCAGGTCATCTCATCAACACCGACAGCAAAAAGCTCTTCAAAATGGGGATTGATCCGTTCGGTAAGTGCCCCTGAAGCAATAAGTTTATTGATGTAAAAAATGGCGGTATGACCAAAATAAAAAATCATCGGGTGGCGTGTCGGTTCGGATTGGCGATAAAACACCTCATCGAAGGCTAAAAGATCAAAAAGAGATTCAAACAGAGCAAAACTTTGGTGAAAATAGTCTCGAAGTTCCTCGCGTTTGGATTGGGTGTCATTCCCCCCTAAACCGAGTGATTTCATCTGTCTGTGCAACACGTAGGATCCTTATCACATTTTGAGTATTGTATCAAATTTGCCTAAAGGGAAATATACGATTGAAATATAAGAATGCTTATCACCTATGAAATTTCTTTACATACTCTTAGCTAATCATTAGAATAAATTATCAATCTTTATCAAGAAATTATCAAAAAGTGATATAATCCCCGCCCTTGACTTCAAATTTTATCAAAGGATTTTTTATGCTCGAACGAACCTTGCAAAAACTGAGCATTCGCAAACAGATGAATTATCTGGTTGCCGCAGCTACCCTCTCCGTTATCGGTGCTTCCGTTTTTGTCTTTTTTGCTTTTCAAAGTGTCGAAACCGAATACGAAAATTTACAGAAATACTCCACCAGCGGAGCATTACAAGCACTTGAAATTGAAAAAGATCTAAACTACATAAGCCGTACCAGCCGTGATATCATGCTTGGAGGTGATTATGATAAAAATATTGTTAAACTGAATGATCATGTTGTTAAAATAAAAAAGACATTTACCGAACTGGAACAAAATCCGGATCCGCTCTCCCGACCTCTGATTAAGGATGCCAAAGAGAGTACTATCGCCTTTTTGGATAATACGATGATCATGATGCGTGCTCTGGACAAAAGAACCATCGCATCCCAAAGTGGAGTTATATACGCCCAATACAAGCAAAAGCTCACCCCTTATGCCGATGCATCACGCGAAGAATTTGAAAAAGTGGTCAAACAAAAGAGAGAAGCCCTTACCACCGCTTCACAGAACCTTCACAGCGAAATTACGTTTTACAAATTGTTTGTATTGATTATGGGGATCAGTGTTGCTGTTGTCATTTTCATCTTCGCAACTATGGTCCAACGCTCCATTACCGGGGCAGTCGAAAACTTCACGTCCATTATAAAAACAATTGCTATGGGAATTTTTTCCAATACCCAAGTCGATACCAATCCCTCAACAGAACTGGGGATAATGGGGAAAGCCTTACAACAGCTTATAACCCAAATCGAAGAGTTCATTCACCGCATTAATATCTCCATTACCGATGCAACCCAAGGGGAGTTCTCTCATAAAATTTCCGATAACGGGATGGAAGGGGAATTCATCGACGCAATCGGCCATGTACGAGACAGCATCGCCATCATGGAACAAGAAGAAGCTAAAAAACAACGCGATGCCCTCAACTCAGAACTCAGCAAACTAAGCGTCCAAGTCACCGAAAGCCTAAGTGTCATCCAAGACGATCTTATCCACAACATTGATGGGTTAAAAGAGGTTACTTCCGCAACCAGAGATGCAGCTACCTTGGCGGATGATAGCCGTCAAACGATCACCTCCATCATCGATGAGCTTAATCACTTAACGGAAAAAGTGAGCAGCAACCATGATTCTATCAATCATATTGCTTCCCGTACCAATGAGATATCTTCTGTAATACAGCTCATTACCGATATCGCCGATCAAACGAACTTGCTTGCGTTAAATGCGGCAATCGAAGCAGCACGCGCAGGCGAGCACGGACGAGGATTTGCCGTCGTCGCCGATGAAGTTCGAAAACTCGCAGAGCGAACCCATAAAGCGACCGGAGACATCTCCGTTTCAATCAACTCCTTGCAACAAGACATGAGTGAGATTCAAACCAGTGCCGAAGAGATGAATGCCGTCGTCGACCGTTCCAGCGAAATGATTCATAACTTTGAGGGAACATTAATACAACTCAAGGAAAGTTCATCCGGAATCGTCACCTCGTCGTATAAAATGGAAAATAATGTTTTTATTGTGTTAGCAAAAATAGATCATATCCTCTATAAATCACGTGCCTATACCAGTGTCATGCTATGTGAGTCCCATCTCAATGCAGAAAATTCCCACCAATGCCGTATGGGCAAATGGTATGATAATGAAGGCAAAACACGATTTGGACAAACCCTCAACTACCCTCGCATAAGTAATCCGCATGCATTGGTGCACCAAAAAGCGAACAGCAATTTAGAACTCATCCGCACCAAAAAAGAGAACTGCCTCCAACATGCCGCCGAGATTATCACCAATTTTGAAGAGATGGAAAAGGCCTCTCAAGAATTATTCACTCTCATGGATTCGATGCTGGCTGAATTTTAATCTTATCTCCAGAAGAGCCTGTCTCGAACAGGCTATTTCCCTCTCTCACACTGCAAAAATAGCATTCAGCCCCATACAGTTGGGTTTCGCTAAAATTCCTTACCCGTATACGGTAAAGCAGTAAAATTCAAACATACTATTGTATTAAAACGAGCGAGAAAAACAATGAATCAATCTACGCACTTTTTGCACCATCATGAATCACTCATTTTGACAACCCAACAACATCTTACCGGTCTTTTGCGTGAGGCATTTCATCACAGCGATAAAGAGAATGCAATCGTGGTGTATGATACACGTTGTCTCATTGCTACCATTTTGATGGAGGGGTACAAACGCGCCTTGCCTCATGCACGAATGATCGATTTTGATGCATACCCGCCTGCAGAGGTCCGAGCTCTATTAGAGGCTCTGCACCCTTCAGATTTAGTCGTATTAATCCAATCGACCAATTTTCGCCTCGATGCGTTTCGCTTGCGTGTCGAATTGTTTAAACTCAAATTAAAAGTGATCGAGCACCCCCATTTGAGTCGGATGTCGGATGATGAAGCACCCTACTTTATCGATTCTCTGGAGTACGACAAGGAGTATTATCGCCATGTAGGTCGTACCCTCCAATCTAAAATAGATTGTGCGCCTATGGGGGTCCTCGACAGCGGCGGAGAACGGTTAGTGTACGGTTCGGCTTTCGAACCTGCCAAAGTCAACATCGGAGATTACACCGGATTAGCTAATTGGGGCGGTCAGTTTCCCCTTGGAGAAGTTTTTACCGAAGCGCAAGATTTGAGAGCGGTACACGGACGGGTCAAAATTTATTGTTTTGGTGACGTGACGTACAAAATCAACACCCCCGAAACCCCTATCACCCTCATTATCGAGGAGGGGCAAGTGATCGCGTGTGAAAACTCGACACCGGCATTTGACCTCATCCTCTCCAATATACGCAGAGATGAGGGGGGAGTTGTTTGGATACGGGAACTCGGATTCGGACTCAACAGAGCCTTCAGTAAAACACGCACAGTAGCCGATACTGGAACGTATGAGCGAATGTGCGGTGTTCACATATCGTTAGGTGCCAAACACGGCACCTATGGCAAACCCGGCTTTAAACGCCGAGACGGCTTATATCATGTTGATGTTTTTGCCGATACGCATACGTTTTCCCTTGGAGAGGAAGTGGTTTACAAAGAAGGAGCCTGGATAGTATAACAACCGACTATATCTTTAAAATAGGCACCTCTTCAAGGATGCTCTATAAAAAAACAAAATAATACTTCACACTAACTTCACACTCATATTGATATTATTTCAGGTACGTACAATAGGTGTATTTTGATTACATGTATTAAATTTATTTGAATAGAGTCAAGTGAAATCGAATCAAAAAGAAAAAGTTTTTTTTAACATTGAAACTAAGCAATTTGTCATTGAATATACATTATTTAAATTGAATGATTTAAAATGCTGCCATGTTGAGTTTGGGCAACGAGTGGGCCCCTTTGTCGCACAATTCACGATGAACAATATGTCAAAACATCATGCGCTACTAGTGCTTAGGCAAGTTGTGCGTGAAACGGTGCAGAGATATAGCCATTATGATATGGCCGTATTTACCTCCTTAGACGGTAATATTAAGCGTATGGCTATTTATGAACGTATTGCAAAAGATATGTCGAAACGTCAACATTGCCAATTAAATTATGCGCAAAAAGGGTCTCACGGTAAAATATTTATTTTACATCGAGGATGCTACAGCAAAACCATTAATCGTGATTTATTGAGTTATTTATCTAAAAATGGACTTTTTGCTATTGGTGGTAGAATATTGAGCGTCTATTATGGTGTTACCAATTTATTTCGCAGAATAATAAAATTTAGTTTTTAACACGATGTTGGTTCCCTTTAAACTACTATTGATACTGTTTTTTTTCACTATTGCTCTATATGCTGAAGCAACAGGCTACATTGAGCTAGGGGGAATAGCTATGTCGCAAAAAAGCAACACAGAACCTATGCTGTTTCATGCGGACAAAACATTAATCTCTCTTGATGGTGGATCTATGACCCAAAAAGAGGTTGATCCTTATGTAAGTTTTCAATATATCACTGTACTCCCTGATATGACTTTAACCACAACCCTCAATGAAGAAGATAAATTATCTTTAAGAGCCGAGGGGGATACTTTAGGTACAGAAGTATTTATTAGACCTTCTTATGAATTTAAAAATCCATACCAACTGTACACCAAAAGAGCGACAACCCTTGTCATTGAAACAGGTATCGGTGGAATTTACAAAGTCCCGTTAGAAAAAGAATCTTCTTTGGAATTTGCCTATATTGTTTCACAGAAAAAGGTATCTGATGATGAACTGGGGCGACAAACACCGTCTCTTGAACGGGACGGTTATATGCACAGAGCCGAATGTTCTTGGACAAATAACCTGTTTAAAGTTACAACAGGAGCATTCACAACACAAAATATGGGTAGTGCAGAAAATCATAAAGGGGCGGATATTAAGCTCACAAGCGTTTATACCGTTGATAAGATGCAAATTTACGGAACAGCTACCTATGCACACATACAATACAATGATATAAATCCATTTTTTGAAACGACTCGTAACCAAAATACTCTAAAAGCATCTTTGTCCCTTGAATACGATTATTCTGCAATCGGATATTATACGATTATTGGAGTGACTGCTAATCGTCAATTTAGCAATATACCCTTTTTTAACGAATCAATAAATGCTCTATTTATAGGTATGGGTAGAAATTTGTGATAACAAAAGGATTAATATAATGCAGGCATGGTTATTGTTAGCACTGGCAATTGCATTAGAAGTCGCCGGAACGACATCTATGAAGCTTTCAGACGGTATGCATAAAATTTTCCCGACCATTATGATTTTTGTCTTTTACGGTTTAACTTTTGCCATTATGCCCTTTGTCATCAAAAAAATAGAGATGGGGACAGTCTACGCGATATGGGCGGGCGCAGGAACCGTTCTCGTGACTTTTATTGGAATATGGTATTTTAAAGAATCGTCATCAACAATTAAACTGATGAGTATTGGGTTGATATGTATTGGAGTGATTGGATTAAATCTTGTGGAAACATCGACACGTTAATTATAAAGTAGGATAGGAAATATGAAAAAAATTATATTAGTTGCATTACTTGCGACTGAACTCTTAAGAGCAGAGAACGGCTTTTATCTAGGTATAGATGGTGGAATAACGGGCGCGGTATTTGAAACAGAAATTCCTTCATTAAGCTATACTGAATCGGAAAAGAGTCATGGCAGTTCTGAAACGTTCAAAATGGGTTACTATTTAAATCAAAATAATCGCATTAACGGTTTCTATCACAAGATCAATGGTACCGATGCAAAAGTATACGGGATAGGATATGACTATTTGTTTGGAGACAGTGCATGGAAACCTCTTTTAGGCATATTAGCAGGGTATTCACGCTTTAAAGATGACGGTGATGATTCTACACCAACAACCAATCTACACGGGAATGTTTTTGGGCTACAAGCCGGAGTAAATTATTCTGTAAATAACCAAATTTCAATAGAAGCCGGCGCGCGATATATAAAATCATATGCCAACCAAACCATTAATGATTCTGGTAATGATGTCAATTTTAAGATTGACCCTATTCATAATTTATTTATTGGTGCAAACTATAAGTTTTAGCTGTGATATCATCAAGTATATCCCCTTTCTGACTGCTTGATCACCAATTACGACTATAAAATTCACACTATCTTCACAATGGCATCGGTATACTCCACATTTAGTTATATTAGAAGGGAATCTATTATGCTCAAAACAGCAAAAATATTACTCGTTTTGCCAATAGCAAGAAGCGTTTCTTTTACAATAACATAATGATAGATATTCAACAACAAATTAAAGAAGCGATCGAAACAGAAGACATAGCTCAGTTAACCACATTGCTTTGGGCGAATGTCCCCTCTGAAAATAATGAGCAATACATTTATCATAAACAGCAAACCTTCAATTCCTTCGTTAGAATTGCTCATTTGTTATGGCTCAGGGATAAGCAAAAGATATCGCTTCTTGTCAAACAAATCATCATAATTTTACATAAAATTGGATTCGTATCGAAACGAAGAGGGGATATGAGCGCCCAAGATTCAAAAAAGCTGCTCGACATACTAGGTCAAATCGAAGCTAAAGATTGTAAACAATTTCAATTGGACGAGATACTGCAAAAGCAGCTGAACCTCTTCCTTGAATTGCTCAATGAAGCAATGTTAGAGACTACCGATCTCTCGATGATTAAAAATACGACGATGATGATCCGGAGAAAAGATGATGTTCCTACCCTAAAGCTGAAAAAAAATTAGTATGTCACACGGTATAATACATTTGGATGAGAGTGAAGTATCTGCCTAAGGGTAAATATTCTTATAAAGAAGAAAAAATGACTGAATCTATAACACTTGCATTTGATCTTATTCAAGAACACTGGATAATTGTGCTCACATTGCTTATAGGTGGAATATTTTGGCTATCCTACCCTCCTAGACCTTAATATTTTAATATCTCGGACTCAGATTATTGATAATACCGTTATCGTTAGTGGTTAATATTTTGTGAAGCGATGGAACATTGAAGAAATCCAATATTTAGGGGATTCCCACTGGTCGGAGCGACCTGACTCGAACAGGCGACCTCTTCCACCCCAAGGAAGTGCGCTAGCCAAACTGCGCTACGCCCCGACATAAAAAAGTGGAATGGAAGAATAATCGAAACTTAATTAATCCGACATAAAACTCTTTTTGTTTATACTTTGTATATGAACACACTCTCTGCATCTTTTTCAAGTTCTACTCTTTTAGCCTGTTTTACAACGCGGCATGGCGGAATATCAGGGCCACCGTATAGGGCTAATAATCTCGCCTTCCATGTCGGAGACGATCCTAGTCATGTTATAGCCAATCATGATTCGCTGGCTAAAGCACTTGGATATGAACGTACCCGACTGGTACATATGCGACAGATTCATTCTGAGCGCGTTATCATTATTGATGACACGCACGGATTTGACACGCCCCCCGAATGCGATGCATTGATCACAAACCGTACCGATACTCCTATAATGGTTATGAGTGCCGATTGTACCCCCATTCTTTTATATGATCCGATGCACCATGCTATCGGAGCGGTTCATGCGGGACGTGCGGGAGCACTGAATGAAATTCTCCCGAAAACAGTACTCGCGATGCAACACGTATACGGAACATCCATCGGTGAACTTCAAGTCACATTAGGTCCCTCGATCGGGGGATGCTGTTATGAGATTAATGACTCTATTGCTTCGGAAGTGAACACATGCGGATATAGCGATGCATTACGCTTTGAAAAAGAAAAAGTATTTTTGGAGGTAAACACCATTTTATTGATGCAACTGCAGATGCTCGGGGTAAAACAAGATCATATCGAAGTCATCCCTGCATGCACCGCATGCCACAACGATACCTATTTTTCGTATCGTGCAGATGCACAGCAGACGGGGAGAATTGCCGGAGTGATTATGCTACGACCCGTTTAGCAAGCTGTTCAGGGAGAAGCCCTAACGACTCTTCGACAAGGCGGGTATTGCCATGCTTGATAAAAGTATCATCATACTCAAAACTCATAACACGCACATCGGTTATTTTTTCTTCCGAAAGCCATTCAAGAAGCGCACTACCAACCCCTCCTATACGGCAAGAGTCACTAAATACATACCATTTTTTATGCCGTATCGCCATCAGTCGCAACATTTCACAGTCCAACGGTTTGACAAAACGCAAATCGAGGAGAGAGGTTTTTTCCTCCATATATTCCATCGTTTGTGCCGCCCGTCCGACACCGTTACCGTATCCGATAAAGAGATTGTCCGATTCATTGGAGATCAACAGATGGGATTTTCCCGTTTCAAAGGGGATCGAATCGGCGAGATGATCAGCCTTTAAAAATGCCCCTCGTGGATAGCGAATCGCACACGGATGATCATACCCGGCCGCATACGCTATTATTTGATGAAACGATTTCTCATCACGCGGAGCACACAGCGTCATATTCGGAATAAGACGTAAAAAACTGATATCAAATGCCCCTTGATGCGTTTCTCCGTCTTCTCCTACAATTCCCGCTCGATCAAGGGCAAATACCACCGGCAAATCCATCAGACATACATCATGGATCACTTGATCAAATCCGCGCTGTAAAAAGGTAGAATAAATCGTGCAAAAAGGTTTAAATCCCTCTTTAGCCAATGCCCCCATTGATGTAACAGCATGTTGTTCCGCAATCGCAACATCCCAAAATCGTGTCGGATATTTTTCCATCAAAGCACTCAGCCCTGTGCCGCTGGGCATTGCCGCTGTCACACCGACAACCTTAGGATTGCGTTCAGCCTCATGCATCAATGCATCGGCATAAATCTGTGTTGCACTTTTAACACTGCTTGCCGTATTTGCTGTCCCACTTTTAAGATCAAACGGTGAAACACCATGCCATTTTTCATGTTTCCCCTCGGCAATCTCATACCCTTTGCCTTTGATCGTTTGAACATGAACCAACACCGGTTTGCCCATCGCTTTTGCTATACTCAAAATATCAATGAGCGATTTAAGATCATGTCCATCTACCGGACCAATATACTCAATCCCCATCTCTTCAAACAGTATCCCCGGAGTAATGAGCTTAAATGATTCTTCAAACCGTTTTGCAAGATAATGCGCCCCTTCTCCGAAATTATCTACAAACTGCTCAGTTTTCTTTTTAAAACGCTGATAAAAAGGGCTTGCCATTGCAGAACTCAGCATTCGGCTGATTGCTCCGATCGGTTTGGCAATACTCATCTCATTATCATTGAGGATAATCACCATCGGGTATTTACGATCCCCAAGCTCATTCAGTGCTTCATACGCCATCCCTGCCGACATTGCCCCATCACCAATCACTACCACCGGTATACGGCTCTCCTGCTCATTTTTCAATGCAATCGCTTTTGCCGCACCAACGCCTAAAGAGATCGATGTCGAACTGTGCCCTGCAACAAAATAGTCACATGAAGATTCGGAAGGCTTGGTGTAGCCGCTGAGTCCATCAAACTGTCTCAAAGTAGCAAACTCTTCCCATCGATTGGTTAGAAGTTTGTGGGCATACGCCTGGTGGGAAACGTCAAAAATAAAAGGATCTTTTGAAGCATCAAATACTTTATGCATTGCAACGATAATTTCGGTTGCGCCCAATGTAGAGCTAAGATGTCCACCGTTTTGGCTAACCACCTCTAAAATCCGATCTCGTATTTTTTGAGAAAGTGCTTCAAGGTCTGACAAAGTAAAATCTTTGATATTCATTGTGCTTAGGTATCCTAAAAATAGTTAGTTATAACGTTTTAATCTATAGTATAAAGACAATCGCCATCCAAATGGCTTTAAGATTCGAGTAAAAGAGATCGTTTAAGCCGTTCATACCGCTTTTTAATTTGGGAATCAACATTGCCTACATCACTGATTGCTACCACCCCTCCGGGGCTGATAGCACGATCAGAGAGGACTTCCACATGGTTTAGTGATCCCACTTTTTCAGAAATCAATCCATGATCGGCAGGATTAACCCGTAATGTAATTTTAGAAGCGTCTTTAAGCTCCTCTATCAAATCGGAGGAGAGCTTTGCTGCGATTTTAGCGCTGTTATCCTGAGTCTCAATTCCAATCACCTCTTTGGCAATATCAAGTGCCGTATGGGTAAGTTCTTTTTGAATCGATGCCAGTGCAGCCGTAAACTCTGCCGCAGCATTTTCCAAAGTTTTAACGGAAACGGCAAGTTGATCTTGCGATTGATCTTTACGCCCACTGCTTTGCAGCTGTTCTTGGGCGATTCCGGCCAAAACACCCTCATCGTAAGCCACTTTTTTTGCCGTTTCTAGCACTTGAGCATGCTCTTCTTGAAGTGATTCAAGCCGCATTTGCATTTTAATCACATTTGAACTCATCTCATCGGCTTTTTTCAATAGCGATTCAATCAATTCATCTTTGGAAGAGTTCCCCATATCTCTACGTCTCTCAGGAAGTAACTCGTCTCTAGAACTATGATGATCCCGACCCAACTCTTCTGTAGCTTCATGAATACTTGACCCGGCCAGTCCGGAGAGGATTTTAAACTGGTATTTGCTTATTGCGTGAGCACCGGAACGATCTTGTGTAATAACGACATCCATAGATTATTCCACCATCTCTTCAGATTCGCCCACTTGCAATACACCCTGTTCTGCCAAAGCTTGAACGGCATCAACAATTTTACGCTGCGCCCCTTCAACCTCTTTAACTTTAACCGCACCCAAAAACTGCATCTCTTCGATGAAGGCATCTTTTGCCCGTTGGGACATATTGGCGTAAAACTTCTCTTTAAGATCTTCGGCAGAACTTTTGAGGGCGAGCATCAGATCGTTTTTATCGACCGATTTGAGAATTTCGCGAATACCGTTTCCGTCCAAATTGACAATATCTTCGAAAGTAAACATCATCTCTTTGATCGATGAGGCAAGTTCCTGATCCAATTGCTCAATTTGAGTCAATGTCGATTTAGAAACTTTAGCACCCAATCGGTTGAAGACATCCGCCACCGACCTAGGGCCGCCCACTTCAACTTTATAGCTGGCCAAGGCCTCAAGTTTGGATTCGAGTACTGCACTCACCCGCTTAATGATCGAAGGGGAAATATCTCCGAGCTTGGCCATACGCATGGCTACTTCGGCACGTAATTCATCCGAAAAGATATAAAGGGTTTCGGCTGCTGCAGATGGATCCATGTGTGCAAGAATAAGGGCAATAGTTTGGGGATGTTCGGTCGTAATAAAGTCGGCGAGCTGCTGAGGTTTTATTTTTGCCAAATAAGCAAAATTTTGAGTGTTTTGCATCGTTTTAGAGAGACGTTCTAAAACCTTTTTTGCCTCATCCGGCCCGAGGGCTTTATACAAAATTTCACGTGCGTAATCCATCCCGCCCGTATTAAGATACTGATTGGATTGGATAATAGCATAAAACTCTTCCAAGACTGCAGCACCAAGATTTTTTTCAACCGATCGGTTATTGGCAATATATTTAGAAATTTGAGTAATCGATTCAACGTTCATCCGTGAAAAAATACCTGCGGTTACATCTTCACCCAGTTGCATCAAAAGGATAGCAATTTTCTCAGCCATTCCCATTTCGTCAAAATTAGATTGTTGAGTCTGTGTAAGATTCATTCCCTTCTCCTAGCGTCTAGAGTCATTGGGGGTAGACTCTTCTTCAATCAATGCTTGAATCAAGGAAGCCATCTCTTCAGGATGCTCTTCAGCTATCTCACGCACTTTTTCAAGCAATACATCGTATTTAAGCTCATCTTCATTGAAACTGTCACCCAGTCCAAGTTGACTCTCCACTTTTTTACGCATTTGCTGTACTTTTTCGACCAAATCTTCATCTTCATCGTCTGCAATTTCCAAAACCGGTTTTTCAAATGCCTCTTCTTCCCGGCTAAACTCAAGCATTCGCTCCGCAAAGGGAATAATTATCTTCTTATAGGCAATAAAAAGGATCATTACAACCAGTAAATATTTAAATACCCCTCCAAACGGGACTAAATATTTATCCATAAATTCAGAGGTTTTAGAAGCAGCATCCTTAGGTGCCATACCGGATTTCGTCGTTTGGAACTCAAAGTTACGAACACTTACCTGATCTCCGCGTGTATCATCAATTCCAATAGATTGTTTTACCAACGAATTGATCGCATCAAGCTGTGTCTGATCCAACGCTATATAATCCATCTCTTCCGTCGGTTTTCCGTCAGCACCTTTTTTAGGGGCATATTTGCCATCTACAACAACGGCTGCCGTAATACGCTTGATTCGTGCAAATTCCATCTTGGTAGTCGATACCGTTTTGGAAATTTCATAATTTGTCGTGCCGGATGTTTTTTCAAACTTCTCTCCGCTGCTATTACTCGCCAATCCCTCAACCGGCCCCACATTGCTAACCGCACCTGGGACACCTCCTACAGGAGGCTGTCCACCACTTCCTTCACGCTTCTCTTCGGATGTTTGTTCGCTTCGGACCACGTTTTCCGGATCGAATTTTTCAGATGTTGAACTTTGCTCCGAAAAATCATACTCGATGGTTACTTTAGCAACAACGCGATCTTTACCACCAATAAACGGAGCAAGAACATTGATAATTTTCTCTTCTTGTTTTTTCTCTTCTTTGGTTTTATACAACTGCTGCATCGAGGAGAGCTCGCCCATAGCACTCGCGGCATCATCATCTCCAAGAGTTTCCCCCTCAGAGTCAATCAACGCTACATTCTCAGGAGTCAGCTTAGGAACTGCCGAAGCTACCAACTTTTTAATCCCGCGAATCTGTTTAGAGGTTAGTTTACGATCTTGATAAAGCTGAACCATGACAGACGCCGATGGGGGGACCGCTTCGGAAACAAAAAGGGTCTCTTTGGGGAGAGCTAATGCTACACTCGATTTTTCTACAGGAGATAACGAGTCGATGGAGCGGGCAAGCTCCCCTTCTAAAGCACGTCTAAACTTAACTTCCTGATCAAAATTGGTCGCGCCGAACTCTTGTTTATCAAAAAGTTCAAATCCTACATGCCCCTCTTTCGGAATTCCCATAGAAGCAATAGTGATACGCTCTTTGTAAACCACTTCTTTGGGGACTTCGATTACATTTTCACGGGGGATTCTATAAGGGATTTTATCTTTTTCAAGCTGCTTAACAACCTGTGAAGCATCTTGAGGAGTAAGCGAATCAAAAAGAACTTGATACCCTTCATTATCCCCTTTTCCACCTTCAGAAGTATAAACAACCAAAAAAACCAAGAAAGCGACTATCCCCGCAACCGCCGCACCGATAATTATTCTTTGTGCTTGGGTTAGTTTTCCGAAAAAGACAACGAGTTGCGAAAAAAGGGCCTTGAAATCCATTCTTTTGAGTGCCTACTTTACAATAAAGGTTCTACGAGTTCAAAAAAACGATCGTTTTGAAATTTCGTACCGATCGTCACACGAATAGCATTCAATCCGTAACTGCTTAAATCGCGTACAATCATACCCTTTTTTAAGAGTTCTTGCGCAATTTTCGATGAATTTTTTTCTTCAGGTAATGATAATGTGACGAAATTGGTATAACTCTCAATAACATTGATCCCTTTAGAGCGTGCAAATATTTCATATCGCTCCATCTCTTTAAAATTATCCGCAATACACTCTTGGACAAACGCTTCATCCTCTAATGCAACCGATGCCGCTTCGAGTGAAAGGGTCGTAATATTAAACGGCGGACGTACTTTATACATTGCCTCAATAATATCGGAGCGCCCGATTCCGTATCCGACACGCATCCCCCCTAGCCCGTACGCTTTAGAAAATGTCCCCAAAAAGAGGACATTCTCAAATTTTTCGATCAAATCACGCGGTTCAACCGCTTTTGACGCGTCTTTGTAACGGGCATACTCCATGTAGGCAGCATCCACGATTACCAACGTTTCGTTATCGATTTTTCCGATAAAATCCATCATTTTTGCCGTATTAATCGCATCACCCGTAGGATTGTTCGGGGTACAAAGAAAAATGATGGAAGGTTTATGCTCAAGGTATAAGGCATAAAATTCATCCATATCGTGTTCACGAGAAGATGTCCGTACAATCTGAGCGCCCACCTGTTTAGCATAAATCTCATACATGGCAAACGTTACGCTGTTCATCAGTACTTTAGTGCCGCCATGTGCTTTGGCATGGATGGCGAACTCGATCACCTGATCGCTCCCCGCACCGATCACCAATTCATTAGCTTGTATACCGTATTTTTGGGACAAAGCCGTTTTGAGCTTTACCATCGAATCATCGGGATACAATGCCATATTATCGATAATGGCGCGTACCGCATCTTTGACTTTTGGTGAGCATCCAAAAGGGTTTTCGTTGCTTGCCAGCTTAACGATCTGATCTTTCTCAATCCCGTATTCACGGATAACAAGCTCGATCGGTTTACCCGCTTCGTAGGTTTTAATACTCTCTAATGCACTGTTAAATTTCATAATTCTCCCTTTACATAGCTACCAAGCCATGTTACTTCATCGGTATGTTTTTGGATAATCTTTTGAACATTAGGTTCATCAATATGGCCGAAAAAATCGATAAAGAACCAATAGACAAAACCGTCGTTATCACGAGAAGGACGGCTCTCTATTTTACTCAGATTGACATCCGCATTGTTGAAATCTTCCAAAAAATGAACCAAGGCACCCGATTTTTGTGCATCTTTAAGACGGACAAGTATTGAGGTTTTGTCTTCACCGCTCGGGGCATTTTTAAAATCGCTCAATATAAAAAACCGCGTCGCATTATTTTGGGTATCTTCAATATTTTCAAATAGGGTCGGCACACCGTAGAGCTTTGCGGCGATGTGAGAGCAGATAGCAGCCGCTTCAGGATCTTTTGCTGCCAAAATAGCCGCTTTTGCTGTCGATTCCACGGGAATATGCTCAACGGCATTGAGTCCATGTTCGGCCAAAAATTCCCGACATTGACCGAATCCTTTATCTTTTGAATAGATTCGCTTAATCTGATGGATTTTTTCGGCTTTGGTCGCAAATGCCATATGAATCGGCATGTAGAGTTCAGCAACGATTTTAACACTGCTCTTGCCGAGCAAATCCAGTGTCTCGCCCACCACACCGTCGCGACTGTTCTCGATCGGAACTACCCCGAATTTCGCACGCGAGGCTTCGAGCGTTTTAAATACCGCTTCAATCGATCCGAGTGAAAGATAGTCGCTCATCGCTCCGAAACGGGACTCCGCGGCTTGATGGGTAAAACTCCCCTCCGGCCCCAGATAGGCAATTCGTTCTGGCAATTCAAGATTACGTGCTACGGCAAAGATTTCTAAAAAAACCGCCTCAATCGCTTGTTCATTCAGTAATCCACCGGAGGCTTTGCTCATTGCACTCAAACGGTCAATAATCGATTTTTCACGCTCAGGACGATACACTGCACTCTTGCTCTCGTGTTTAATTTCACCAACACGGCGCACCACATTCATCCGTCGATTCAATAATTCGACAATCTCGTTATCAATATCATCAATTCGTGCTCTGCATTCTTCCAATGTTTTCATAAACTCTCCAATACCTCTTGCATATCGCTATAGACTGCATCAGGATGATCTTGCAATGGGGTAGAGGGCAATATTTCATCGGCAGATTTATATTTTCCGCTTAAAACAAAAATCCCTTTCATCCCAAGATGACGTGCACCGATCAAATCCCCTTTGAGATCATCGCTAATAATCGTTATCTCTTTAAATGTCGCATCACTACGTTGAGTTTGCATCCGTAACCGTGCCTCTTCAAAAAATGCAGTGCTTGGCTTGCCCACTACGGTGTAGCTGCACGATGTGGCAAATTCCAACATCTTTAAAATCGCTCCGACACCGGGATAGCGTTTATGATGTTTAACGTACAGCGTCGTCTCATGCATTCCGATCAAACGGGCACCGCTGAGAATAAACTCGATCATCTGCGCATATTCATCGGGAGTAAAATTCTCTTTGATCGCAATCAGCACGACATCCGGTGCTGCAAAATTCAATTTATACCCCATTTTTCCGAGGACTTTTAAAAATTCCTCGGAACCGTATGCCGCCACTTTTTGATTAAGACCGAGATGGCGTTCCAGTACCATAAGCGGATCGAGATACCGTTCTTTAGGGATTGAGAGTCCGATTGAATTCAGATAGGCTAAAAACTCGTCACTCGCATATTTGGTACTGTTGGTGATAACCATATAGGGGGTCTGTGTCTGGTTCAGATGATCGATAAATTCCACTGCACCCCGAATAGGCAGCTTAGTATTATCTTCGATCAATGTCCCCTGCACGTCGATAAAATACATTAGAGGTACTCACGCTCTAGTGCAATAATATCGTCATACGTTTCTCGGCGACGGATGAGACGGGAATTTTCCCCTTCCACGGCCACTTCAGCCGAACGTCCGCGGGTATTATAATTGCTCCCCATTCCAAATCCGTATGCTCCGGCACTGTGAACAACTAAAAGTTCGTTATGTTCCATCGGTGGTAACGGATAATTTTTAGCTAAAAAATCACCGCTCTCACATACCGGACCGACGACATCGGCAAGAGATGTTTCTCCCGCATTCTCCAATGCCTCGATACGATGGTATGCTTTATACAAACTCGGACGGATCAAATCATTCATCGCCCCGTCAACCACAATAAAACGCTTGTTGCCGTTTTGTTTTTCATACAGCACTTTTGTGAGAAAGTATCCGGCATTGGCCGTCAAAAACCGCCCCGGTTCACAAATAATCGTCACGTCGATCCCTTTAAGGGCAGAAAGAATTGCTTGTGCATAATCGTAAGGAGAAATCGTCGTCTCATCGTCATAACGGACCCCAAGACCACCCCCGATATCGAAAAATTTCAATTCGATATCAATAGCATTCAGTGAACGGAGCAAGTCGGCAACGATTACTGCCGCTTCATAAATCGGCTCAAGTTCCGTCAGTTGGCTTCCGATATGAAAATGGATCCCTACTGCATCAAGGTGAGGGGAATTTTTCGCACGAATATACATCCGTTTCGCCGCATCGATCTCAACACCGAACTTATTATCGTGCAGTCCTGTCGAAATATAAGGGTGTGTTTTAGGATCAATATTAGGATTAACCCGGACGCTGATACGGGCTGTAGTATTCAATTCCTGTGCGATCCATTCTACACGCTCAAGTTCTGCTTCACTCTCTACATTGATATAAAGGATATCACGCTCTATTGCTTCACGAATTTCATCGTCCCGTTTTCCTACACCGCTAAATATAATACGGTATTTAGGCACTCCGGCCATCAATGCACGACGAACTTCTCCGATCGAAACACAGTCCGCTCCCGAACCGAGGGAAGCAAAATGTTTGACGACACTGAGATTGGAATTCGATTTGACCGCATAGGCCAGAATCGATTTGCGTCCTCGGAAAGCCTCTTTAAGAGATTCGAATTGAACGCGCATCGCATCAAAATCATACACATACAGAGGAGTGCCGTATGTTTGTGCAAGTTCTTTAAATGGGATCACGGATGAGCCTTTGACGTCTAAATTTTGCGCGATTTTATCCTAAATCTGCTTAGACGTAGCGTCATAACGCTCAAAAGAAACACAATAGGGGCAATCGTACCCACTTCAGGTGGTATCGTTTTGTTTGCAGCGAGTTCACCCATCATAAACAATATTCCCCATACAAGTAACGTTGCAAGAATAGCCGAGAAACTAAAAAGAGAAAGATTAAAAAAACGTCCACTCACCGGAGTAGACGCAAATAAAACAATCATTAATATCGGGGCAAACCACGGTGAAATGAATATTCGATAAAGAGAACTCTTAATTTTTCGTACATCAACATTTTGATTTTTAAGAAGAGTAAGCGCTTCCAATCCATCCCCAATGGTAAAATTTACTTTTCCCTCATAGACTTGATCCAAGATTTTAGGCTTAAAATCGTGAAGGACTTTCAAGTTTTCACTATTTTCAATTACAATGCCATCCCCTTTTAAATCAAGAGTTTTAGGAGGATGCACCAGATGAGCTTTGTTAATGACCCAATAACCATCTTGATACAATGCCTCTTTAGCACTTAACGCCTCACTAAAATGGCCATTTGAAAACGTAAATATACGGATATCTTCAGCCTTACGGATCAGCGGATAAAGATTGCCAAAATAAATATAGTTCCCCTCATGCGTAAAAAAAAGGTTGCTAGTCGGACGAATAATTTCTGAGGATGTGCGTAAATTATCCGCATATTCATTAGCACGTGCAAAAGAGGTAGCATGCAATGCAATATATATACCGAGAATAACGGTTGCAAGAACTAAGAAAGGGGCAATGACCCGTTTTTTAGAGTAACCGATTGCATAATAAGCGACCATGGCATTGGTGCGCACCAATTCTACCAGCGAAGCGACCATCGCAAGGACAAGAGAGATGGGAAGCATCATATCAACTGCATAAAAAAGCTTATACATGATGTAAATCAGGACAAGATTCGCCGAAGTTGGGAGATCAGCTGCATTTTCCATCAAATCAAATCCGATCATAAAGCTGCCCAATGCAATCAACACAATAAAAAAATAGCGTAAATATAAAAAAGATAACGTATTAAAAAAGAGCATATTGGCCTATTATTGTAAAGATCGTCTTATTGTACCGCTAAAGCCTTGATAGAACACTTTGAAGCTACCTCTTCACACGATGCACACATCAACATCTCTACTGCATTAGCCGCTTTAGCTACCCATTCTCCAAGAAGAGCTTGTTCGTCAACCGAAAATGGGTGTAATACATAATCCGCTACTTGCGATTTGTGTTCAGGCTTACCAATACCCATCCGAACACGAATATAATCGGGAGTTATTGTACTATCGGTCGACTTAAGGCCATTATGACCGCCATGACCGCCCCCTTTTTTAAAGCGAAGCGCACCAAAGGGAAGATCCAAATCATCATGAATAACAATGACCTCATCGATTTTGTAAAACTGTTTGACGGCTAAAATAGAACGACCGGAGAGATTCATAAAAGTCATAGGTTTGAGAAGAAAATGTTGACCCATTTTAAACAACTCCCCTTCGAAGGAGCTCTTTGAAACAGATTGAGTCAAATGACGACGACAGAGCTCATCTATCACCATAAACCCGACATTATGACGGGTTGACACATACGCCGGGCCCGGATTGCCCAGTCCGACGATGAGCATGATTATTTCGCTTTAATGATACTTAAAACTGATACACGATCGGAATCAGTGAAGGTAACATTTTCGATTTTTGGCAAATCACGTAACAAAATAGAATCACCTAAATCAAGAGGCGCTACATCGATTTCAATGAAATTAGGGAGGTTTTCAATTGCCGCTTTAACACGAAGACGTTTTTTAGAAACGTGCAACATCCCTTTGTTTTTCAAACCGAAAGGAGTTCCTACAGGTTTAACCGGAACATGATAATGCGTTACAAGACCTGCTTGTGCTACCATCAAATCAACGTGTAAAAGGTTTCCTGATACCGGATGAGACTCATATCCTTGGACAACAACATTCATTTCTGTTCCCGCAACATTCACTCCGAATGCAACGCTCTCTTTATTACGAACAGTACGGATAAAATCGTTCATTTTGAACGCAGCGTGAATATTTTCAAGCCCTTTTCCGTAAATGTTGGCGATAAGATAACCATCACGGCGAAACGCTTTTGTTACAGGTTTGCCAATACTCTCTCTTACAATGCCTTCTAGCATACTATGTCCTTCAAATATAAAATGGAGCAGATTATACTTAAAAAAACTTTAATACTACCTAAAAAGCTTTACCCTTTTAAGCCGATATATTCCTCTTCTTTAAAAGTCTTCTCTCCCTCATCTACCCCTATGTTTTTCTTCTCGATCGTCGTACTAAGCCCTTCCATACGAAGTTTCAGGTCTGAAGCCGATGTTGCGAAAGCAAGTGCATCTTCACGGCTGATGGTACCGGCTAGATAGAGGTCCAAAATTCCCTGATCAAAGGTTTGAGACTTGTACAGTTCTTTTCCTTCCGCAATCGTATCCGGAATCTCAATATCCCGATTTTCGGCAATTAATTGTTCAATACGAGGGGTTCGTACCAATACCTCTAATGCTGCAACACGCTTACCTGTGATTGTAGGGATCAAACGTTGTGAAATAACCCCTTTGAGCACCGAAGCAAGGGTCATTCGAACACGATTTTGTTCTCCGGTCGGAAAAACAGAAATAATACGGTTTACCGTCTCTTTCGCATCAAGGGTATGAAGGGTAGAAAAAACCAAATGCCCTGTATCGGCAGCATGAAGAGCGATTTCAATGGTCTCCATATCCCGCATCTCCCCAACAAGAATAATATCCGGATCTTCACGCAAAGCGGCTCTCAGCGCATTTCCAAAGCTACGGGTATCTTGTCCGACACTGCGCTGATTGACAATGCATTTCCGATCTTTATGGACAAACTCAATCGGATCTTCAATGGTAATAATATGTTTGCGACGTTTCCAATTAATTTCATTAATCAACGCCGCCAACGTAGTCGATTTACCGCTTCCTGTGACTCCGGTCACCAATACCAACCCGCGCTCCATCTCTGCAAAGCTGTGGACGACATCCGGTAGATTCAGCTCATCAATCGTTAAGATTTTCACCGGAATAAGACGGAAAACAGCCGAAATCCCCTCCATTTGAAAAAAGATATTAATGCGAAAACGGGTATTTTCATCAAACGGATAGACCAAATCGAGCTCTTTTTGCTCAACGAGTTCAGGAAAGCGGGTACGCAACAGCTCTTTTGCAAAAATAAGGGCATCATCTTTGGATAATATCTCACCGGAAAGGGGAATAATTTCTCCATTAATGCGTGCTCGAACAACGGCATTGGCTTTGATATGAAGGTCACTCCCCCCTGCATCAATCATCCGTCGCAGATACCCTCTGATTTTTTTTAACACCTCAAAATTTAAATCACTTAAATCCGTATGTTGTGTATCCTGTCCACTCATCATCTTTGTTACTCCAATGCGTTCAAAATTTCTTGAAATGCCAGTTTAAAACTCTCTAAACCTTCACGAATCTGCCCATCAATGACATCCTTCATATCGATACCGGCATTTTTTACCGCTTCAAAATGATCTGTGATATGCTTCACCTCTACCGGAAGCTTGATTCTTGTATCCGCTCCCGCCACATAGGCCTCTATCGTTGCTATCGGTGCGGTATTAACACTATGGGGTGCCAAAAGCTCATCGATGTAGTATGATGGTCGAAATTCATCCCCTTTTACCCCAGTACTGGCGAATAATACACGGCATTTCGGAATACCGAGTGCTTCTACTTTCGCATAAATGTCTGCTGCATTATAAATACCGCTTAATCCTGTTTTTACACCCTTTGAGCGGAGAGTTTCATCAATGGCACGGTCAATACGACTCACAAATACACTGATGACCGTGTCAACGACACGATCCCCTTTTTGTGCCGCCCGTTCAAAAGCTTTAGCGCATGCCAAAGCTTGCTCCAGCGAAAAAATCAACGTAGCATTAACGGCAATCCCCTCAGAGGCCAAAGCTTCCATCGCCACATACCCTGCTTCGGTAGCAGGTACTTTGATCATGACATTCGGTCGATTAATTTCGTTATGAAGACGGATACCCTCGGCAATCGTTGCCTCTGCATCATCACATAAAAACGGATCGACTTCAATACTTACATATCCGTCATCTCCCTCATCGTAGAGAGGACGAAGAATATCAGCCGCGCTCTGAATGTCAAATTGGGCAACTGCCTCATATTTTCCTTTGGGTGAAAGATGCGATAACGTTGAGAGTTGCTCTTTGTAAGCGTTTGAAGTCAAAATTGCATTTTTGAAAATTGCAGGATTAGACGTAGCTCCATTAATAACCCCAGCTCCAATAAGCTGTTTAAACTCTCCCTCTAAAAATGATCGCTCAATAAAATCGGCCCATAATGAAAATTGCGACTGAGGTATATACATAAATTTTAACTCCAAAGTAAAGACTGGAACGATTATGCCAAAAATTCATTAAAAGAATTAATTTGTGATGCTTCATTCGTAGAAGATTCCTTTAAACGTTTTAAAAAAGCATCTCTAGTGATCTCTTTGGCCCCCAAACTTTTCAAATGAGGTGTCGGAACCTGACAATCGACAAAATCATATCCCCACTCTTTTAAATGGTGGATCAACACCGCAAAAGCCACTTTGGACGCATCGGAAACTTTTGCAAACATCGACTCACCGCAAAAGACTCTCCCCACACTCAACCCGTACAAACCTCCAACCAAAATACCGTTTTGATACGCTTCTACACTGTGTGCATGCCCCATGCCGTGTAACACTTCATACGCTTCGATCATCTCCGGTACCAGCCAGCTCCCCTTTTGCCCTCTGCGGGAAATTGCGGAGCATTCACGGATTACCTGAGAAAAAGCACGGTTAAAACGGATTTCAAAATGAGCTATTTTTTTACGAAGAGAGCGGCGAAGTATAAAGTCATCCAGTTCTAAAATTAGCCGCGGATCAGGTGACCACCACAAAATAGGATCATTAGCGCTGTACCACGGGAAAATCCCCATGCGATAGGCCATTAATATCCGAGAGGGGCTCAAATCTCCTCCCCACGCAACAATCCCCTCTTCACTTGCCGATCTGGGATCGGGGAAACTAAGTTTTAGAGAGAGCTTCGGAATCATCCGGCAAACGTAAATCTCAACGCAGTGTCATACTCAACACTCACCCGTCCGCCGTTTACCAATGCACCGAAAAGCATCTCATCTACCAACGGATCTTTAATCTTCTCTTGAATGACCCGACCGAGCGGCCGTGCCCCCATCTCTTTGTCATATCCGACTTTTGCCAGATACGCTTTTGCTGTTTCACTCAAAATCAGAGATACTTTTTTAGACTTGAGCTGTCTATTGAGTTCGCGGATAAATTTATCAACAATCCCCTCAACCACTTCTACAGATAACGCTCCGAATTCGACAACAGCGTCAAGACGATTGCGAAATTCAGGGGTAAAGAAGGATTTTAATGCTTCGTTACGAGAGAGTGAACTGTCGGCATTGAATCCCATTACATTACGCTCACTCGCACCGACATTAGAGGTCATCACCAATACGACATTGCTAAAATTAGCTTTATACCCGTTGTTGTCGGTCAACGTCGCATTATCCATCACTTGCAATAGCACATTAATCAAATCAGGATGTGCTTTTTCAATTTCATCCAGCAACAGCACGGTATAGGGGTGTTTACGTATCGCTTCACTGAGTAATCCCCCCTGCTCGAATCCTACATATCCCGGAGGGGCTCCGATAAGGCGGCTTAACGCGTGTTTCTCCATGTACTCAGACATATCAAACCGCTCAAAATGGATACCCATACAATCTGAGAGCGATTTTGCCAATTCCGTTTTTCCCACCCCCGTCGGACCGGAAAATAAAAAGGATGCAATCGGTTTATTGGGAGCACTTAACCCGGCGTAAGAGCGTTTAATGGCACGTACAACTTGAACAACGGCTTTATCTTGCCCAATCACTTGTGCTTTTAGCTCCGCTTCAAGAGAAGAGAGTTTTTCACGTGAATCTTCTCCCATTTTAGAGATTGGAACACCTGTCATTTTAGAGATAATCGTCTCAATATCATTCGGAGTCACTGATGTCCGTTTATGTTTTTTGAGATGAAAGGATGCCCCTGCTTCATCTATCAGATCGATTGCAACATCCGGTAAAAAACGGTCGGTAATGTATTTTTTGGAAAGTTCCACGGCACTGCGTAACGCCTTGTCGGTATATTTAACTCCATGATGTTTTTCGTATCGCTCCCGTAACCCTTTGAGGATCAAAAAACTATCCTCCAAAGAGGGTTCCCCCACATCGATACGGGCGAAACGGCGGCTGAGTGCGCGATCTTTTTCAAATACCGTTCTGTACTCGGCATGGGTCGTTGCACCCATACATTTCAGTGCCCCCGAAGCAAGGGCGGGTTTGAGTTGATTAGAGGCGTCCATACTCCCCCCTCCGACTGCGCCTGCACCGACGATGGTGTGTATCTCATCAATAAATAGAATTGCATTAGGATGATCTTGTGCTTCATCAATCACGGCTTTGAGACGTTTCTCAAAATCGCCTCGGTATTTTGTCCCTGCGAGCATTGCTCCCAAATCGAGGGCAAAAAGTTCTGCGTCTATAAGGAGTGCGGGGACATCTCCCGACACAATCCGCAACGCAAGCCCTTCTGCAATCGCCGTTTTCCCAACCCCCGGTTCACCGATTAACAGAGGATTATTTTTTTTACGGCGACACAGCGTTTGAATGGTCCGTTCAATCTCATTTTGGCGGCCGATTACCGGATCAATCTTCCCCTCTTTGGCTTGTGTGATCAAATTGATAGCGTATTTGCCCAAGGCCCCCTCGCCGCTTTGTGATTCTTGTGGAGTTTCGAGTTCACGATGGGAGATTGCTTCGAGTAAATCAACGCGCGTAATACCGAATTCTTCGAGTAGCATACAGGCATACGTATGATGTTCTTCATACACGGCTGCAATAAAATCTCCCACATCGGCATGCTCTTTTTGAGCACTTTTAACATGTCGCATCATCTCATCGATCATCCGTGCCAAAGCCACTGTTTCAAACGGCTCTTGCTGAACTTCTTCCGGAAGAGGTTCAAGCGTTTGCATCAGATAACTGCCCAGCGCTTCTCGAATAATTTCAACATCGCCTCCGCAGCTGCGGACGATTGATGAACCTTCTTCGGAATTAAGCAGAGCCAGCATGACATGTTCAATCGTTAAATATTCATGATGTTGATGCCGCGCAAAAGCAACCGCTTTTTGAAAAATTGCATTAAGTTCAGAGCTTACCATTACGCTTCCTCCATTATCGCTTTCAACGGGAATCCGTTCTCTCTGGCCAGACTACTTACCTGATGAATTTTTGTCTCGGCAATTTCATAGGGATAGACTCCACACAGTCCGCGCCCGCGTTGGTGTACTTCAATCATAATTCGATGAGCATTTTGAAAATCCTGTCGAAATATCCCTATCAGAATATCAACAACAAAATCCATTGAGGTGTAATCATCGTTCAGCAAAAAGACATTATACTGTTTTGGATAGGCAACGGATAAATCCAGTTGTGTCGCATGTTCATGTTTAGTAGCCATAAAGTGTAACCCTAGTTTTCTTAAAAATTCGCCGCATGGACGAAATCATCGATAATAGCCTGCGGATTTTCCAATCCGATAGAAATACGGATCAGTCCGGCAGTTATCCCTAAAAATTCTCTGACCGATTCATCGAAATCACGATAAATCGTTGATGCCATATGCAGACCTAACGTACGGCTATCACCGATGTTAGCCGTAATCGTGATCAATTTTGAACGGTTCAAGAATTCAAACGCCCTCTCTTTAGACCCCATATCAATCGTAAGAATGGTTCCGCATCCGTTGGCGAACTGGTTCAAATAGCGTTCATGGTGAGGATGGTGTGCCAAACACGGATGATTAACCTTAAACCCTCTCTCCTGTAACGCATTGGCTACCGTCTCAACCGTTGTGACGATTCGATCCATCCGTAACGGCAACGTCTCCAGCCCCAGCATCGTCAAATAACTCCCAAATCCATTAGCCGACATCCCCAAATCGCGTAATGCCCGTTTTTTAGCAACACCGATCAATCCCATTGAGCCCATTTTTTGGATAAACGGGTGTATATCACGGTAACGATCCCCTTTGAACTTATCCTCGCCCTCAGAAATAGCACGATAAATGACCGCTCCACCCAATGCTGACGCATTTCCGGTAATAATTTTAGTCGTTGAATAGACGACAATATCAGCTCCCAATGCTATCGGTGCAACGCTCAAAGGGGTAATCGTGTTATCCACCATCAATGCAACCCCGTACCGGTTTGCAATCTCAGCAATTTTTGTGATATCCGGTAAACGCATATTTGGATTGCCGACACTTTCTAGGAAGATGATTTTAGTCGCCGTATTAATCGCTTCTTCTATCGCTTCAAGTTCATCGACATCAAAAAAATGGGGAGTAATACCAAAACGGGTTAACGTTTCAGAAAAATACGAATAGGTTCCGCCGAAAAGACCGCCGATACTTATAATCTCGTCTCCGCTCTTGAGTAGACTCAGGGTTGCCATCGCTATCGCACCCATTCCGGAGGAGGCGGCTATCGCACCGATACCGCCGTCCATGGAAGCTAAAATCTGCTCAAGCTGTGCCGAGGTCGGATTACCTACACGCGCATAAAGAGGTTTTTTAATCGACCCGTCAAAAATCCCTTCTCCCGTTTCGCTGTTTCCGTATCCGAATGATGCGGAGTTAACCATAACAGGACTTACCGGCCCCTCTTTTTTTCCTGTTTGTTGAACAAACTGGGTTGTAAACTTTTCAAAGCGATTCATCATCAAACCTGTATTAGAATTACGGCAATTATAACCAAAAAGAGACTTCATTGACCAAACGTATCTTTATCACCGCAACCAACACAAATATAGGGAAGACCTATACGTCCAAGTTACTGATAGAAGCATTTACACGGTTGGGTTTACGTGTCGGTGTTTACAAACCGATTGAAACAGGGGTAACAACTATCCCGAGTGATGGAATTGAGCTTTTTGAAACAGCCTGCATTCATAATCCTGCACTTCAATCCCTAAATGTATCGGATATCGTCACTCTGCAATTAAGCTTACCTGCCGCACCGTTTGTAGCGAATGAAGGTAAACCCATTGATTTAAGTATCTTTGACAAAGCACTGGCCAAGATCGAAGCTCTCTGCGATATTGTCATTATCGAAGGGGCTGGTGGATTGATGGTTCCGATTGATAGTGAGACTATGATGATCGATCTTCCGCGACACTTTAATGCGCTAACGCTACTGGTGACCCACTGCAATCTCGGTTGTATCAACGACACCTTACTCAGTATTAAAGCGCTTGAAGATGCTGCGCTTCCTCATCTATTCGGATTTAATTGTCGAAGTGAAGAGCAAGATTTTAAAACCACCTCTCTTCCCTATTTGAATCATCGGTTTAAAACGCTATACCGTATAGACAACGATATTGATACCATAGCCAAAGCACTTTTCGATACAATATCATCATAAATAAGAGGAAATATTATGAAACATCTTATCCGTACCGACGACTTTACAACGGAGCAAATTCTTCAGGTGTTACAGGATGCAGAACACTATTCTGCGGGACAATTTGACCCCATCCTCAAAGAAAAAATCATTATCACCCTGTTTTTTGAAAACTCCACCCGCACCAAAAGCTCTTTTGAAATTGCGGCAAAGCGTCTCGGCGCCGAAGTCGTTCATCTGGATGTCCAAAAAAGTTCAACCCAAAAAGGGGAAAGTCTCGTTGATACCGCTGCCAATCTCGATGCAATGGGACCTCATGCGATGATCGTCCGCCATGCCCATGCCGGTGTCCCCAATATCCTCGCCGAACATACCCATGCCTCCATTATTAATGCCGGAGACGGCGCCCATGCCCATCCTACCCAGGCACTCCTCGATTTATTTACTCTCCGCCGGCATTTTGGGGATCTAAAAGGGAAAAGGATAGCGATAGTCGGCGATATTAAAAACTCGCGCGTTGCTAACAGTAATATTGAATTATTAACCCGTTTTGGAATGGAAATAACCCTTGTTGCACCGCCCCATTTTCTGCCTGCAACCTCGCTTCAAACAACTCATAGTATTCACGAGGTGATTGATCATGTCGATGCTATCATGAGTCTCCGCACTCAAACAGAACGACATTCCCACCAGACCTATGGCTCATTGAAAGATTATGCTAGTGATTTTTGCATCACCAAAGAGCTTATCGGTGATCGCGATATCATCGTCTTACATCCGGGACCTGTTCACCGCAATATTGATATCGATGACGCACTGCTCAAAGATCCCCGATGCAAAGTTCTTGAACAGGTTAAAAACGGTGTATCTATCCGCATGGCGGTCCTTAAAGCCCTTATCGCGTAATGTATGAGCAACTCAGTAAGTGGGTTTCCGCCGGGATTCCCACTTTTTTCTACACCGATTTTACCGGCGAGCACCTTATGGCTTACCCGATCGATAAACTCCCTGATTACGATATAGAATTTTCTTTTTGTACTCCAAAAAGCCCCCTGAATTACCCACACACTCCACTCAAAACTCCAATCAACCCAAATGAATACCAAAAGAAGTTTGAGTGTATCCAAGAGCATTTACACGCAGGCAATACCTATCTGCTCAATCTAACCCAACCGACGCCGATAAAGACTCCCTATACATTAGCGGAGATTTATACCATGGCGCATGCACCTTATAAAATACGAGTACAAAATAGCTTTGTCTCCTTCTCGCCTGAACCCTTTATAACGATAAAAGAAAACCGCATTCATACCTATCCGATGAAAGGGACTATAGATGCAGATACACCTGATGCAATACAAACCATCCTCGCTGATCCGAAAGAACTTGCAGAACATACCATGATAGTTGACCTATTGCGAAATGATCTGGGTATAGTCGCCAATAATATTTGCGTAGAAAATTTTCGCTATATCACCACTATCGACACCGGAGTAAAAAAACTCCATCAAATAAGTTCACATATTCATGGAGAATTAACAAGTAAGTGGAAATCAAACATAGGCGAAATATTACGTCATCTGCTACCTGCTGGAAGTATCAGCGGTACCCCTAAGAAAAAGAGTGTCGAGATAATCAAAGAAATCGAAGGATATGAGCGCGGGAATTTCACGGGAGTATTCGGATATTTCGACGGAGAGGCACTTTACAGTGCCGTAGCGATTCGATTTATCGAAAACAGAGATGGTAATATGATCTATAAAAGCGGTGGTGGAATAACGGCAGAGAGTCTATGGGAAAAAGAGTATCAAGAGATGATCGATAAGATTTATATTCCGTAAGATAGAAGCAATATTGCGATGATAAAAGTTGGTTGGGATTAAATTTAAGAAGTGATTGAATTATGATTTGTAAAAAAGAAGAGTTGAAGGATTAAATCTGAGGCCAGGCGGCGACCTACGTTTCCACACCTGAAAGATGCAGTATTATGAGCGAAGAGGGTCTTAGCTTCCGGGTTCGGAATGGGACCGGGCGTTTCCCCCTCTCTATAGCCACCTGAGCACTCAGAAGAGGATCTACCTGGATAGACTCTATTCTGAGTGATTTGGAGTTGTTATTGTTAAGTCGTCAGACACGTAACTATTCGCACACTTC
>Ga0265297_10000329_pt1 | contig 154081 bp, 162 predicted proteins | sample Munlanlwell13791_FD_192502 | JGI IMG/M metagenome (GOLD analysis project Ga0265297, IMG submission 192502) | Leachate microbial communities from a municipal landfill in Southern Ontario, Canada - Leachate well 137-91 | ecosystem: Engineered > Solid waste > Landfill > Unclassified | place... | reverse complement strand
AATAGAATTCCTTGAGGAAGAAATTATAACCCGCCCGGACCAGCTGGTGCTTAAGGAAATTTACCACCTAAAGAGGGAAATAATTTTCCTGCGCAAAGTCATTTTTCCTCTAAAAGAATTACTCCGTTCTCTCGAAAGGACTGATTCACAGCTTATAAAAGATTCGACAAGAATTTACTTTAGGGATATTTACGACCACGTTATACAGGTTGCAGATTCAATGGAAATGTTTCGGGAAATGCTTACCGGAATGGTTGAAGCCTATCTTTCAAGTTTAAGCAATAAGTTGAATGAAGTAATGAAGGTTTTAACCATTATTGCAACCATATTCATGCCTCTTACGTTTGTCACCGGAATATTTGGAATGAACTTTAAATACATGCCTGGCCTTGAAAGAATCTGGGGTTTCCCTATAGCCCTGGTTCTTATGCTTGTCATAGGTATCTACATGCTTCGGTATTTCAGGAAAAAAAATTGGGTTTAAACGTTTTAATAAGCTAAATTGGCCCCATCGTCTAGCCTGGTCTAGGATGTCAGCTTCTCAAGCTGAACACACCGGTTCAAATCCGGTTGGGGCTGCCAAAAAATTCTCTCTCCTGGCCAAAGGAGAGAGGCGAGTAGCCATGATTACCAAAAGTGATCATGGCTATTTTTATGTCTTTACGTGTCAAAGAGTTAGGGCATTGTTTTTTAAGGAGCCAGCCAGTTTTAAATATACTTCTCTTTTGCTGTAGAAAATTTCTTCAAAACAGGCTAACTAATCTCCGAAATAGCGTTATCTATCTCTCTTTTGACTTATTTTTTGGCTTGCGTAGTAAATGGTATTTTAGCGATAATATGGTAGTTTTAAGGAAGCAAAAAAGTCATTTACTAGGAATTGGCGCATATTTGGCTTAGTCTATCTCTAGTAAATGGCAAAAAGGGTGGGTTATCTTTGCTGGGATTTAATGAGGCTATTCCAGATATCTTGCTGCCTGTTCCAGTCGACCTCACTGCTTACCTCGCGCAGCATGTATTCAGGAATGTCGAATAGCGCCTTATCGTCAGATAGGAGTATTTCTTCTTGGATTTTTGGCGCTATAAGCAGCATATTGGCGATATGGCATATTCTTGCATGGGTTATGCCAATCCAACCGGCAATTTCTTTTAAGGAGCATATTCTTTCATGCGAAATCTGGTCTATTTGATGAGCAAGGATCAAATTCTGCCGTATAAGCGGATGTTTGCTGATTCCAGCCTGCCTGCGATGGTTTGGTATATGTTTTAATTCAGCCAGCGTTAACGCGAACTGGTGGCCTTTTTCGTTGTTATGCAGAATTATCTCAAGATCCCCATTAACTGCGTCATAATGCGCAGCCTTAACGATTGATTTAACTATTGGTATTTTTTCTTCGATGGTCAACGTTTCCCATTCCTCAGGTTCAATCCTTTTATCTTCAGATATTGTTCTTAAGAACTCCATAAATTTGTTTTCCATGATTTGAGCTGAGATAAGCCGGGTGGGGCAATTCTTGTAACCCCGCTTCTGGGCATTAGAGCACAGGTAATAATGGTATTTATTGGTACCTTTCCTGCTGTAAATATAAAACATGGAGCTATTACAGCTCTTGCAGCGTAAGATATTGTTTAGTAAGCCAATATTTGTTACTACGCCAGCAACCTTACGTTCCCTGCGGTTATTAGCTAATATTTCCTGTGCCCTCTGGAATATCTCATCAGATATAATGCGTTCATGTTCTCCCGGGTAAAGAACTCCTTCATGGCTGACTTTGCCAATATAGAATGGGTTCTTAACTATTGATTGAATGCTTGTATTCTTAAACTTTACACCGCCGGATTTCTTTCCTTCAAGGGTGGCATAACTTTTTGTCTTATAACTCTTTTCATTAAGCTCTATCGCCACTGAAAGTAAGGATTTCTTTTCAAGATAAAGGTTGAAGACTTCCTTTACGATTTCTGCTTCCTTTGGATTTATAACAAGTCTGCGGTTTGCCTTATCTATATCATAGCCTAAAGGTGTTCTGCCGCCTACCCATTTGCCTCTTTTCTTAGAAGCCGACATCTTATCTCTCGTTCTTTCTGAAATTAACTGTCTTTCAAATTCGGCAAAGGAAGAGAGGATATGGAGCATAAGCTTACCCGTAGAAGTGCTTGTATCAATAGGCTGGGTTACCGAAGCAAAGGAAACATTATATTCTTCAAAAAACTTAAGAATCTGGACAAAATCAACTAAGGAACGGCTCAATCTATCCAATTTATAGACGATTATCATATTAACCTTACCTTCCTTAATATCAGTGATTAATCTCTGTAAAGAAGGCCTATTGGTATTTGAACCCGTAAACCCATTATCATCATATCTTTCCGCTATTGGTAACCATCCTTCCTGTTTATGGCTGGCAATGAAGTTTAAGATAGCCTCATGCTGGTTCTCAATTGAGCCAAAGGTTTCATCCGCACGCTCTTCGACAGACTTACGGCAATAAATAGCGCAATATATCTTTTTTTCTTCCATACGACACCTCACAAATTAAAAAACAGATATCCGTTCCAATGTGCGCCGGTTATTTCTTTGGCGATAGAGGAGAGAGTTTTGTAAATCTTTCCGTTAAATTCAAAACCTTTTTCAAGGATTTTAACCTGGTATTTTATATTTTTATATTCTTTCGTAATTACCGTTCCTGGAATCGGCAGGCGCTTGTCTTTCGCTGATACTATGGTTTGATTTATTATTGGCCTGTCTGATCGAAAAGTTTTATTGTTTATCGGATCAAATTCTTTAATTAATAACTTAAGCTTTTCTTTGGCTTTAGCCTGTAAACCGCCATATTCAAGCTCTTGCAGCTTATAAGCTATTTTTCGCCAAAGGCAGGTCTTATTAACTCCAGCCGCGTCTTCGCCATAAAGCTCTTTGTAAAGCTTTATAAGCTCATCAGCGGATACGTATTTTAGCGTCATTATCTGCGATATTGGCACCTTTTTAACCATCCCGGCTCACCTTCCTCAGGTCATATATAGGCATAGAAAAAGAGATATAGCAAGTCGTACAAGAGAGGCATAAATGACTTGCAATATCGAAGATATTATGGCCTTATGCTTACCCATAAGGAGGTTTTAAGATGAAAATGACAAAAACCGAAGTTATTTCCAAGATTAAGGCAAAGCTGCAATACCCAAAGGTTACGCTGGAATTGGTCCTTAAGTTAAAAAGAGGAAGGAGAAAACGAATCCCGGAATATTTTATTACCGATGCCCTAAGGGAGCTTGATAAAGCAACCAAGCTTTTAAATAAATTAAAGTAACTCAAATCCGCTACGTCAACTCCCCAACAGCATCTTTGCTGCAAAATTATTTGTGTAAGCATGGAGATAAGTCTTTTTTTAATTGAGCAGATGCGCGTCACGGTGTATAATCTAAAAACTTGGGAAATGGAGGGGTATTGACAAACCCGAATTTTAGATATACAGTATTATCACAATTAGGTATTGTCCTGAGTTCGAAGGGGGAACCTGGACATTAAAAAAGAAAAACCTTCGCTTGATAGGCGAAGGTTTTTGCATTTATAGGAGGTAAAATATGCCGACAGAATTAAGTCTTAAGAAAACAGAATGTCGCAACAAATTGAGACAACTAAAAATAAAGTTAGAAAGAGATATTTTTTTTGTAGCAGGCTGGACAGACCAGGCGTGCCTTTCTTGGACGGAGCCTTACATGGAATCCGGAGTAGATAGGAGAACTGGCTGGGAATATACGATAAAAGACTGGGAACATATCGTTGAGAATCCAGAAAAAATGCATTACATTAAATTGGTAGAGAATGACAGCGCTATTAACATAGTAAAGAATAAAGATGGTAAAGTAAGGAAAGTTGAGTTCACGTCTGACTCAAGTTATCGCTATACCAACTTTTTTCAATTTGCCGAACTGGTCAAAAGCAAGATCAGGGAAACTGGAGCGAAAGAGTTCGACCTCGTTGGACACAGTATGGGCGGTTTGGATATTATTTCCGCCGTCACCATGGATAGAAAACTTGATGATTATCCAGAAGTTAAAGATTTCATAAAGACTGATCCGCTTGAAGGGCTTGGTTTGTTGGTAACCGTTGCTACGCCTTATAAAGGTTCCGTACCTGCCGACTTGGTTAAGAATACAAAAATTGATGAATGGTTTAAGAAGGAATGGCCGGATGGAATAAGAGAACAGTGTAATAATCTTGCTCACAGCTCCGAATTCATCCACATAATCAACCAGAAACAGATTAGAGAAAGACTTTTGAAAAAGGCAAAAATAGGAGTGCATACTTTTTCAGGAGGTAATGACGATGCGGTAAGCTCCGATGATGCATTTATAAATGACGCACAAAATCATGCACCTTTTTATCTTGCTAGGCACTCTGGCAGGATGGGCATAACGCAGGATCATAGAATGCATTTTGAACTTTTTAGTCTGCTTAAGTGATAAAACTAGAAAAAGACAATTATGGATATACCCATAAAGAACATAAGTTCAATAATTAGGCGCGTTGCAGTTCTCTTTTTGGTTTTGCTACTCAATGTTTATTGCTTTGCTGATGTTTCTCCTGCTATTGAGCCTTCAGAATCTAATCAAATAAGATTGGGTACATTCAATATAGAAAAACTTGGCAAGGTTAATGATTATCAAGCAAAGAATGTTGCTAAAGTTCTTAAGAATTATGATATTGTTGTAATCCAGGAAGTAATGAACACAGGAACAAGCAGAACTTCATCTATTGGGAAGGATGGCATTGAAGCATTAAAACGCATAGTTTCTTATCTTGGCGATGACTGGGATTGTATTGTAAGTCCTGAGCCAAACGGAACTGCATCTGCTAAGAGAAGCGGGGCATTTAATACATTTGAATATTACGCCTTTCTTTATAGAAAATCAAAGATTGAACCGATTCCTAATTCTGCACATCTCTGGGATGAACAGAGAAATCCTATCAAAGGACTATGGGATCAAGAGAGGCAGTTTGACAGGGAACCTTTTATAGCTTCTTTTAAGACCAAGAATGGGAATCTAGATTTTACACTTATCACTATTCACGCAGCTGCTCCTGCTGCAAGATGGCGTAGAGACGAGATAAAAAGGCTGGCAATGGTTTATCAAGCAGTCCAAGATTCAGATCCCAATCAAAACGATGTTTTTCTTATGGGTGATTTCAACACAGATGTTGATAAGAAGGAGTGGGATTCATTGAAAGGCTTGTCTTCTATGAAACATGTATTAAGTTCAAAAGACATAACTACTCTTAATAAGGCAGCAGGTAGTTTATCCAAGAGTCAATATGATACGATATGGTATCAGGGCAGTTATAGCGACGAAGATGTTGTCGCCGAGACAGCACAAGTTCATCAGGCATGGGAAGAAGACTTGGAAAAGCCCCAAGATATTAGTATACCTAGAAAAATTAAGAATTCAGAAAACAAGCAAATATGGTTCTATGGTCGATATGCTTCTGACCATCTTCCAGTTACTGTGTTGCTTTGGGTTGATAAGGATATCGATCATTTTCAAGGCAATGCTGATTTAAAGAATGTACATGAATAAGATATTTAAAATTTTAGCAATCGATGGTGGTGGTTATCGGGGTGTTTATGCTGCGCACATATTAAAACGTATTGAAGAAGAGCACGGCAGTGATTGGTTAAAAAATTTTAATTTAATAGCTGGGACTAGCACAGGAGCGATTATCGCAGCAGCATTAGCCTGTAATTTTCCTGCGACTAAAATATTAGATTTTTATAAAGAACATGGACGACAGATTTTTAAAAAGCGATTTTTCCATTGGTTGGGATTATTTGCAAGCAGGTATGATAATAGGAATTTAGAAAATATTTTAAAAAATCTTTATGGTCAGGACAAGAAGTTGAGTCAGATTAACATACCTCTCGTATTGCCTGCAACTGATATCGGAAACGGGTGCGTTCACGTACTTAAATCTTCATACGATGAGGAGTTCTCTCGTGATAAAAATAGATTAGTATATAAGGCGGTGTTAGCTTCTTGTTCTGCCCCTACTTATTTTGATCCTTATTGTATGGATACTTATCTTTTGGCAGATGGTGGATTATGGGCAAATAACCCAGCTCTTATCGCGGCCATTGAGGCCAAGCACCGTCTTGGTCAAAATATGGATAATCTAAGGATTCTTTCAATCGGTACAGGCGAAGGAAAAAATTTTTATTCTCAAGCCGATAAGTATTGGAAAAGATTATTGGGATGGGGATTCTTAACGAGGTGGGGTCGGCAGAAATTTATTGGAATGATTCTTAGCTTGCAGTCCCAAACGACTACTAACATGATTAAGCTTTTGTTTGAGCCAAATCAAATATTGAGAATTAATTTTAAATCGGACAGAGCATTAAAGTTAGATGCCCCCAACGAGCACAATAATTTAGTTTCTTTGGCCGATAAGGATTTTACAAGCAATTCAAAGAGAATCAAAGAATTCTTAAGTTTTAGCACAGGAGGTTAAAATGATGCAAGGTGATAATGTGGTATTGTTGGATGAGGTATTAGAAAAATATGTGGATTCTTTAAAGATTTCCGATTCACAATTTGAAGAAGCAAAACTTCGATATGAGTCAGTTGGAAAATGGCTGCAAGAAAGTTCAGCATTAAAAAATAGAAATCCTGAAATATATCCACAAGGTTCTTTTCTTTTGGGGACCACCATAAAGCCGTCATCAGAGGAAGATAGGTATGATGTCGACTTGGTATGTTGTTTGAACTATCTGAAAAATGAGATTTCACAAAATGATTTAAGAGAAAAAATTGGTAAGGAATTAATCGATTATGCTCTTGCTAAAAAGATGAAGAATAAGCCTGTGGATAGACGGCGTTGTTGGACGATAGAATACGAAGATAACGTTCATTTTCATATGGATTTTTTACCTGCCATACCCGATCAAGACGTTATTTACAGAAAATATTTATTAGAATCAGGCGTAAAGGAGGCCTTAATACAGACAAGCATTTGTATTACAGATAAGACATTGGCTAATTACAATCGTATAGATGATGATTGGTTAAAAACTAATCCCAGAGGTTATGCGGAGTGGTTTAAAACCAGGATGAAAATTATCTTTGAGAAAGGTGCTAAGGTACTTCTTGAAAAACGGTTATATGCTTCTATAGACGCGGTCCCAGCGCATAGAATAAAAACTCCCTTACAAAAAACTATTCAGCTTCTTAAACGGCATCGTGATATCGTGTTTGAGAATAACCCTAAGAAGAAACCGATTTCGATGATTATAACCACTTTAGCGGCTCACGCATATCAGAATGAATCAATGTTAATTAACGCATTAAAACGCATAGTAGACGATATGGATAAATATATTGAAAAAGACAAGGGTAGATCAATTGTAAGAAACCCAGTGAGACCAGATGAGGAATTCACAGATAAATGGGTAGAAGATTCTGAGCTTGAGAAAAATTTTTATAAGTGGTTGAAGAAAATCAGGGAAGATATGCAAGAGTTTTTGAAAAAAACAACGACTAAAGATGCAGTTGAATATTTAGGGACTATGTTTGGTGCTAAAACTATGGGGAAAGTTCTTGAGAGCTATGGCTATGGTATCAATAATTCTGCAGCGCCAGCCGTAAAGTCTTATCCGGAAGTTAATATCAATCCCTCAAAACCATGGAGCAGTAATGGCGGATATGGACTTTGATGCTCTTGTCCATAAGCAGTTTCAGGAGCTATGCACAAAGTATAAGAATTTAAGCCTTAAACAGATTGATAATAATTATTATATCTTTGGTTTCTTGGGTTTTACTTCAAAATTTAAAGATATAAAGATCCAAGATGCTTTTGAATTGTTTATTGCGATTCCGTCTGATTATCCAAATCAATTACCTATCGTTAAAGAAATAGGTGAACGAATACCGAAAGATTTTCATCATAGCGGCGACGAACTATGTTTGGGGACACCAGTGGATAGCTGGATAAAGTTTAGTAAAAGCAACTCCCTTATTGGATTCATTGAATCTCTTGTGATCCCATACCTTTTTTCTTTCTGTTATAAGAGCAAAACAGGGCGTATGCCTTTTGACGAACGTGCGCATTATGGTAAAGGAATTTTAGAATTTTATTGTGAATTTTTTGGAATAAAAGACTTTGTTGTTGCGCAGAAATTTCTCAAAATATTGGCTTCGGGACAGTACAGTAGAAATAAGACGTGTCCGTGCAACTCCGGGAGAAGACTTGAAAAATGTCACGGACCTAAACTTCTTGAAATCATGAAAACTATCCCATTAAAATATTTTGAATATGAATATAAACAAATTCAATTTCAAGGGTAGATCATAACCTGTAAGCCTCTGAATGCACTCAAATATAAATTTTTATATTTTTATAAATAATTTTATACTCTGCTGAAACTATTTTCAAAAAATTTCTGATATTGCCTTGTAAACCGCAAAAAAATGTGTTAAGAATATATTGAATTGACAATTTTTTTCAATAATTAAGGTTCCCCAAAAACCGGCCCAGGCATCATTAAGACGAATTAGTCCTGGGAGGTAGTGGTCGAGATTATAAGCGACCGCTTGTAGTCCTTGCAGAAATGCAAGCTATAAGCGGTCGCTTTTTTTGTTTTTTAGGCCAAAGAAGTCGGCCAGAAGGGAGGTGGTACAATTTTTAGTAAAGACTGGTGAAAATAGTTTAAGAATTGAAAAGGACAGAAAGGAGGTTCTATGGAAACGCAAAACGTTCCAGAAATAATGCGAATGAAAGTTTCAGAAATTGTTCCTGCCATCTATAACCCACGGCGTGACCTTAAGCCCGGCGATGCCGAATACGAAAAGCTAAAAGAGAGCATGAAAAATTTTGGAGACGTGGGAGTATTTGTATGGAATCGGAACAGCCGAACGTTAATAAGCGGACATCAGCGTCTCAAGATATGCGTCGATTTAGGGGTCGAAGAAGTACGGGTAATGATTGTTGATCTGCCGCGTGAAAAGGAAAAAGCTTTAAACATAGCGCTTAATGAAATTGAAGGTGGTTGGGATGAGGCGAAACTTGCAGTATTGTTAGAAGAGTTATCGCAGATTCCCGATTTTGATGTTAAGCTTACTGGCTTTGATGTTCCAAAGATTTCCGAAATTCTTGACCGCTATACCGAAAAGGAAGATGACAATTTCGATTTTGACGCGGCAGTTGAATTAGTTAAAGAACCAATTACGCAAAAAGGAGATATTGTCGAGCTGGGAGCGCATCGGATAATCTGCGGAGATTCTGCGTCCGAAAATGATCTAATCAGATTAATGCAAAATGAAAAAATTGATCTTGTTCATATGGACCCGCCCTATGGTTGTCTGTATCTTGCACAGAATCGCCCTGACCTGCAAGCTCGGCCAAAAAAATCGAAACGCTGGGAAAAAATCTATCATGACGATTTGAATGAAAAGGAATACGAAGTATGGCTTGAAAATATTTTACAAAATATAAAGCCGTATCTTAAAAATGGCGCTTCGGCATATATCTGGAACGGCCACGCAAAATTCTATTTTATGCACCAGGTATTGAAGAAACTCGGGTTCCATATTTCAACGGTTATTACATGGGCTAAACCGAACTTTGCAATATCATATGGGGATTTTAACCAACAAACCGAATTCTGTCTGTACTCTTGGTTGAAGAACGGTCCTCACAAATGGTATGGGCCTACCAATGCAAGCAACTTATGGGAAATTGGACGTGACAAAATTGCAGACCTGGTTCACCCGACTCAAAAAAGTGTACAAATACCATCGCGAGCCATTAAAAACAGTTCATTACGAGGAGATATTGTATTTGACGGATTTCTTGGCAGCGGATCTACGTTAATAGCAGCCGAGGGCCTTGGTCGCCGCTGTTTTGGCATAGAAATTGAGCCACGCTATTGCGATGTAATTGTTAAGCGTTACATTAATTTTGTCAGTCCAGAAAAAGTTTCAAAAGACATCAGGAAACGCTACTTAGGAAAGGAGGCTGTAAAATGACAAACGCTGATTCGTCCAATGGAAAACAAGAAATCCCGATTTTAAATCTTATCCAGCAAATCAAAGATAAACTTCTTGACCCGCGCACCCTAGATAAGGAATCAAGACAGTCCTGCGTTGAAGTGTTAATCGGCGAAGGCTACAACGAACCGGCGATTGCCAAAATCCTTGAGAGAAACGAACGGACAATAAAACGGGATTTAATTGAGATCAGAAAACGTAATGCGCTTACCCCTGACCTTAATCTGGCAAAGGAGCTTATCGGCGAGCTTATCCAGAAGGCACGGCTGCATCATGGCCAATTACTGCGTATCGGCCGGACAGAAAGAGCTTCTGCCGGAGAAAAAATAGCAGCCGAAATTAGTGGTTGGCGTGTATTCCGGGAAATGATTCAAACTTTGCAAACGCTCGGCTATTTGCCGCTTAAAGAGCAGGCGGTTACCGGAGAGTTTTTCTATCATTTTTCCGATGACGGGCAAGAGATGAGCCTTGAGGAACTAAAGCAGTTAGTCAGCCACATTGAGCAGTCGGCAAGAGAGGCTGGTACCTTTGATGCCCAGACTGAAGCCAGGCTTAAAGATTTAAAAGCTAAGATTGAAAGATTCGAAGTAAGCGTCGAGGCAACAAAGCTGCTTATGGATGTCAGCAAAACAATAGAAAAAAAGGAGGAAACAAATGAAACAGAGGATAGTCAATGAAATTTCACGTTTTAGAAGGGAAGAGGGGAGTAAAACAATACTTGCCTTTGCCAAGGTTTACCTGTTTAAACATCTTGAATGCGGCATTTCCCAAGCGCATTTAGCTATCTATGGCTTACTGCAAAGAATTTTAACCAATCGCGGCGTAAAGATTGCGCTTGCCGCTCCCCGCGATTTCGGAAAATCGACTCTCATCACTTTGATTTATATTCTATATTGTATCTGCTATCAAAAAGAAAAGTTTATTATTATTGTTTCAAACACTTCCTCTCAGGCCTGTCAGGTTATTGATAATATCCGGAGGGAGCTTCTTGAAAATCAATTACTTAAGTCTGGTTTTCCGGAACTTTATGATTCTAACGGTAAGCTCAGCCGTTCACGGGAATCAGAGATTATCACTCACAACGGTATTAAGATTATCGGGCTTGGTTCAGGTCAGCAGGTAAGAGGAAGAAGGTTCGGTAATGCACGCCCGGGTTTAGTTATCGCCGATGATCTTGAGAGCGCCGAAAGCATATATCTTCAAGAAACCAGGCAGAAGACAAAAGACTGGTTTGAAAAGTCATTGCTTAAGGTGGGCAGCCAAAATACGAACTATTTCTTTATTGGCAACCTTTATCACCCATATTCTTTGCTGGGGGAATACATCAATAAGGAAATCTCACCCGGCTGGGAAGGCTACAAGTACAGTGCGGTTATCACCTGGCCTACCTCAAAACTATGGGAAGAGTGGAAATTGATACGTAACGGAAAAAAAGAGTATAAGGGTGCAAGAGGTCTTGAGGCATCACGAGCTTTTTATAATGATTACAGGAAAGAGATGAATGACGGAGCGGTTTTGCTCTGGCCGGAGCGCTATGATATCTGTAAGCTCATGGAGGAATACGAAAACAACCCCTTGAGCTTTATGAGCGAATTCCAAAACACCCCGATAGACTCAAAGACCTGCGTTTTCCCTTTAGAGAAGTTTCATTACTGGACAAGCATCTATCGGACAGTTGAAGAGCTGCTGCGTACCTTGGGTGAGAATGCTGAGTTTTTTATGGCCTGTGATCCCAGCGCAGGCGACGATTCCATAATTAAAAACGATTATTCAGCAATTGCCATAATCGCACGCGACAAAACAACCCATGTTATGTATCTGATTGAGTGCGATATTGAGCGCCGTGACCCGGACAAGCTGCTAACGGATATCCTGGCCTACTGCAAGCGGTATAAATTTGTCAAAGTCGGGTTTGAGGCGAACAACTTCCAGGGACTACTGATCCCCAATCTAAAAAAGCTTTTAGAAGATAATCACATTTATACCGAAATTGTGCCGATTAAGAATATGGCCAATAAGACAAAAAGAATCATGGCGTTACTGCCGTATCTTAAAAGCGGCCAGCTTCAGCTGTGTAAAAACATGCTTTTAGACGAACAATTGCAGTTTTTTCCCTGGGCGAAGCACGACGACGGCCCGGATGCGCTGGAAATGGCAGTGAGATTATGTGAGGAAAACCAGAATGGGTTTGATTATTGGTTTGCAGGAAAGACCACAGATCCTTGGTTAGGCAGACCTCTTACCCCGGAAGAACAGAAAAAGAGAGCCGCACTTACTCCGAAAGATCTGGTTCCTTGGGGGTGGTGGGGATGGCATAGAATGTGTTAACCTAAAAAGAAGCGCCGTGGCGTGTATTACCGCGGCGTTTTTTTATCTCAGCAGGATTATTCCGTAAAAAAGCTTAAGTCTTTTTTATAGATTCTCGCGAATTCTTTTAATTGATAAAATCTACCTTTCTTTGGCCGGCTTCAATCTTGATATATAAGACTAGGTTTTGCCAAGCAATTTAGCGGTATCTTCCTGCAGGAGGCCGCGTTTCTTGCGGGCTGCGATGAGTTTCTCTACAAGTTCTTTGTGTCCCACGGTATAAAATAAAACCCTGTTAACCGCAAATTGACAATCAACAATGAAATGCGTATAGTAATATTTAATTATGAAGGTCAAATGCAAACTTTTGTAAGAGTAGGGGGTGCGGCAAACAATGGATAAGAAAACGGAATTTGTCAAAGAACTTAAAAAGCAAGCACATGATTATGAAAAATGGGAAAATTCAGTGGAAGGGATTATGTATAATCTTTTTACCTGGGGTGATGCTACTTGGCAAGACGAAAAAAATAAAATCATAATCGCAAAAACACTTCAAAGGTTGCCTAAAAAAATTAGACGAAAAGTATTAAATGAAGTTACTTTTATGATTATGACTGCTGAAGGAACAGTGGCAAAACTGAGATTTACCAAAAGTGTTAACAAGAAAGATTTTCAGAAAATTGGAGAGACCTATAATGTAGCCACAGAAGTAGTCGTTATTTTTTTAAATTTCCCAAAACGACAAAAAGAGGAAGACAAGATGGTTACCGTAGCTCACGAGATAGCCCATTTTATTCTTGGAGATTATCTCGGAAGTATCGTCAAACGACCTAAGAATTATAATGGGGAAAAAGCGGCAGATGATTTAATTGAAAAATGGGGATTTGAGCGGGCTTATAAGTCGTATAACTTCTAACATCCCTCGTTTTGTCTTTAATACTTTAGTGAATTGTTATTTAAAATCCAATAGTTTAGACAGGGGCATATTAAACGCTTTAGCGAGTTTTTCTAAGGTGTCAATTTTAGCGGCAGTCGGTCTTTTCCCTTCCAGCAGTTGTATGTGCTTATAATCCACATCTGAAAGCTCCGAAAGTTTCCACTGGGTATAGTTGTATTTCTTCCGTAATTGCCTCAACCTTAAACCGAATCGAAGTTTTACATCCATTGTCATAACAAAATTATGGCATATAGCCACTTTTATTGACACCGTGAGTTCACGGTGATAGAATCGCTTCAGACTTGAATTTCTGTAAAATAAATGGCAATCATTAAGTTGAGGAATAACCATATGAAACCTTCCAAAAAGTTAACGCCAAAACAAAAGCGAAAATTAGTTGAAAGCGTTTGGCGGCAGACAGAAAGGTTTATCAAGGACTGGCAAAATTCGCCCTATGAGTGGTCTAACGAAAGAGATATACAGGTTGAGCTCGCAAATAGAATAAAGCGACAATGCGAATCCTATGGTTTAAAAAGTGTTTATGCGGAATATAAAAGCTTCTGGTGGCTCGTGGAAGGTTATGAAAAGCAACATTTTAATAGAGTCTGTTGCGAGCCGAAGACTTATTGTTCAGCCGATGAAGACAGAGCTATTCGTCCAGACATCGTTATATTTGATGACCTACAAGATTGCAAATGCCCTCCTGACGTTGATGGGAAAGGACACACAACAGGAAAGAACCTGCCGATGCTTTGGCTATGCGAAATAAAGTATGACACAGGTTGGAGAACCAATCGCCTAAGCAAAAAATCTAATTGGGATTTTAAAAAAATCCGCAGTTTACTCAAGCAAGCGGACGGAACGCAATATGCCTGTTGGCTAAATATCGCACGAGAAAGAGGAGATTCTCGCACGGGCGTTGACACAAAGATATTGACGCACGGAAGGTTCAGGAAATACAACGTAACGTTACCCGCTGCTATGCGCTGAAATATATCCCATCTCTGGTTAAAACACTTTAAAGTATGAAAAAGACAAAAAAGAAAAAAACTGAACCCACTGAACAAGAGATAAACCAGATGATTGATGACGGTTTCTTTGATAAGTATATACAGGAAAAAATTGAAAGAGATGTCGGGTTTAAAATAGACTGGGATATGACAAGCAGTATTAGTAAGAAAGGAAAAGCTCGTCAAAAGAAAACAAAAAGAAAGGGGGTGTAATTTGAATAAAACAATTATTCCGTTCCTTATCTTTTCCTTCCTGTTAGTTTCTTGCAGCAGTTCGCAGCGTATAGATAAAACTAAATTTGCTTCATTATACAGCACAACTAAAGAGATAGAGGGAGCGACCAAAGTAGGCATAGCCTATCTTAACTTCGCCGAGCTTTTACGAAAGTTTTCCAGTGAGATAGAAAAGGTAAAAGATAAAGCTTCTACAAGCCAGGAGAAAGAGTTGTTAGTCCTTTATGAAAAGGTATTAGAGTGCTATCAGGACAGCCTGACTTTATGGAAAAGTATTATTGATTACCATATAGATGAAACTGGCGAACAGGTTCTTGGCGGTCACGGAGTAATAGAATCATTAAGACCGCTGCTTATGAAATATCATATAGAAACCGAGCGTGACCCTGTATACAGTGTTGACTACATCCCCCAGCTATCCCTTCAGAAGATTTGGCAGGAAGCTTCTGATAATGCAAATAAAGCGAATGATATTTATTTAGGCAAGCAGAAATTAAAAACAACCGACTCAAAAGAAGCAAATAAAGAATCTAAAGCAGGAAAACAACTGCTTTTAGGCAGCTATGTCAATCGTGGCAATGAGTTTAATAAAGAAGGGGACTATAACCAGGCAATTGCTTTTTACAATAAGGCGATAGAGATAGATCCTAACGTATTCGAGGCTTATCTCAACCGAGGGATCAGTTATGCTAAGAAGAAAGAACTCGATAATGCCATTAATGATTTCACTAAAGCGATTTCACTAAACCCAAATTTTGGCGAATCCTACTATAACCGGGCTGTAATATACGCACAGAAAGGTAACTATGAGCAGGCGGTAGTTGATTATCGCAAATCAATATCATTAGGCTATCAAGGCGACCCTGAATTCCTGGAAAAGATAAAAGATAACTCAATCGCCCGTCAAGCTGCAGGTGAGAACGCCCAAGACGAGCGTACGGAAATGTATAAAGTAAGCATTAACCTTGAAGGAATTATCTTTGACCCGCACGGTAACAGCTCAGCCGTAATAAACGGGCAGACGGTTTCTGAAGGGGGAAAGGTGAGCGGTGCAAGGGTTGCCAAAATAAACCAGGATTCAGTAGATATAATCGTAAATGGCGAGAAAGAAAATATAAGAATAGGCCAATCTTCCTTTGCGAAATGACCCACCGCAGTTTTTACCTTGACCTATACCTGCCGCAGCTGTATTATTTAGTCATATATCAAAATTAACCATTTACCAGGGGCGCGACATGTCACCTTCAAGAAAGAAAAAACCTTCAATTAAAGATTTACAGAAATTTACGAATATGTATTTTAAAAATCCTCCCATTGTTAAATGGCGGAAGATGAAAGAATACGGGTTGGCTTTATGTGGTAAAAAAATAATTTACATTAATCCTGACCAAGATTTAAAAACTTATAAAGCTACGGATTACGTTAGAGATATAACGCCATATCTATCCGAGGGTGAACAATATTTCGTTACACTTCTGCACGAAATAGGCCATTTCAAACTCGGATACCCTAAACATTGGATAAAATTACGAGAGAAGATAATAAAAGAATACCCAAATGATGAGGAGAAGCAAGTATCCCGTATACTTGACTATTTGAAAAAGAAACATAACGAGAATAACGAAGATCATAGAAAACGTCTGAATAAATTTGAAATTTTTCTTCTTGCAGGCAGGGACTATGGCGAAAAAAATAAAATTTTTTATGAAATGCCTGAAACAGAAGATATTCTGTATGCTGGGAATGAAGCGTATAGGGATATAGTAGAACTGGATGTTTGTTCGTGGTCACAAGAAGAATTTTTACGAAAATGGAAAACGATACGGAAAATATTAGGGATAAAAAAACAACCTCCGCACATTATCCAATGCGCAAAAAACATTTACTAATTTATGGTTTAGCTTTTTTTCTGCTAATTTCTTGTGGGGAAAAAGCTTGACAAAGAGTCAATTACGCTGTACGCTTATAAATATATGAGTAATGAATTTGGAACTAAGATAAAAGATCAACGACGTCAGCTTGACCTGAGTTTACGGAAGGTCTGCGAAGTCGTATTAAACGAAGATGAGAAGCCCATTTCAGTATCTTATTTAAATGATATCGAACAGGGCTATCGGAAGCCACCGAGTGGAAAAATAATTGTTCAGTTGGCTAAGATTCTGAAACTAGATTCTCAAGAGCTTTTGAATTTGGCTGGCAAAGTTCATCCAGCCATCGAAGATGTCGTAAGCAAAACTCCGGAAGTCGGCGTTTTGTTCCGCCGAATTGCCGAAAAATCTGCTCATGATCCAGGGGTTGTTAATCGACTCAACGAAGAGCTGGACAAGGAGAAAAATAAGAAGAAATGATGCAATGGATAGACGATCCCCAAGGTACCTATGGCTGTAGACTTGTCTGCACTGGTGCTGATATTGATGAGGCAATGGAGGAAAGGTATCTAAGCTTTTATAAAGGTACCAAATACGACATTGATCATCCGGCTTTTGATATTGAACGTTTCATTGACGAAGCTTTAAGGAGAGATGATGTCGAATATGAACCGGAAGCGGCCGATCTTGGAATTAATGTATTAGGAATGACGCGATTTAATCCGGACGGCTCTAGGCTTATTAGTATTAGCGCCGGGTTATATCGTCAGAAGGACTCATTACTCAACAGAGGGCGTTTTAGATTTACCTGTGCGCATGAAATTTTTCATGCGGTGTTTCATCGTCGGCTTTTTCGCAGAGATGGAAGGATAATATGTTTTGGGCATCAAATTCAAGAAGATATGATTGATTTGCCACAAACGCTTGGTGATTTCACTGAGTGGCAAGCAAATCGTGGCGCAGCAGGATTATTAATGCCGCACTCTATTTTTAGGGAAAATGTAAAAAGAATTCGCGCGACATTCGGTAGTATTAATCAGGATATCCTAATACAAAGCTTATCAAATCGATTCGATGTATCTAAAAAATCAGTACAAATTAGACTAAAGACATTGGGTTTAGCGAAACTACCCGATGACGACCTTATTCCCGAACACGACGGTATCGATAGTTATAAAGACTACAGGGAGAGGTGATTTTTTTTGACTAATGCTTACGCTATAAGCGTAAAAGAACAAAAGTTAAAAGGTATGTTTTTAAAAAGTATTTTTATCATACTATACAAACGCTATAAGGAGGTGGTTTTATGATGTAATTCATGGGGTAAGAATAAATTACTTAGTTTCAACAAGAAGGAGGCAAGCATGTAGAGAGTATAGTTTATGTGACAATTAGGTGTTAGAAAATAATAAGGATGATTGTGAACATGCGGAGGATTATATGGCGTGGAAAATTTTAATTTGTAGAGCAAAACCTAATCCTGCTGGTAAAGATAGAGCCGGCGGATACCCTAGACACGAACAGTTATTGGGCGAGTGGGTCGATCTTAGGAATACAGGTGATGCCGCGGTAGTTCTTTCGACTATACACTTAAGCAATATGCAATTTTCTCAAAATTGCATACCAAATGGGCAACCAAATATTTATTGGAATGGTAGCAGCAATCAAACATTAGCACCTGGTCAGATACTTAGAGTACATACTGGTAAGAGTACGTATTCTTATCTTATGTCTGATGAAGATAAAATAGGTGTAGATTTGCATGTGTATGCTGAAAAGGGTAATTTTGTTTTGAACAACAAATGCGGAGATGTTTTAGCTGTTTTGTGGAGATACAATAATGAGTGGAGAAAAGAAGACGGGTCATTTTATGATCCCAATCCACCAGAGGGGGCTATTTTAAAACGTGTAGGCGATAAGTTGGTACCCTAACATTTAGAAAGAATAAAAGGAACTAAAAAGACGTCTGTCTTGCATTGATGGACGTCTTTTTATTTTATAGCACTAAATTATATGTCTGTATACAGAGAGTCTTTCTGTCGCGCCGTATTTCTGGGGCCTAAGCCATCCTTGCATTGAATTATTTATTATCCATAGATTTTTATATTGACACAAATCAAATTTTGTTTTAACATTTCCTTGTAATAAAAATATACAGGTCCTGTTCAAGCAGGATAAAAGGGAAGCTTGTAGAGTCAAGCGCGGTCCCGCCGCTGTAACCGGGGACGAAAGTCACAAATTGCCACTGTCATAAATTTATGACGGGAAGGTGTGATGAGTAGGATGAGCCGGGAGCCAGAAGACCTACCTGTGTATCTGGAGTGGATACTCCTCGCGGAAGGATGAAGTAAGCAGGGCGCAATCCTTAAGTGCTATTTATAGGGCTTAAGGATTTTTTATTTTATGTCGTTTCATATGAGAGTTGATAAGCAACAACAAAAAATGGCATTACCTTTTAGAATAGGGGTGCCGGCCTATATTTATAGTTTGGATATCATGGATAATGTGCATAGACTGAAAGACAAAGTTGATAATATCGAGTTGATTCTTCCCGAAGCTAACAATACCAGGAATATCCCCGACCGGAAGATGCTAAGAAAATTAAATGAGATCAGCCGGGCGTGTAATTTGACATATACCATACATTTGCCGCTGGATATTGATTTAGGAAGCCCTGATTTTGCAGTGAGACAAAGTATGATTGAAAATGCAAAGATATTTGTTGAGCAGCTGTCTTGCCTTAAGCCGCGTGGATATGTTTTGCATCTTAATTTGCCAGAGAGAGAGCTAGATATTGAACTTTGGAGGGAAAGGATTAATAGCTCTTTGCAGGGGATGGTTGCACAGATGGGAGATGTTTCAGGCGTTGCGGTTGAAAATCTTAGTTATCCATTTAATTATGTTGATGGGCTGGTTTCGGAGAATAAATTTTCGATTTGTGTAGATATCGGGCATCTTATTTGCATGGGGGTTGATCCGTTACAACATCTTAAAAGATATTTTAGTTTGGTACGTATAATTCATCTTCACGGAGTCAACAATGGCAAGGATCATGCATCGTTGAAGTACTTTGATGTTGCGCTGCTCAAGCGCATATGCTGTTTCTTAAAAGAGAATAATTACGGCGGCGTAGTAACAATGGAGATATTTTCACAGCCAGAATTTGATGAATCTATGAGCATTTTGCGGGGAAACCTATGTATATAACCGAAAACTCAAAAATAGCGAAACTAACCGAGATAAAGAATAGTTGGGAGAAGAATACAAAAATGATACTTGTTGTGGGCGGCACAAGAGAGGGCATTGAAGCAGCGAAAATTTTAAGGAATAAAAGTTTTTCTCAAGATAATCCATGTGATTTCAAAAGTATCCATGGTGAGAGCATTTTAGGCGGTGTTGTTTTTCTGCCAAGAAGCCTCAACTGTTCTATGACCGCCAATCTTATAAGGAAATATAAAATAAAAACTTTGGTTGATGCTGCGCCTGTTTCTTCGAGGGGAGCATCTTTAAGGGCAATGTCTGCGTGCCAGAAGACTAGAACGCGGTATATCAGGCTTGAAGCGCCAGAAGTACCCTTTAAGGAAGGGCAAAATATATACTTGGCTGAGAATGCCGGAGAAGCGTGCGAAAAGGCGATGGTCATCGGCGAGACAATTTTTTTCAACATAGGCAACTATGACATGCTTGCCTTTGCGCGCAAAGCAATACAGGCAAACAAAAAAATTGTTATCAGGACTTCTGAGCTCGGTACTTTAAAAAATTTCCTGAAAGCCGGAATAAAACGCCACGATATTTTATTTATTGATGGCTTTTTTTCGGAAGCTTTTAACCGTGGGTTAATAAAAGAATATAATATTTCTGTATTTGTGACCCGCGATTTAGGCGAAGGCAACGGTACGGATCAAGAGCTTAAAGCGACTATCGCAGAAAATATCCCGATTATTATAGTGAAAAGGCCGCGGTTATCATACCCTGAAGTTACAGACGATTATAACGATTTAGCTCAAAAGATTTACCGTGATGCGTATTAGTTACGAAAGGAGGTGCAATATTTAACATAAAGACGGGTTGAATTTATATTTAAATCAAATTTTGTTTTCCAGGCCGGCAAAGGAAGTGAAGGTGTGATTCTTTCCGCTGCCCCGCAACGGTAATGGTTAGGTTATAACAACAGGTTATAGCCTAATTGAGCCCGGACGATTGCCAGCCAGGGGAGTATTCTCGAGGGAGGAGAACAATGCAAAGAAAAGTTTTAAGTTTTATTATCGTAATGTTTTTAATCGTGGTTCATCAGTCTTTGGCGCAAACCACACAAGAATCTGCAACCGAAGAAAAATCTTCCGGTTCAAGCACCGAAGCATCGGACAACGCCGGAGAAAATACCACAGCTGCTACGGAAAATGAAGGAACTACAGGCATAGGATATGACCTGGGCAATGTTATTGTTTCTGCTACAAAGACTGAAATCTATCAGGGAGAAACAGGAAGTTCCACCACAGTTATCACTTTCGACGATATCAAAAAAACCGGCAAAAAAAGCGTAGCCGAAGTCCTGCGTGATGTCGCAGGCATTTCAGTTACGCAAACCGGAGCATTTGGCGGCCAGACTTCTATTTTTGTGCGAGGCGCTAAGCCCGGCCAAACCCTGGTTATGATTGATGGCATTGAAATGAATGATCCTACCTCAACCGACCGTTCTTTCGATTTCGCCAACTTGCAGGTTGATAACATTGAGCGTATCGAAATTGTCCGCGGCCCGCAATCCACTCTTTATGGCTCTGACGCTATGGCTGGCGTTATTAACATTATCACTAAGAAAGGCGCAGGTAAACCCACATTTGAAACTTATTTTGAAGGCGGCTCTCACAATACCTTCAGGGAAAATATTGCTTCAAGCGGCATCGTAGATAAATTTGATTATTCTCTATCGGCTACGCATCTTGATTCAAGAGGTGTCAATAAAGTATCGGCAGGGTCTGAAGATGATCCGTATAGAAATACTTCTGTTTCATCAAAATTTGGGTATAAGATTTTAGATAATGCTGAGTTAAGTTTAGTGACCAATTATATTGATGCCGTAACTTCCATTGATAACGGCCCTTATGATGACGATCCGAACGATACTTCATGGTTTAAGGATTTTTCTACAAAGCTTGCTTTTAACCATGCGATAAACTCTATTTGGAACCATTGCTTGTCCTTTTCCTATAACGACGTCCGGCGTAAAGACCGCAACTACCCTGATGACGCTCATCCTATTGATTATGCGAGCGACTGGTATAAAGGAAACATTAAGAAAGCCGAATGGCAGCACAATATTTCCCCAGTTGAATGGAATACCGCAACCGCCGGTTTTGAATATGAGCTGGAAAGCGCCTCTTCTTATTATGAATCAGACGGCGCATGGGGCCCGTATTCGGATAAGCAGAACAGGAAGAGTGTTTATGACATGGGGTATTATTTACAGGATCAATTAAAGCTTTGGGATAAACTTTTTATCACTCCAGGCGTAAGGGTTGATGATAACGAAGTTTTTGGTACAAAAACTACCTATAAAATCTCTACCGCTTATCTTATAACCCAAACAGGCACCCGTCTTAAAGGAAACTGGGGAACCGGCTTTAAGGCCCCCTCGCTTTATCAGCTTTATTCCAGTTACGGAAACCCTGACCTAAAGCCCGACGAAAGCAGGAGTTATGATGCTGGCTTCGAGCAGAATTTATTCAACGACAAATTTTCTTTTGGTGTAACATATTTCCATAATAATTTTAAAAATATGGTCGATTTTGATTTAGATCCATCATCGCCGACTTATTACAAGTATATTAATATAGGCCAAGCCATGACCCAGGGCGTTGAATTCGGAACAAAATTCCTGCCGGTTGATAGCCTTACGCTTGGGCTCAATTTCACTTACACTGATACCGAGGACAAGGATACCGGCCAAGAATTATTGCGCCGCCCTAAACAGGAGGTTAATTTCGACCTTAACTGGGCCTTCTTGCCCAAAGCAAATTTTAATCTGGGCGTAAATTATTTCGGCAGCCGAAAAGACGTAGGTTATATCACGGATAAAGCCTATACCGTTGTCCGCATCGCTTCCTCTTATGATATAACAAAAAATTTACAAATTTTCGGCAGGATAGAGAATCTTTTCGATAAAGACTATCAGGAGGCTGACGGGTATGCAACGCTTGGCCGTTCATTCTATGCCGGCATAAAAGCCAGTTTTTAAAAAGGGGGGAGGAACGAATGCTTAGCTTATTCTTAAAAGGCGGCCCTGTAATGTGGCCGATTGCCGCAGGTTCAGTTGTTGGTTTTACAATCGTTATAACAAAACTCTGGGCTTTCCGGCAGATGCGGATGAATTCATTTGAATTTACACAGGAGATTTTCAGGGAGTTAAAAGCAAACAAAATAGATAAGGCATTGGAATTATGCAATAGGTACAAAGCCAACCCTTTGGCGTCAGTATTTAAAGTAGGCATAGAACGCCGCGGGCTACCCCAGGATAGATTGAAAGAAATCATCGAACAAGCAGGGAATAACCAGATTCAAAAATTAGAAAAATTCATGGGCATGCTGGTATCTATAACCAGCATCGAACCGCTGTTGGGATTTTTGGGGACGATTACCGGACTAATCCGCGCTTTTATGTCTTGGGAGCAGGCCGGAGCGAATATTACGGTAAATGCTCTTGCCGGAGGTATCTATGAAGCCATGATTACAACAGCCGCCGGCTTGATTGTCGCTATCCCATTGTATCTTTGTTATAACTATTTCATCAGCAGGCTTAAATTTATCGCGAATGATCTCAACAATCATTGTATTCAACTGTTACAAGTATTTACTGAGACAAAAGAGCCGCTTTCTAAAGAAAACATTGCTGGCCAGTGCGCTGTATTGCTTGATACATTTGCCAAGATCAAGGAGGCTCTCCCCAAATGAAGATAACGCTTAAAAGAGATTACATGCTTGGCCTTGAGTCGGTAGCGATGACCGACATCGTTTTAAACATGTTTATTTTCTTTTTTATCTCGTTTAGTTTGCTTTATACGTTTGCAAAGCATCAGGGGATAAAAATCACTTTACCCAGCGCCACAACCGCCGTGCTTCAAAAGGAAAATACTTCAATATTCATAACCCCGAATAATGAAATTTTTATCGACGGTAAAGCAGTTCGGATTAATGATTTGAAAAGTATATTGCAAGATAAACTAAAAGGCAGCCAAGAAAAAACCGTAATTCTTAAATCCGACGAAAAAGTGAATCTTGGCTTTTTAGTAAAAGTTATGGATGCTGTTAGGGAAGCGCAAGCCGAAGGGGTTGTTATCTCAACCGTAACAGAAGAGAATGTCAGAAAGTAAAATAATAAGTGCAGCTTTTTTGGTGTCTTTTGCCGGGCATTGCTTGTTTTTGGGTATCCCCGGTTTTAATTTCTCGGTTCCTCCTGAAATAAAAAAAGCGGAGAAAAAAAATGATATCAAAGTCAGTTTTGAAACGGGAAGGCCAGCGCTTCTGCCGATAATAGATCTTATGGGAGAGGAAAAGAAGCTTAAAGAAGTCGAGCAAGATTTGGAACAACCGGTTCCGGAAAAAAAATTACCGCAGCCGGTTACTGGCCAGTTGTCTCGGAAGCATTTTGAAGAAAAAGTTAAAGTGGTTAGTACCGATAAAGAAGCAATGTTGCGATACCAGGATATGGTAAAGCAAAGAATAGAGCAGGCAAGGAAATACCCTTTGTGGGCTAAAGAGCATGGCATTGAGGGGGTGGCGCATTTATATTTCATTGTTTTAACTGACGGCATGGAGCACGGTTTAAAGATAATCCGCTCATCCGGCTCAAGTATTTTGGATGAAGAAGCGCTTGCTACTGTGAAAAGGGCTTGCCCTTTTCCCCCGGTGCCTAAAAAAGTCAGCAGTTTGCCTGTGGAGATGCAAGTTGCCATTGTTTTTTCTCTTAGCAAGGATGAAAAAGCAAATTTTAAAAAGGATAATTAGCAGAAAATAGCCGTGAAGAAAATGCAACTTCTTGCGCGGCCAAAGTAAAACCGGAGGTTCAAAATGAAAACTTACACTTATGGCTTTCCTAGGCTTGGTACAAACAGAGAATATAAAAAAGTTATAGAAAAATTCTGGAACGGCCAGGCTAAGGAAAAAGACATTTTTAGCGTATTGTCGGGTATCCAGAGTGATAACATAAAGGCCTATAAAGAAAGGAGTATAGATTTATTCCCCGACGGAGAAATGTCTTTTTATGACCCGATGCTTGATATAGCCATACTCTGCGGCCTCTATAACCCGGCAAACCTTAATGATTATTACGAACTTTGCCGCGGGGCAAAGGCTTTAGAAATGACCAAGTGGTTTAATACGAATTATCACTATCTAGCCACGGACTTTTCTCGGATGAGAAATGTTTCTTTTAAGCCAAACCATAAAAATATCGCGCTAAATTTTAAAAATTGCAAATTTCCGCAATTAATCGGGCCGTTCACTTTTTTGAAATTATCTAAAGGGATAAATAGAAAAAGATTTAAAGAATTATTCCCGGCATTAGCTAATGTCTATAAACAGATTATCGATAATTACGATAAGGTTCAAATTGATGAGCCAGCTTTTGTCCTGGATTTGGAAAAATGGGAGGTAGAGCTGATAAAGGAAGGGTATCACCTTCTTGGCCAATCTAAAAGCAAGATAACACTTATCACCTATTACGACAGCGTTGATTTTATGAAAGAGCTGTTAGTCTTGCCGGTTTCAGCCATTGGATTTGATTTTGTGCGCGGCAATGATAGCTACGAATATATTTTGGAGAAAGGTTTTCCTTCAGACAAAACTCTCATAGCTGGAATAGTGGACGGGCGTAATATCTGGAGGAACGATATCAAAGAATCTGTTACAAAGTTAAAAAAACTTTCCGAAAAAACCAAAAATCTGATAGTCTCCAATGCTGCCCCGTTATACCATTTGCCGGTATCGCTTTCTGCGGAAAAGAAACTCGATGACAGGCTGAAAAAATGCCTATCATTTGCCAAAGAAAAACTATCGGAGATACATTTGATCTCTGAGTGTTTTGATGGGAAATCAATTCCTGATAAGGCTGTTCTTGGCGAATACGGGAAAAACGAAATTGTGCAGAAAAGCATAGAATCACTTAGGGAAGGTGATTTTATAAAAAAAGTTTCGCGAGATCGGCGCAGAGAGAAGCATCAGGAAAAATTTAACTTGCCGTTATTCCCCACGACAACCATAGGAAGCTATCCGCAAACGGTTGAGGTCAGGAATAAAAGATTAGCTTATCTAAAAGGAGAAATAACTTTGTTTGAATATAAAGGATATATTAAAGGCGAAATCGACAAGCTTATAGAATTTCAGGAGAGCTTAGGGCTGGATGTTTTAGTGCATGGGGAATTCGAGCGCACTGACATGGTTGAGTTCTTTGCGCAAAAACTTTCCGGCATCGCGACAACCTCCGGCGGCTGGGTAATATCCTACGGGACCAGGGTTTATCGGCCGCCAATAATTTTCGGCGATATTTCAAGGCCGTCGCCAATGACGCTTTATGAAATCGCCTACGCCCAAACAAAAACTAAAAAACCGGTTAAAGGGATGTTAACCGGAGCAGCAACGATTATCGCCTGGAGCTATTGCCGTGAGGATATTCCTTTGAAAAACGTTGCTTACCAGATTTCTTTGGCCCTAAAAGACGAAATTATCGATTACGAAAAAGCCGGAATTAAAATCGTCCAGGTTGATGAAGCGGCTTTTCGTGAGAAAGCTCCGCTTAAAAAGCGCGATTGGAAGGAGTATTTTGTCTGGGCAGTCGGGTCTTTTAATCTTGCCACTAACACCAATCCCGATACTCAGATACATACCCATATGTGTTACTCGGAATTCGGCGAGATCATCAATTACATAAACCAAATGGATTTTGACGTTATTTCCATTGAGGCTTCTCGCAGCAAAGGAGATATCATTAAGTCTTTTGCAAAGATTAATTTTAACCGCCAGGTAGGTTTAGGTATTTGGGATATCCATTCTCCGCATGTGCCATCGGTCAAAGAGATGCTTGCTATCGTTAAGAAATCTTTACGGATGATACCCAAAGAAAATTTCTGGCTTAATCCCGATTGCGGGCTTAAAACCAGAGATTGGCCGGAGACAAAGCAGGCTTTAAACAATCTCATGGATGTTGCCGGGAAGTTGCGTTCCAATTGAGGCCAGAGTTAGACAGTAAAACGGGGGATAGCGTAACGGTAGGAACATTTAATTTAAACGGAGGCGTTATGGAAACATCTATTAAGGAAGGATTAAAGAGGATAGTTAAAAGAGACGGCAATGAAGTTGATTTTAACGCCCGCAAAATTACCGAAGCAATAACCAAAGCTGGTAAGGCAACCGGAGAGTTTCAGGAAGACGTGGCCAAGATGCTTACGATTAAAGTGTTAAGCTTGGCGGCACAGCTTGAACTGGGCCAGGCGCCGACGGTTGAGGAAATACAAGATATTGTCGAAGAGATTCTCCTGGCCTCACCCTATAAAAAAACCGCCAAGGCCTATATTCTTTACCGGGAGCAGCGTAAAGGCGTCAGGCAGATAACTTCTAAGTTCAACGTTGATTTAGTTGACCAGTATCTTTCGCGCAGCGACTGGCAGGTTAAAGAAAACAGCAATATGGGGTTTTCCCTGCAGGGCCTGAACAATTATATTTCTTCTGAAGTCAGCAAAATCTATTGGTTAAATAAAATATATCCCGAGAACGTTAAGAATACCTATCTTGATGGGGATTTTCATATCCATGATTTAGGCATCATCAGCGCCTATTGCGTCGGCTGGGATCTTTACGATTTGCTCCTTGAAGGTTTTCAGGGCGCATCCGGCAAAGTAGAGTCAAAGCCGGCAAAACATTTGCGTACGGCCTTGGGCCAGGTAACCAATTTCTTTTACACTCTTCAGGGGGAAGCTGCCGGAGCCCAGGCTTTTTCTAATTTCGATACTTTACTTGCACCGTTTATCCGCTATGACAAGCTCGATTATAAAGGAGTCAAGCAAGCGCTCCAGGAGTTTTTATTTAATGTCAACGTTCCCACGCGTGTCGGTTTTCAAACCCCCTTTACCAATATAACCCTGGATTTAACCGTCCCGTCTTATTATGCCGACCAGGGGGTTATTATCGGCGGAGAAATACAAGAAGCTACCTACAAAGAATTTAAAGCTGAATTGGACATGTTTAACCGCGCTTTTCTTGAGGTCATGCTTGAGGGCGATGCCAAGGGCAGAGTATTTACTTTTCCGATTCCCACTTACAATATCTCCAAAGATTTTGACTGGGATAATCCGAACTTGGATATTTTATGGAAGGTAACGGCAAAATACGGCCTGCCTTATTTTGCAAATTTTATTCATTCGGACATGAACCCTGAGGATGCCCGCAGTATGTGCTGCCGTTTAAGAATAGACAATCGCGAGCTTCGCCGCAGAGGAGGAGGATTGTTTGGCTCGTCTCCGCTCACCGGCTCAATCGGTGTAGTGACGATAAACATACCGCGGCTTGGTTTTATTTCGCACGATGAATACGATTTTTTTGAGAGGCTCGGCAAAATAATGAATCTTGCTAAGGAAAGCCTGGAGATTAAAAGAAAAACTCTCGAAGCCTTTACCGACGAAAATCTTTACCCTTACATGAGGTTTTATCTAAGAAATATTAAAGCGAGATTTAACGAATATTGGAAAAACCATTTTTCTACTATCGGTATCGTCGGTATGAACGAAGCCTGTCTGAATCTTTTCAAAGAAAATATCGCCGATGAAAAAGGAAAAGCTTTTACCTTAAGAGTTATGGATTTTATGCGGCAGAAACTTTTGGAATTTCAGCAGGAAACTGGCAATTTCTATAACCTTGAAGCAACTCCTGCGGAAGGTACTTCCTATCGCCTCGCGCAAATAGATAAAATCCAGTATCCGGAATTACTTACCGGTTACGGCAAAATTTCTTCGATCAAGGATCCGTTCTATACGAATTCAACGCATCTGCCGGTAAATTATACCGATGATATTTTTGAAATGCTTGAACTTCAGGATGAAATCCAAACCAAGTATACCGGCGGCACAGTTATCCACTTATATGTCGGTGAAGAAATCAAAGACCAGACGGCGCTTAAAAATTTAATTAAAAAAATTTGCAACAGTTACAGGCTGCCTTATTTTTCTATCACTCCGACATTCAGCATTTGCCCGTCTTGCGGATACCTTCCGGGAAAAGTTGAAAAATGTCCGAAGTGTTCCAATGCATGCGAAATCTATTCAAGAATTGTCGGTTATTTGCGGCCGGTGAACCAGTGGAACAACGGTAAAAAGGAAGAATTTGCCATTAGAAAAACCTATAAATTATGAAAATAGGCGGTTTAGCGAAATGCTCTTTTGTCGATTACCCGGGTAAAATCTCCGCAGTCATTTTTACCCAAGGCTGCAATTTCCGGTGTATTTATTGCCATAACCCCCAGCTGGTTTATCCGGAAAAATTCCTGGAAACTATTTCCTTCGATGATGTATATGATTTTCTAAAAAAACGAAAGGGATTGCTTGAGGCAGTGGTTTTTTGTGGAGGGGAACCGACATTGCAAGAAGACCTTTTAGAAAAAATTCTTACAGTCAAAACATTAGGGTATCTGGTAAAAATCGATACCAATGGCAGTAAGCCAGATGTTTTAGCCGAAGTTTTACCTTATCTTGATTATATCGCTATGGATGTTAAAGCGCTGTTCGGCCCGGAATATTCCCGTATCTGCGGCGTTAACGTAAGCAATGATGATATACGTCGCAGCATTCTCTTAATAAGAGCTTCAGGCGTTCCTTATGAGTTTAGGACGGTTTCTCACCCAAAATTTATGCCTTTAGAAAATTTAGAGCAAATATCAAATTTTTTTAGCGATGGAGAAACGCATATTATCAGTAAAGCCATATAGCTAACAAAACTAAACAAAGATATTTTAAACAATTGCTTCTTGACGGCAGAGGAAGAATATGGTATATATAAGAATGGAAACCATTTCCAATAAGGTTACAAAGTAAGAGGGATTTATGCCAAATAGAAACTGTATGCATTCGCCATGGTGGCAGGGAAAATTCAGGGGTTGCGGCTATCGGATCACCCTTGGCCGTGAAGCTATCCTTGAAGTGTTATCTAAAGCCGAGAAACATTTAAGCGCGGAAGATATTTATATGAAGGTTCATCCGGCATATCCTAATATAGGTTTGACTACCATTTACAGGACCCTGGATATACTGGTTAGTTTAGGCCTCATATTTAAATTTGATTTTGGAGACGGCAGGGCGAGGTATGAATTAGCAGAGGGACCTAAGAAGAACAATCATCATCACCACTTGGTTTGTACTTCATGCAACAGGGTAATTGACTATACGGATTTTATCGATGAAGAGGTTAAGCTGCTCCAGGATACAGAGAAAGGTTTATCCAAGAAATATAATTTTAAAATTAATAACCATTTGATCCAGTTTTATGGTACGTGCGAGAAGTGTAGCAAGAAAGTAAAGTAGCTATATTTTTTTGCCTATTAAATGAAAATGGTTTCCAGTAACAAAAAAAAAGGGGGGGGTGCAATATGCCAAATTTTGACGGAACAGGGCCTCAAGGTTTAGGGCCTATAACAGGAGGCGGAAGGGGTTTTTGTGTTACGCCTCTAGGCTCGATGCGGTCTATAAGGGGTGGTAGCAGAGGTTGCAGGAATTGGTATTACGCGACAGGCTTAACCGGCCGGCAAAGAGTTTCTTCGGGATATCCTGCTTTTGGGAGAGGATTTCCTTTGGTTGATCTATCAGCTTTAGGTGCGAAGAAAGAAAAACAGATCTTAAAAGAAGAAGCAATTGCCCTAGAAAATGAGCTTAATAAGGTTAAGGAACGAATAACAATTCTTGAGGGGCAGACCAAAGGAAAGTAGAAAAAACTAATTATCCAGTTAAAAAAAGGAAGGTTGATTATGAGAATAGGTATAACTTTAGATGATGATATGGGTATCCACGGTGATGTATCGCAGCATTTCGGGCAATGTAAATATTTTCTCTTGGCTGATATTGAAAATAATAAGGTCAAAGGGATGCGCACAGTTGCCAACGGCGCTGTCCATGGCGGTGGAGGCTGCTTGGCAGTTGATGAAATCCTAAAACACAAAATAACCCATGTTATTTCTGGAGGTATGGGCATGGGGGCTCAAGCTAAATTTGCCAGCGCCGGAGTACAGGTCTTTGGATATTCCGGAAAAGTAAAAGATGCCATTGATGATTTCTTGAAAAATGCTTTAGGCAGTTTGGATGCTTGTCATGAGCATGGTGATGAATGCCATTAAAAAAAGGCAGGTGAAAGATGAAAATTTGTGTTACGTCTTGCGGAAAAACTTTAGATTCGAATGTCGATTCCCGATTTGGAAGGTGCGCCTATTTTATTTTTTATGATACGGAAATCAGTAACTTCGAAGTAGAAGAGAATAATAGCGCGCAATTTCAAGGCGGAGCAGGCATACAATCCGCACAATTTGTAGCGTCCAAGAATGTAAAGGCGGTTTTAACCGGTAATGTCGGCCCCAATGCTTTTCAAACATTACAGGCCGCAGGTATAGAAATTTTTACCGGGGCCTCGGGAACAGTCAAAGAAGCTGTCGAAAAGTATAAAAAAGGAGAATTTAAGGCGGTTTCCGGGCCAAGCGTCGGTTCGCATTCCGGTATGCCGGGAAAGAAAAAATAGGAGGTGTATTATGCCATTTTTTGAACCGATTGAAAAAATAGACCCCAAGCATCTTGATTTGGAAAGAGCGAGAAAATCTTTGAGAGAAGAACTCGAAGCGATTGATTTTTACCAGGAACGCATTGACGCAACCAACGACGAATCGTTAAAGAAAATTCTCGCTCACAATATGAATGAGGAGAAAGAACATACGGCAATGCTTATGGAGTGGCTTAGAAAAAATGATCCGACGCAGGATAAAATGTTCGAGGAGCACGACTGAGAAGAAGCCGCATTGATTGTTGCATAAAGACGATTGGAGGTTAAGTTTGTTTTGGATAAGGAAGCCGTAGAAAACCATCAAAGATACTTAGAACGTAAAGCTGTATATAAAGGTTACGGTTGCGATGTCGATAAAGAGCGGGAATTTATCATTGCTGCTGCCCAGCCTCTTTATGGCGATATTCTTGAAGCCGGAACTGGTAAGGGGCATTTTGCACTTAGCCTGGCCAAACAAGGCTACCGTTTTACCACTTTCGATATTTCTGCCGAAGAACAAAACTTTGCCAAACTTACCTTAAGATATTTTGGATTAGACAATTTAGTTGATTTCAGAATTGAAAACGGCGAGCGTTTAAGTTTTGAAGATAAAACATTTGATATGGTTTTTTCCGTAAACACACTTCATCATCTGGCGAATCCCTATAAAGTTATTGATGAATTCATTCGTGTACTTTCCTTTGAGGGCAGGATTATTCTAAGTGATTTTACTCTGGAAGGTTTTCGGTTAATGGATGTAATTCATAGAAAAGAAGGGGGCATCCATCAGGTAAGCCCGGTTACAATGATGGATATGGAGAAATATTTAGCCGGTAAAGGCTTTAAGATACAAAAACATAAAAGCAGATTTCAGGATGTTCTAATTGCTTATCATTTATGGCTATGATTATTTCGATTGCCAGCGGAAAAGGCGGCACAGGTAAAACTACAGTTGCGGTTAATCTGGCATTGTCATTAGAAAATGCCCAGCTATTGGACTGCGATGTTGAAGAGCCAAACGCCCATTTATTTTTAAACCCGGTTATTAGCGAACGGGAAAAAGGCTATATTCCTGTCCCTAAAATCGACCAGTCAAAATGCAATTTTTGCGGTAAATGTGCCAAAATTTGCGTTTATAAAGCGATAGCGATTATTCCCGTTCAAGGCGAAAGGAAAGGAAGCGCTTTAATATTTGAGCAATTATGCCACGGTTGCGGTGCCTGCAGCGCACTATGCCCCCAGGGCGCGATAAAGGAAGTAAATAGAGGAATCGGCATAATAGAATCAGGCAGTTCAGGAGGGTTAGAATTTACCCACGGCAAATTAAATATCGGCGAAGCAATGTCACCGCCGCTTATCCGTAAGGTTAAAGAGCATATAAATTCCGAAAAAACTGTTATTATCGATGCTCCGCCGGGCACATCCTGCCCTGTGGTTGCGTCAATCAAAGAAAGTGATTTTTGTATTTTGGTTACCGAGCCTACTCCGTTTGGCCTGAATGATTTAATTTTAGCGGTAGAGGTATTAAAGAAACTTGCAATTCCCTTCGGGGTTGTTATCAACCGCGCCGATTTAGGAAATGATAAAACCGAAAAATACTGTAAAAAAGAAAATATCCCGGTACTTATGAAAATTCCTTTTAAAAAAGAAATTGCCGCAGCTTATTCCAAAGGAGAACCGATAGTTAAGGTGTTTCCGGAATATAAAGGTATATTTCAGAATCTTTTTAATGAAATTTGTTTGCTAAAGAATAAAAAAGACAATGCTAATTAGAAAAGCAGTTAGTTTATTTACCGGTTCCGGCGGAAACCCTCGTATGAATTGCGCGCAAGCCGTAGCCGGAGCTTTCCGGGACAAGTTCGATTTATCCGATGAATTCATAGGTGAACTTGCTTTATCTGGTTCTGGCAAGGCGCCCGAGGGTATTTGTGGAGCCTTATATGCGGCGCAGGTGATTCTGGATAAACTTGACAACAGCAAGGCTGATGAAGCGTTAAAATTTTTCAACGAACACGCAGGTTCAGTGTATTGCGCTCAAATACGCAAGATAAGAAAGATTTCTTGCGTGAGCTGCGTAGAGAAAGCCGCAAGCATATTAGACCAGGAAGCGGGAAGTAAAAATACATGAAACAGATAGTAGTTATCAGCGGAAAAGGCGGAACCGGTAAAACCGTAATCACCGGCGCATTGGCTTCTTTGGCGAAAAATAAGATTATGGCCGATTGCGATGTGGATGCCGCTGATCTACATTTATTGTTGCAGCCGAAAATCAAAGAACGCCATGATTTTAGAAGCGGTTTAAGCGCTTCAATTAATAAAGATCTCTGTACTAAGTGCGGAGAATGCATTAAGGCTTGCAGGTTTGGCGCGATAAGTGGTGATTTTTCAATCGAGCGTATTTCCTGCGAGGGTTGTGCTTTTTGCAGCCATACTTGTCCTGTTGGCGCCATAAAAATGGAAGAGAATATTTCCGGGGAATGGTTTATTTCCGGAACGCGTTTTGGCCCTATGGTGCATGCAAAGCTTGGTATAGCCGAGGAGAATTCAGGCAAACTTGTTTCGTTGGTGAGAAAACAGGCGAAAGAGCTGGCAGAGAAAAATAATTGCAACTGGGTAATTATTGACGGAGCCCCGGGGATAGGTTGCCCGGTTATCGCTTCGCTTTCCGGTATAGATTGCGCTGTAGTGGTAACTGAACCGACGCTTTCCGGCTTGCATGACGCTTCGCGAGTTATAGAAGTCGCCAAACATTTTCAGGTTCCGTCGCGGCTGGTAATCAATAAGTATGATTTAAATCTCGAAATGTCAGAAAAAATTGAGGAGTACTGCGCAAAGAACGCAGTTCCGTTAATCGGGAAAATAAAATTTGATAAAACCGTTGTCGAAGCTATGGTTCTAGGCAAAACCATCATGGAATATAAGGATACGCCGATTAAAAACCAAATTCGCTGGATTTGGGAAAAGCTGCAAGCGTAAGGGAAATAAAATATTTGTTTAATATGGATAAAAAAATAGATATACCTTTAAATATTATTAAATTATCCTGGGGGGATGAATATTTGGGCCGGATGAATGACGCGTCAGGCTCGTCATATATGCGGGGCTTATGCGGCGATGAAATGGAATTTTATCTGGTTATCGAAAATAATATTATAACACAGATTAAATATTACACGGATGGATGCGTCTTTACCAAAGCTTGCGCTATAACCGCGGCGCTGCTTGCTTCAAATAAGCCTCTTAATGAAGTTTTAAGGATTTCTCCGCAGCAGGTAATCGAGGAATTAAAAAATCTGCCGCAAGGCCATCGCCATTGTTCTATACTTGCGGTAAGCGCCCTGCACAAGGCGGTTGCGGATTACCTGCTAAAGCCTTGAGGTTTTGCTTATTGCTGAATGGTTTTAAAATGGGAATATTAGAGATTAAAAAATATCCAGAAAAAATTTTGCGTAAAAAGTGCAAACAAATTAACCGGATTGCTACCAGAGAAAAAGATATTTTCGAAAAAATGCTTTTTATGATGCGTTATTTTCAGGGCGTTGGGTTGGCCGCGCCGCAGGCAGGTATTTCTGAAAAATTGATTGTAGCGGAATTCGGCGGCCAGGTTATAAAATTAGCCAATCCCCAAATCGTTAAAACGAAGGGAACGGATATTATGGCGGAGGGCTGTTTGAGTTTTTCCGATAAGGTGCTCATATCGGTCAAAAGGCCTCAGGAAGCAATCGTGAAAGGGTTAGATGAGAATAATTGCCCCGTAGAAATAAAAGCCAAAGGCATTATGGCAAGAATTTTACAGCATGAAATAGACCATCTTAGCGGAAAATTAATTATTGATTATTTGCCGTTTTGGGCAAAGTTAACTTTCAAAATGAATCCCACCCGGCCAATCGGGATTAAAATATGAAAATAAAAGTTCTTTTTGACAAAATTACTTCAGATAAGAAACTTCAAACCGGCTGGGGCCTTTCGTTTTTAGTTGACGGCAAAATATTGTTTGATACCGGGGAAAAAGGAGAATGGTTATTTAAAAATATGCAAACCTTAGGGGTTAATCTTGGTAAGATAGAAAGCGTGGTTATTTCTCATAACCATTGGGATCATACCGGAGGGCTATGGGATATTTTGGAAAAAAGGAAAGGGCTCTCTGTCTATGCTTGCCCGCACTTTAGCAGTGAGTTCAAAGAAAAAGTAAAAAAATTGGATGGAAAAATTATAGAAGTAGACCGGTTAAAAGAAGTTTCCGAAAATATTTTTGTTACCGGAGAAATCCCTGGTGCCTACCACGGTAAATATATGCCGGAGCAGGCGCTAATATTAAAGACGAAAAGCGGAATCAGCATAGTCACTGGTTGCGCTCATCCGGGAATTTTTAAGATAGTAGAAAAGATGCATGCTAAATTTGCCGATGAGCCAATTTATCTTGTAATGGGCGGATTTCATTTAATGGAGGCGGATAAACGCGCGGTAGAGATTATCGCTGATAATTTCAAAAAAATCGGCGTAATGAAAGTTGGGCCTACGCATTGCACCGGCCAGGAACAGGCAAATATCTTTAAAGAATATTACAAGGCAAAAGATTTTATGGATATTAAAGTTGGCGGAGAAGTAGAAGTATAAACATATAGGAATCTTATGCACGAAACAGTTTTCCTTGGTGAAGTATTTAATCTTTTGCGGCAAAATTCCGAAAAAGTTTCATCTTCAGCAAAAATTACGGTTAATGCGCGTTTGAGCCCATTCAGCCACGTTACCGCAGAAAGTCTGCAGGAGTCTTTTAAAGAGCTCAAAGGAAAAAATTTTAAAAATGTTTCGTTAAAATTATTTCCTTTGGAGCTCCCACTCGAGTGTAATGATTGCAAGCGGAGCGTCAATATCGATAAAAAAATATTTAGTTGCCCTTTTTGCAACAGCATGAACGTAAGTATCAAGATGGATAAAGAGTTTTTTGTAGAATCCATAGAAGTTGAGCCAAAAAACAAAGAGCAATCATAATGCCTGTTCGCAATTATATTTGCAATGACTGCGGTGTGAGTTTCAGCTTGATTGTAAAGAATAATGATAAAAGAATGAAATCTAAATGTAAAAAGTGTGGTAGTAAAAATATCGTGGAGGCAAAAAGACAGACACATTTAAGGCGTATCTGTCCTAATTTTATTTAGCTTTTATAAAAACAAGGAGGGGTTAAATGGGGAAAAAAATCTTTGGGTATGAGCTGATAATGGATTTGCATGGTTGTGATTTGGAGGTTATGACTTCTAAGAAAAAGCTTCAGGAATATGTGGATAAGTTGTGCCCGCTCATTGATATGGTAAAATATGGCAAGTTGATGCTGCCGTATTTTGGCACGCAAAAGCCGCACACAAAGGGCTATTCGCTGGCGCAGTTTATCGAGACCAGTTCGATTACGGCTCATTTTTCCGAACACTGGCGTATCTCTTATATCAATATATTTTCCTGTAAAACTTTTGATCCCAAAGTTGCTTTGAAATTTACCAAAGAGTTCTTTGGCGCAAAGCGCGCGCATTCGAAATTTTTTGTGCGCTGATTAATGATTCGCAGAGGAGGTATTCAAAATGATAATCGGTATCATAATTTCAAGTAATGATGCGGAAACCTGCTGGAATGCCCTGCGTTACGCTAACTTTGCTCTTGTCCAGAAAGATGAAGTCAAAATTTTCTTTATGGGAAACGGCGTTGAGTATCAGAAGATTAGTACGGATAAGTTTGATACCGTTGAACAGGCAGAAAAGTTTATGCATTCCGGCGGAAAGATTTATGCCTGCGGAACTTGTATTAAAAGCCGGGAGCAGGCAGGTTCGGAAATGTGCCCGATTTCTACTATGAAGGATATGTATGACATAGTTAAGGAAAGTGATAAGGTGGTAACTTTTTAAAATGAGGCAGAAAATCAAGCTAAACCCTATCGGAGTAATCCGCACCCCCTATAAAGAGCCTAAGGGCATGCCTATCCAGGGAAAGTTCGAAAAAGGCGTTAAGGGCAGAGTCGAAATATCTCTACGGTATAAGCAAGGTCTTAAAGATATTGAAGGGTTTTCACATTTGATTCTAATTTATTATTTTAACCGTTCAAAAGAAGAAAAACTTATTGGAAAACCTTTTCTTGAAAGCACAGAGCACGGTATTTTTTCCATAAGAGGCCCGCACAGACCGAACCACCTTGGTTTTTCCATAGTCAAACTCGAAAAGGTTAAAGACAATACTATTATTTTTTCGGAGGTAGACATGCTTGATAATACCCCTTTATTGGACATAAAACCTTATGTAAGATATTTTGACTCAAGAAAACACGTGCGAAACGGGTGGGTTGAAAAACATTTTGCAAACCGTAAGATACCGAAAAAAATCAGAATAAATTAGTATTTTCAACGTACAGAAGGTAGTGCTTTGAAAAAAATCATACAATCAGTATTATTAAGTTTTTTAATACTGGTTTTTAATTCCTGTGCCACGGCTCCGGTTAAACCGCCGCTAGTTTCGATGCAAGGTATTTCTCCGCAATCCACCATAATTGTTCCAAGGCAGGATGCTTTTCACATTGTCGCGCCGGGAGAAACACTTTGGCGGATTAGCAAGATGTATGATGTGCCTGTCAGTGATTTATTGTCCGCAAATAAATTAAAAACAAAAACCCTTGAAAAGGGCCAACGGCTTTTAGTCCCTAATGCCGCACCGATTACCCCGGTTATTCCTCTATATTCATCCCGAAAATGGAAGTATATCATTATCCACCACAGCGCCACCGATGAAGGCAGTTCTTTGCAGTTTGATAAGTATCATCAAAGCAGAGGATGGGAAGGCTTGGGATATCATTTCGTTATTGATAACGGTACAAAAGGAAAACAGGACGGTCAAATTGAAGTTTCTCCTCGCTGGCTAAAACAACAGGATGGCGCTCATTGCGGTGCCGGGGCTATGAACGAACGGGCGATAGGGATTTGTCTTGTCGGCAATTTCAGCAAAGAAAATGTTTCAAAAGAACAACTAAACGCTTTAGTTTATTTAACGAATAAATTGAGAAGGTATTATAATATCCCTCTTAAAAGAATAATCGGCCACGGCCAGGTTAGCGGCGCAAAAACTGATTGCCCCGGTAAAAAATTCCCCTGGGCAGAATTTAAACATCGCCTAGAGGATTAGAAAGATGGCCAAGCGTTATAACGCAATTCTAATAATTCTTATTTTTACCATACTTTCTTTGCTGGTTTTTCGTTATTTACCCAGGCGCGAAAAACCCATTGAACATCAGCCGCAAGAGTTTACGCCGATGCCGGTTAAGGGCAGGATAGCGATTGTTATCGATGATTGGGGTTATAGTTTAAATAACGCGCATTACCTGCAGGATATCAAAGCGCCCATTACTGTGGCGGTTCTTCCTGGGCTGCCATATTCAAAAACCATATCAAGAATAGCCAGAGAAAATGGCAAGCAGGTTATCTTGCACCTTCCGCTTGAGTCTAAAGCCAATAAACATCCTGAAAAAAATACTATTTATTGTTCGATGAGCGAAAGCGAAATAACTGCAAAGTTCAATCAAGCTTTACGAAGCGTTCCAGGTATATCAGGTGTAAATAACCACCAGGGGTCAAAAGCGACAGAAGATTATAGGGTGATGGGGATTATCCTGCCTGAAGTAAAACGAAAGAATTTATTTTTTTTAGACAGCCGGACAACTGATAAATCGGTTTGCGGCGGAATCGCGAAGAAATCAGGAACCCGGTATGCCAAAAAAGACGTTTTTCTGGATCTTCCTTCCCCGGCGTTAAAAGATGAAAAATTAAAAGTTTACATTAAGCGGCAATTGATAAAATTATGCCAAATTGCGCTAAAGCGAGGCTACGCCGTTGCTATAGGGCATGACCGCAAGGATACGCTGGAAGTTTTAAAGGATAATCTTCCTTTTTTGGAGGAGAAAGGGATAAAAATTATTTTCGCCTCCGATTTAGCCAGCTGAAATTTTTACAAAAGAAACTACTTGACAAGAATATGCGCCAATGCTATTATTGAAATCTATTTTCAATAAGTGAGAATATATATGAAACAAGAGACAGAAATCCTAAATTCATTCATCAGGCGAAAAGGGCTTCGGTTTACACCGCAAAGGGATAAGATCCTTAAAACGTTCCTTTCTTCCGAGGGGCATCTTTCTGTAGAGGAGCTTTTTAAATTATCAAAAAAACAGGATGACACAATAGGCTATACTACTGTATACAGGACCATGAAGTTATTGGATGAGGCCGGGCTGGCAGAGAAGCTTGATATAGGCGACGGCATACCAAGATACGAACACAAATACGGCCACGAGCACCACGACCATTTCGTCTGTCTTAAGTGCGGGAAGTGTTTAGAGGCGATGAGCCCTAAGATTGAAAAGTCCCAGGAAGAGTTGGCAAAGAAATACGGTTTTAAAACCATCTGGCACCGGCTGCAAATATTCGGTATCTGCAAAAAATGCCGGTGATTTTTTTTGCGTACTAATTGAAATTAATTTTCAACAAGAAAGGAGTAAAGATGCTTACAATTGATAACCTTATGAATGGGGAAAGGTTTAAGGTTGAGAGAGTTGTTTTATCCGGAGAGATAGGCAAGCGCCTTGCGGATATGGGGTTTATTAAGGGTATAGAGGGTTGCGTTGTGCGTAGCGCATTATTTGGAGACCCATTACAAGTTAAAATTTTGGGCTATGATATTTCAATTCGCAGGACGGAGGCTCAAGGTATAGAGGTAATTTATGTAAGCAAAGGGCATTGTCGCAGGAAGAGGCATAGAGGAGCCGCAAATGAAACAAGATAAGACTATACGGATTGCTATTGCGGGCAATCCTAATTCAGGGAAAACAACTATTTTTAATGCCATTACCGGAGCGCGTCAAAAAGTGGCTAACTACGCAGGCGTTACGGTTGAGAAAAAAGAAGGCAGGAAGCTGTATGAAGGTTATGAGTTGGTGGTTTATGATTTACCCGGCACTTACAGCCTTACGGCTTATTCGATGGATGAGGTGATCACACGAGATTTTATCATCAAAGAAAAGCCTGATCTGGTTATCGATGTCTTAGACGCTACGAATATCGAGCGCAATCTTTATCTCTGTCTGCAATTTCAGGAATTAGGCATTCCGGTTATCGGGGTATTGAACATTATTGACCAGGCTGAAGAAATGGGCATTCGTATCGATGAAAAACAGCTTTCAAAGATTTTGGGTATACCGTTCGTTAAAACTATAGGTGTCAAAGAAATAGGAGTAGAAAAGCTTCTTGATGCGGTAATTGCATATTTTAAAGCGGAAAAGCATGATATAAAAATAGTGGATTATGGCCAGGAGCTTGAAGGCGGCATAAAAGTTATAGCTGATTTGTTTGAACAGGATAATGCATTTTGCGCCAAGTATTCTAGTCGCTGGATGGCGATAAAATTGATTGAGAAAGATAAGAATGTTCATCATCTTATCACGCAACACCAACTTTATGACAGAATAAATAAGGCTACCGATGAAGTTGTTAGTTTTATTGAAACACACTTCGGCCGTGACGCCGAAATCGTCGTCTCCGAGCAAAGATACGGGTACATCCATGGCGCCCTTGCCGAGACTATCCATAGAGAGGTCAACAAGCGGAATATCACGGGAAGAGTAGATAATTTTCTTCTTAACCGCTTTCTTGGCCTACCGCTATTTATTTTCACGCTCTGGCTGGTTTTTAAAATTACCTTTACGCTCGGGGAGTATCCCGTAGGCTGGCTGGAAAGTTTTTTTGGCTGGCTTTCCGTAAGCGCTTCATCGATTGTTCCCGAAGGTTTATTACGGTCGCTTGTCGTTGACGGAATTATTGCCGGAGTAGGCGGGGTTTTTTCTTTCGTGCCGCTTGTAATTATCCTTTTCGCTTGTATTTCTTTTCTTGAGGATACAGGTTATATGGCGCGCGCGGCATTCATTATGGATAAATTTTTGCATATTTTCGGTTTACACGGACAATCTTTTATGCCGATGATGCTTGGTTTCGGATGTTCGGTGCCGGCGATAATGGCTGCGCGGACATTAAAAAACCAGAAGGACCGCATAATTACCATATTGATAACGCCGTTTATGAGTTGCGGAGCGAAATTACCGGTTTATGTCTTGTTTGCCGGTGCCTTTTTTGCCCATAATCAGGGTAACGTGGTATTGGCAGTTTATTTAATCGGAGTTACGTTATCTTTATTTTCGTCCTTGCTCTTAAGAAAAATTATATTTAAAGGCCAGGCTACGCCGTTTGTTATGGAATTGCCGCCTTACAGGATGCCGACGATTAAAGGTATTTTGTGGCACGTGTGGGATAAGTTGTGGCAGTATTTTAAAAGAGCCGGAACGGTTATTATGCTGGCATCGATTTTTATCTGGGTAATAACTTCTTTCCCTGAAAAAAAATTAAACCATCACATGAATACGGCTGAGGAGTCGGAGGTTAAGCTCGAACACAGTTTTGCCGGACGTTTCGGAAAAATTATCGAACCCGCCATAAGACCGCTTGGCTTTGATTGGAAGATAGGCGTTGCCGCGGTAACCGGCTTTGCCGCCAAGGAAATTTCCGTTTCAACTTTAGGAATTCTTTATAAGGCCGGAGAAGAAAGCGAAGAAAATGAATCTTTGCGCCAGGCGCTTCGTAGCGACAAAAAATTCACCCCTTTAGTTGCATTCACCTTCATGCTTTTTACTCTCATTGTTGCCCCATGTTTTGCCGCGCTGGCCATAATTCGCGCGGAAATAGGCTGGAGGTGGCTTATTTTTAATTTAATTTATACATTTACGCTTGCCTGGATAATTTGTTTTATTGTCTATCAGGCAGGACGAGTATTTTTATAAAGAATTTAGTAAATATTTTATTGACATATTTCAAAGCTGTGATATAAATAGAAATCATTTCTATTTAGAGTAACTATGGAAAAATACCTGCAAACGCTCAAAAGAAATAAGCTAAAAATAACCCCCCGACGTAAAGCGGTCATAAATTTGTTTATCAAGTCCGGGATGCGGATGGGGTCGTATGATGTTTATTCCAAATTAAAACAAAAACTCCCCAAGATAGGCTTGCCAACTGTATATAGGATACTGGACGAGCTAGAGAAAGCAGGAATCTTAGTAAAATCTTTATCTGAAGACCGCCAGTTACGTTATACTTTGTGTGATTCACTGGGGGTCCATCATCACCATTTCGTTTGCCGTAAATGCAAAAAGGTCAAAGAGGTTCATTTTTGTAACTTCGATGGGATATCAAGGTTTATTAAGAATAATCTTAATGCTAAAGTAGAAACGCATTATCTCCAGATGGAAGGCTTATGTTCAAAGTGTAAATGAAAGCCGTTATTGACAGTGTTGTTTTAAAACAACCAATGAAGAACGAACCAGAGATTTTATCCAATAAAGAAAACCAAGATATTTTTGCGGAAATTCGTTCCGCGATAGAAGAAATAGAATACGGCGAAGTGGTGGTTACTATCCACGATTCAGAAGTCGTACAAATTGAAAAAAAGATGAAACGGCGGTTTAAATAATTCTGCTACTGTACCGGCAGGGTATTAGTATCAAAAAAAGATTATCCGACTGGACAACCAGAGGAAAAAAGAAAGGAGGTTGTCCAGATGAGGGTAATTGTATTTTTGATCGGTGTTTGTTTCTTTGCCAATATTTGTTTTGCTGATGAGGTCTCCGTAAAGGAAGAAATCACCCAACTTAAAGCCCGTCTTGCGGTTCTAGAGCAAAAATTGTCTATCCAAGAAAAAACCATGGATGAGCAAAAACAGCATATCTCTGACCAGAACAAAAAGATTTATGAATACGAATCAAAACTAAGTAAATTCGATACCGATTTGCATCGTGAAACCGGTAAACCTATTGAACTCGTCGAAGGCCTGGATATCGGCGCCGGGATTACTGCAGTCATTCAGGGAACCAACAATGTTAATAGCGCGGCGGATGACGCTAACCGGAAAACTTCCCGTACGGATGCTTCATATTCCACAGACATCACTATAGCCAAGGAATTCAAGGAATTTAACGGCAGAGCCTTCCTGCATCTTGAAAACGGCCAGGGTAACGGCCTTGAAGATGAACTAACGCTCTATAGTAATGTCAACCGTGATGCCGATGATGACGTAAATGTCAGGGTTACCGAAGGCTGGTATGAGCAAGCGCTTTTTAAAGACAGGGCAGTAATTACCTTTGGTAAACTTGACCCGACAGTCTATTTCGATGATAACTTGGTTGCCAACGACGAAACCACCCAATTCTTAGGCAGAATCTTCCGTAACTCGCCAACTATTGAATTTCCGGATAATACCGCCGGCATTCGTTTAGCCTATATACCGGCAGAATGGGTTGAGTTTAACTACGGGCTGTTTAACGGTAACAGCGAACACTGGGACAAGATGTTTGATAATCTTTTTAACGTCGGACAGGCTACCTTTAAAACCAACTTTTTTAATCTCCCCGGTAACTACCGTTTCTACGGCTGGAACAACAATATGTATCATACTGAATGGTCAGATGAATCAGAGACCAAAAAGAATGCCTATGGTTTCGGTTTAAGCTTTGACCAGAAAGCGAGCGATATCGTAACTCTCTTTACTCGCTACGGCTGGCAGAACCCTGAAGTCTACAATCCAGACATTACCGCAACCGGCGATTTAAACTATTCCCTTGAACAATCCTGGAGCGCAGGTTTTCAAATCGAAGGTAAACCTTGGCACAGGGAAAACGATGTGGTTGCTTTTGCCGTAGGCCAAATTTTTCCTTCAGAAGATTATAAGGAATACTACGGTTATGAAGGCGAACCCGAAGGCCACCTTGAAGCCTATTACAAGATATATTTTAACAAGTATCTTTCCATAAGCCCGGACTTTCAGTATATCTGGAATCCTTTTGGCAAAGATATTCCCGGCGATACCAGCGGCGTATTTGTCGGAGGAATGAGGACGCAGGTAGATTTTTAAGTATGAATGTGGTTGCTTTTTTACAGAATACTTTAAGCAATGGCCCGCTGCCAATAGTTTTGTTGGCAGTAGCCTTTGCTGGCGCAGTTGCCTCGTTAAGCTCCTGCACTATCGCCAGGATACCGGTTGTCTGGGGTTATGTTGCCTCCGGCGCAGAGTCAAGAAGGAAAGGTATCCATCTCTCTCTGGCTTTTACCTGCGGGTTAATCATCAGCTACACTATTATCGGATTTTTGTTTGGGCTAATTACAGATCTTGCCGGAAAATTTATCCAAGCCAGCAACTTGTTTTATCTAGGATTAGGATTAATACTTATTGCCGGAGGATTACTTTTTGCCGGTTTAATTCCCAGCGGGCAAAGCTGGTTCCATAAGCGATGTGACGCAACCATTAAGCAAGCCAAATCAATACATTCGGCATTTATCCTGGGAGTGCTTTTTGCTTTTTTGGAAATGCCGGCCTGCCCTTGCTGTGGAGCAGTCTTAATGGTGATAGCAAGCTTGGCAGTAATTAAAGGTTCCTTGCTTTATTCGGGGATGATTTTCCTCAGTTTTGCTATTGGCCAAAGTATCCCGATTTTAGTCATAGGTTTTTCAACCAGCATTTTAAAACACTTGATACCTAAAACCGAACGCTTTGAAGCGGTAATTAGTTTTATCGCCGGAAACATCCTGATAGTTACCGGAATATTTCTGATAATGCTTGCGTAAAATATGGAGCGAAAATGCTTTTAGAAAAATGTACGTGCGGCCACGAACATCATCGCCATCAAAGCGGCTTATTTGAGCGATGGTTGCTAAGCCTATGTATTGTTGTGGCGTTATTGTTTCTGATTAAGCCATTTATGGTGCAGCAAATGCTTTTGCGGGTGGCTTCGTATTTTTCCTGCGCCTCTTACGATGAGGCTGTTCGCATATGCAAGAAAATAATTTTTATCGACAGCAACAATACGAAGGCGTGGTCTTCGCTCGGATATGCTTACAGGGAAAAAGGCGATTTCGACAAAGCATTGGCTGCTTATCAGAAAGCCTACTCATTTAAGCCTGACGATAGGGGAGCGAATTTTGATCTTGGTATGGTTTATTTTTCGCAAAAAGAATTTTCCAAGGCTATTCCCTATTTCGAATATATACGGAATAAAGGCAAAGAGGGCAGTAATTCTTTAGATGTAAGTTTGTTTGATTATCATTATAACGCGCTGACTATGCTTGAAGAATGTTTCAGGGCATTGGGTGCTGACGCAAAATCCAGGCAGGTTAAGCAGGAAATAAAAAAATATTATCCAAGCCAAAGTGCAGGAGGCCGGATCAACTTATATGGAAAATAAGACAAATAATAATTTTACGATAAAGCTGTTTTTGCTGGTGTTATTAATCTGGCAAAGCCCGCTCTTTGGCGTTGCAAAGGAAAAATCTTTAAAGGATGCCCCGCAGACAACTACTATCGATTTTAAGTTATTGGAGAAAACCGAAGAATATGTTACCGGCGACAAGGCAGATTTAAAAGAAATACCCGCAGACATCCTTGTTTTAAATGGCAAGCTGGTAAAGGTAACCGGATATTTTTTAATACCTTCGCAAGCTTATTATCTAAAAGAATCAGTTTCTAACTTTGGCGTTTCAAAAAACTCTTACGGATGCCCTTGCTGTACCTGGGGAGATCCGCCGACGATTTTTAATACGGTTATCGTTGACATGAGACAAGGGGAAGTTGTTGAGCCGCCGTTTACGCCGCTTATCGAAGTAACCGGAATATTCAACGTAAAAAAAGAACAAATTACGGATGAAGAAGGAGGAAAGCGCCTGAATACGCTTTTCTATATAAAAGATGCCAAGGCTGTAAAGAAGAAACAGTCGTTTTTAAAAAGTATTTCCAATTAGGGGGTGCCGTATGTTTAAAAAGGTGATGGCTGTTTTTTTATTTGTATTCTTGTTAGCAGAGGGATTACTGATGGCACAAAGTGATCAGGGTAAGAGGAAAATTGAAGTCGTAGCTACGCTGTTCCCAACTTATGATTTCGCAAAGCAAATCGGCAAAGACAGGATAAATGTTACCTTGTTGCTTCCGCCGGGGGTTGAGCCGCATGCTTTTGAGCCTAGGCCAGCAGATATCGTAAGAATTAGCAAGGCAGATGTATTTATCTATACCGGGAAATACATGGAGCCATGGGTTGAGGACATGCTTAAGGGGATTTCTAACAAAAACCTTTTGGTGGTTGATGCAAGTAAAGGAATTGCGCTAATGAGCGAAGAAGAACATGATGAAGATGTCGAGCATGGAGAAGAAAAACATCATGACGAGGAAGAGACAAAACATGAAAAATATCACAAAGAAAGTCACAGTCACTATCACGATAATAATGACCCCCATATTTGGCTGGATTTAGCCAATGACCAGATTATAGTGGATACAATCACAGAAGCTTTTATCAAGGTAGACCAGGTTAATAAAGATTTTTATTTAAAAAACACCAATGAGTATAAAAATAAATTGAGTGATCTTGATAAACGTTTTAAAGAAACATTTGTCACGGCAAAGCACAAAACCATTATTTATGGCGGCCATTTTGCTTTTGGGTATTTTACTAAAAGGTATGGTTTGGAACATATTTCTCCATATGCTGGTTTTTCTCCAAACGCCGAGCCAACGCCTAAAGCGATTACGGAGTTAATTGAGAAGCTAAAGGCGTCCGGCACAAAGTATGTTTACTATGAAGAATTGCTTGACCCGAAAGTAGCCCGGGTTATCGCTTCGGAAACCGGGGCCAGGCTTGAGTTGCTCCACGGCGCGCACAATGTCAGTAAAGAGGAATTAGAGAGAGGAGTTACTTTTATTATAATTATGGAAAGCAATTTAAGAAAATTAAAAATCGGCCTTGAGTGCAAATAAAAAATATGTTTGAGGTAAAAAATTTAAGCGTTAAATATAACGATATCGAAGCCTTATCCAAGGTGAACTTTAAAATCAATACCGGAGATTATGTCGGCATCGTCGGGCCTAATGGCTCCGGTAAAACCACTCTGGTCAAGGCGCTTTTAGGTCTTGTGCCTTTTACCGGAAAAATCAGTTTTGAGGAAGAAAATATTCCGGAACCGGACCTGCGCCGGCGCATCGGCTATCTTCCGCAAAAAATGTCTTTTCTTGACCAGCGTTTCCCGGCTACCGCAAAGGAAATAGTTGTTTCAGGAATGTATTGCTGCAAAAGATTTCCTAGGCGATTAACCGGTAAAGACTATATTGCTGCAGAGAAAATCATGAAGACGCTGAATATTCCCGACCTTAAGGACCGTCCAATCGGCAAATTATCCGGCGGCCAGCAGCAAAGGGTTTTACTGGCGCGTTCGCTGGTGCATTCTCCAAACGTGCTCATTCTTGATGAGCCGACGGTTGCCCTTGACCCGCAGTCCAGGGAAACATTTTACGATACCGTGCAAAAACTTAATAAAGAACAGCGAGTTACCGTGCTGTTAGTTTCGCACGACATTGCTTCGGTTGGTAAATATGCTTCGAAGCTGCTTTACTTGGACAGGGAAGTCGTTTTTTACGGAACATTTGATGAGTTCTGCAAATCTCCAAAAATGTCCGAATATTTTGGCGTAAGCCAGCACCTTATCTGCCATCGGCACTAAAAATATGGATATATTTCAGCAAATTCAAGAGGCGCTTAAATACATGTTTGTGCAGCGCGCAATCGTTGCCGGTTGTTTTATGGCTTTAGGCTGTTCTTCGCTTGGCGTGTTTCTGGTGCTACGCAGGTTTTCGCTTATCGGTGACGGCCTTGCCCATGTAAGTTTTGCTACAGTGGCTATCGGCTTGCTTCTGCGTGCCCAACCCATGGTAGTTTCAATCCCTCTGGTTGCCATGGCCTCGTTATTAATCCTTAAACTTAACGAAAAAGCTGCGGTCTATGGTGATGCGGCAATAGGCCTCGTTGCATCTTTTGGTATTGCCTTAGGCGTAATTATCGCTTCTACGGCCGGTGGTTTTAACGTAGATTTGTTCAGTTATCTTTTCGGTAATATTCTTTCAGTGAGTTGTTTTGAAACCTGGATGACGGTTGCGATATCTTTAGTGGTAGCTTTAATTGTCTGGCTTTTTTACCATGATTTATTCGCTATTACTTTCGATGAAGAGTATGCTCAGGTATCCGGAATCAAAGTACGGCTGGTTAATAGGATTTTAATATTGTTAACCTCGCTGATTGTGGTTTTAGGGATTAAAATCGTAGGGACAATGCTTGTCTCAAGCCTGATTATTTTACCGGCAATATCAGCCTTGCAGGTAGTAAAAAGTTTTCGTTCCACTATATTGCTTGCCGGAACCTTTGCGGTTATTTCATTAATCGCAGGCATATTTATTTCTTATATTTTCAATCTTCCTTCCGGTGCCACTATCGTGATGGTAAATTTTGTATTTTTTGTCATCTCCTTTATCTACCGCAGAGTTAAAGAATAAAAAGTATATACTTACTGATATTTTACTCTGGTTAATTTTATTTTTGTGCTAGAGGATTATCGAAATAATATAAAATTTTATCCAAGGATTTCATTATCCGAGGAGAGGGCGCTGATTCATAAAGCGCAAAATGGTTCAAAGAAAAGCAAGGACGAACTCATCCTTCGCCATATAGGCTTTTTAATGTTTAGGATTCGCAGAATAGTATTTCCTTCTTTGTTTAATCGTTTTGGCGAGGATTTGCTTGCGGAAGCCATTTTGATTGTTTATAGAAAGATTGAAGATTACGACCTTGATTATTACGATAAACAGGGCAACCCCAAGCCGGTTAAATTTGTTTCTTACATTTGGAAACGAATTGATGGTTTCATCATTGATTTTTTAAAGAAAGAACTTGTTAAGTCAAATTATTACGGTCAATACAGCGAAGATGGCATTAAAAGTGAGAATTTGTCACTAATGTCCAGCCCTGCAGAGGTGGACATTTTTATCCCGCAATAGCTCAACAGGTTACATAATTTTCAACCCAAAATTTCCGGACAAATTGGACAAATTTAGCTTAGTTTTGTCCAATTCTTGTCCAAAGCAACCACTTACCACTCCAAAATTAGGCGAGGAAAACTATCTCTGAATGGAAAATTCTTGCCATTATAGGGTACTATAACCTATAATACCCTATATTATAGGTAAGAGATACCTTGCCGTAGAGATACGGGCTAGGGCTGCCAAAAAAAATACCCCGAATGAATCGGGGTATTTTTTTGGTTGTCTCTTTCCATTTGAACCAGACGAGCGTAGCTCGTCCCGGTTCTCAACGCTAGAATAAAGAATCTACTTTAACGCGTTTCCACGAGTCTCGTCTACGACGGGACGAGTGAAATCCGGTTGGGGCTGTATTTTTTTTGAAATCGCTGTTATAATATATTACAAATGTCTTTTCTTAAATAGAATAAAATAAAATCTATGAATAAAAAGTTTATAGCAATTTTTACTTTATTTTGTCTATCTTTTTCAATATTCGTTTTTTGCGAAACCATTGTTCTTAAATCAGGTAGAACCGTGGAAGGAAAGATTCTTGAGAAGACAGATAAATATATCAAGGTAGATATAGAAGGCATACCAATAACCTACTATCTTGACGATATTGAAAGCATTAACGGGGCAAAAGAAGTTTCTTCTTCTGTAAACAAAAATAATTTTGCGGGTATTCCAGAAAAAACTTCTAATGTAAAAAATGAATATACACCTGAATCAGTTACCCATGAGATATTTTCAATATTACCTTCAGGTAATGAAGCTTATCTAATACTACTTAACAAAGGAATGGTATGTCTGCATCAAGGTAATTACGATCAAGCTATCGCTGAATTTAACAAAGCAATTGAACTAAATTCTCGCTTGCCTCACGCCTACAATAATCGGGGTATCGCTTATTGGCGTAAAGGTAATTACGACCAAGCTCTTGCTGATTTCACAAAATCAATTGAGATATCCCCAAACAACGCTACGTCTTATGTTGGTCGTGGTAGTGTCTACGGCGACAAAGGCAATTACGATCAGGCTATCTCTGATTTCAACAAGGCCATAGATTTAGATCCTAATATCGCTGACACCTATTACAATCGAGGAAGTATTTATCATGATAAAGGTGATTACACTAAAGCCATTTCTGACTATAGTAAAGCAATAGAAATAAAACCAATTTGGCCGCAACTTTATCACAATCGCGCAATAGCATATTACTATACGCAAGAATATGAAAAAGCCTGGGCTGATGTGCGCAAAGCAAAAGAATTGGGTCATAAAATTAATCCGGAACTTGTAAGCCGCCTTCAGGAAGCATCTGGTAGAGAGAAATGATCACTTCCAAGACGTTTTAGAGGCGTTTCCACGAGTCTCGTCTACGACGTGACGAGTGAAATCCGGTTGGGGCTGCCATAAAAAATCCTCACCCTTTTCGGGTGGGGGTTCTTATTTTTTGCCCGCTTACCGGAACAAAACTCAATTAAACTACTTGAAGGCTAAACCGCCCAGGTTTATAATATTATTTTCTGTAATCTACCAAACATATCAATTAAGGAGGGGTAATGGCAAATCTAGTAAAAAGAGTTATTGCTGTTTTTTTCTTGTTTCAGATTGTTTCTGTTGTCAATTTCTTTACCGCTAAAGCGGCAAATGACGACTATGGAGAAGGTTCAGGGGTTTGTCAGCCTTGCGGCAACCCAAAGGACACTAACGAGGTGGCGCTGCTTGATGCATTAAAATTTGGCAATGTTGAGCAGGTAAAAAATATTCTGGATAAAAACAAAGTAGATGTTAATCAAAAAATGTATTATTGGCTCGCCGGACCGGGATGCGGTCAATGCGAGCACGCGCCTCTTATTGCTATAGTAATGGACAGCAGGTTGTTGCACTATCGTTATGAGAAAGATAATGTGGCCGATGAAGTGCGCAAAACTACGGAAATTATAAAGTTATTGCTTTCAAGAGGGGCAGACCCTAATGCCACATATGAAAATGAGCCAATTCTTGTAATGGCTGTGCACTTTTTATACGAAGAAGTTGTGGAAGCCTTGCTTTCAAAAGGTGCAGATCCTAACGTAAAAGACAAACGCGGTTTATCTGTTATATGGAGCACGCGGGCTTCTTCAGACTACGCATCTAACCCATTTTTTAATAATCGCACAACAGATGTTCAGCGTAGAATTTATAATATTTTAGAAATGTTATTTTCTAAAGGCGCATATGTTGACGCCAGAGATAATGACGGAAGTACTATGCTAATGGAAGCGGCAACTTCTTGCGATAAAAAAATGGTTGAATTCTTGATTTCAAAAGGAGCAGACGTAAATGTCAGATATCTTAACAAAAGAACATTGCTGGAAACTTTAGAAACCCGTTCCGGCTGTCCGCAGGTTAAGGAAATTTTAATAAGCAAAAGCGGTGAACTTAAAGCTGGCAGTTTCGGCCGGGTTTTTTATGACTGCGATATTGAAGTGGCAAAAACTCTGCTTCCCAAGATTAAAGATATAAACGAAAGGAATTCGCAGGGGTACACTCCGTTGTTTTTGGTTATGTATTCAAACGAACCGTGTAAGAAAAAGATAGATATGGCGTCGCTGCTTTTATCCTATGGCGCAGATATTAATGCTAAGGATAACAGCGGTATGACTGTGTTGATGGTTGCTATAATACAACAAAGATTACGGCCGGATAAGTGCATAATAGAGTGGTTGCTTTCTAAAGGCGCTGATCCTAACGCAAAGGACATAAACGGAGCTAGCGTATTGACTATGGCAGCAAGCCTTGATTCTAAAGACACAGCGGAACTATTGCGTTCCAAGGGCGCTGTTGATGTGAAAGAAAGCTATGATGAGATTATCGCAAAGTGCAGTGAGGCTATTAAGCTTAACCCTAATGATATAAAAGCTTATTATAGGCGCGCTTCTGCATATTACTTTAGGGGTTACGAGAATAAAGTTGCTTCCGACTACGATAAAGCGATATCCGATTATTCAAAAGTTATTGAATTAACTTCCGGAAATGTTAGGTATAATGATTATCTTCAGAGAGGGTTTGCTTATACCCAAAAAGGCGAGGATAACTTTGCTATAGCTGATTATAGCAAAGTTATTGAAATGAATCCGGGTAACACAGCAGCCTATGAAAACCGTGCGCGCGCTTATTACAGAAAGGGCGAATACGACAAGGCCTGGGCAGATGTGCATAGTATGGAATCGCTGAAAGCCAAAATACCGGAGAAATTCATCAGCGATTTGAAAAAAGCCTCAGGCAGGGATAGATAAATCCAGAGTAAAAAAGAAGGATGAAAGTAATATTTAAAATTTTTATCATCAGTATTTTCCTGTCAGGTGTGTTTAATTTCCCCTGCGTTTTTGCCAAAACTTTTAAGAAAGACTTATTTACTGCCGTAGGAGATGGCGATGTTTCTGCGGTAAAGAGCCTTATAAGGAGTGAAGCTGATTTAAATATAAGGGATACCACAGGCAGGACACTTCTGATGATTGCGGTTTGGAGCGGACAGGCTAACATGATTCAATATTTAATTGAGAAAGGCGCTGATGTCAACGCAAAAAAAGATAACGGCACGACCGCCCTTATGCTTGCCACGCGCAGCTGCCATGTTAATGCGGTTAAATATTTATTGTCTAAAGGCGCCGATGTTAATGCTCAAGCAAGTAGCGGAATGACTGCTTTAATGTATGCAGCAGAGAAGGGATATGTTTTTGTATCAGAAGTTTTAATTGAAGAGAATGCCGATGTAAATTTAAAAGACAATAAAGGACGTACTGCCTTAATGTTTGCCGCAATTTCCGGCGATAGCGATATTATAGACGACCTGATTAAGAAAGGCGCCGATGTAAATTTTAAAGATACTTACGGAAACACCGCCCTTACGCTTGCGATAAAAAACAAACATTTAAAAGCGGCTAAAACGCTGAAGGCTTTAGGAGCAAAAGAATAGGCGCTGTATCCAGGCGCTTTGTTTTTTGCAAAGATTAAATACTTATCGTTAGAATATATATATTCTTCGCATTGCAACACTCTTTTCGAAACCACTTGAAGACAGGGTATCCTGGGGTATAATATCATTATAATAAAATTTATTATACATAATGCTTAAGGAGGCGTGATGGAGTTTGCTCAAAAAATATTATTGGTTATACCTATGCCGCTTTTAAGCATACTGGTGGTTTTGGCAGCTATAGCATTATCAATAATTGGATTGGGGGCCGTTTGGCGGTTTATTCCGCGGCAAATTCTTAAAACCCACAACGATTTGACTGATCCAATGTTCGAAGCAGTTTCGCTGGCATATACCGTTCTTTTGGCGTTCGTTGTCGTCGTGGGGTGGCAAAATTTTGACAAAGCAGAGTTTCACGCTGAAAACGAGTCAAATTGCCTGGGGGACTTATACAGAAGCGCTGTTGCGTTCGAAAAGCCGTTCAGGGATGAGCTTCGCCCGCTTCTGGAGGATTATGCGCGTATCGTTGTAAATGAAGAATGGAAGTTGCTTGCTAAAGGCGAAGAAAGCGTCAGGGCGTCAGATACATTAAAAAAAGTATGGGAGCTTTACGCAAATTACGAACCAAAAACGGAAAAAGAAAAAGCATTTTTTTCAGAGTCTCTTAGAAAGCTAGATGAATTAAGGGAAATGAGAAGGCTTCGCATAATAGATTCGAGAAGCGGAATACATCCGCTTTTATGGCTTGTGCTCATCATAGGCGCCATAATCACCATAGCTTTTACTTTCTTCTTCGGTTCAGATAAATTTATCGTCCACGCGATAATGGCTTCTACGCTGGCAGCAATAATAGCGCTTATACTACTTACGATATTATCATTCGATTTTCCGTTTACCGGAAGCGTGCGGATAGAGCCAGAGATGTTCCAGCAGTCAATCAATTTCTAGATAAATTTACGGTAAAAAACTGACAATAAGAATATCCAATACAAGGAGGTATTATGGCGTCTAAAAAGATATTGATAGTGGATGATGACGAAAAAATGCTGAAACTTTTCGGTGATTTCCTGTTGAATGAAGGTTTTGAAATCATTTCTGCGAATAACGGCAATGACGGCGTGAGGCTGGCAATTGAAAAAAGCCCCAATTTAATAATCCTCGACGTAATGATGCCGGGAAAAGACGGCGGAGAAGTCGGCAAGGAATTATTGAGCAATAACAAGACCAAAGATATACCAATAATATTTCTTACCAGCCTGGTTAGCGAAAATGAAGTCGGTAAAAGCGGAAATAAAATCGCAGGCCGGCTCTACATATCAAAATCCACCGACAAAAAAGAAATTATTAAAAAAATAAAAGAAATAATTTGAATATAGAATCATTTTTTTCGAAAACACACAGGAAACTTCAAAAAAGCGAGGAGCAGTACCGCGAGCTTGTCGAGTATGCCAACAGTATTATTCTACGCATGGATACCGAGGGCAACGTAACTTTTTTTAACAACTTCGCCCAAAATTTTTTCGGATATAAACCCGAAGAAATTATCGGTAAAAACGTGCTTGCTACAATCGTCCCCTCAACTGATACTTCCGGAAAAGACCTCCGAGTAATGATTGATGACCTTATGGTCCATCCCGAGAGATACATCAATAACGAAAACGAAAATATACTGCGTGACGGAAAACGCGTCTGGGTAGCCTGGACCAACAGGCCCATACTTAGCGAAACAGGCAACCTTAAAGAGATACTTTGTATAGGCAACGATATAACTAAACTTAAGGAAGCAGAGAGGCAGATACTAATTGCAAAAGAAGCCGCAGAAAGCGCAAGCAGGGCAAAAAGCGCTTTTCTCGCTAATATGTCGCACGAGCTGAGAAATCCCCTTAATGCAGTTATCGGTTTTTCTGAAGCGCTCCTTGAGGGAATTGCCGGAGGTTTAAATGAAAAACAAAAAGAATATTCCGGTTATATCCTTGAAAGCGGCAAACATCTGCTTTCGCTGATAAACGACGTGCTTGACCTTTCTAAGGTTGAAGCGGGAAAAATGGAGCTTGAGATCAGCAGTTTCGATTTAAAAGAGTTTCTTGAGAAAAGTTTTATTTTGGTAAAAGAAAAGGCGATGAAACATAATATTTCTCTTTTGGATAATATCGATAACAATATAGGCCTGATTAATGCTGACGAACGAAAGATAAAACAAGTTGTCTACAATATGCTTTCTAACGCGATAAAATTTACTCCTGACGGAGGAAAAATCGGCATTGAGGCTAAAAAGATAAACGCGGATGAAATCAGGGTTTGCGTGTGGGATACCGGCATAGGAATCGACAACAAAGACAAAGAAAAAGTATTTACCGAGTTTGAACAGATTGACAGTGAATATTCGCGCAAATATGCCGGAATAGGCTTGGGTATGCCGTTAAGCAAAAAATTTATAGGGTTGCATAACGGAAAGATGTGGTTTGAGAGTGATGGCCAGAATAAGGGCACTCGTTTTTATTTCACTTTGCCTTTATCCCATGCAGCGAAAAAATAAAAATATGGAAAATGACGGTAAAAAAATAATTTTGATAGTTGATAACAGCTTTTTAAGCGTGAAATTGGAATCAGACCTGCTGGAAAGGAGCGGTTTCGGCGTATTAAAGGCTTCCTGCGGCAAGGAAGCGCTTGATGTCCTAAGCGGTCGTACTCCCGATCTTATTCTTCTTGATATCAACCTTCCGGATACTACCGGTTATGAATTATTTAGCAAAATTAAACAGGATGAGCGTTTCAAAAACGTTAAAATCATCGCAGTAACCGGGTCAGTGATGAAGGAAGATGAGGGTAAAATTAAAAACATGGGTTTCGATGGTTTTATTGCCAAACCCATAGATATAAAAGATTTTGTTCAACAGATAAAAGATATAGCCGCCTAGGACAGTAAACAAGTTTTGGAAAGAGAGAGGAAGCTTACGTAAGCCGAGGTGAAGCAACTGGAATCGCCAGATTGCTAAAATGGCAATTGAATGGAAACCTCGCGAGGTTAAAGAGCCTTGCCCTTTAACGATTTTTATATTACAATAATGATATAACCGCTCCTTACGAAATAGCAAAATTTCTGCTGGCCTTCGAAAAAATAAGTCCCCCGCAAAGGCCTCGAGAGGAAGGTAAGATTAAATAAAATGAAGATAGTGTTGAATATTTTTGCCGTATTTTTTTTATTCGCCAGCTTCCCCGGGTATTGCACGCTGGCTGATAATTCCTTGGAACAATTAAAGCTTGAGCTTAAAAAAGAAGGCGTATCCGATGAGTTTATGAAGGTTACTGAGAATTCTGTAAAGAAAATGATTATGTCAAATGCGTCCATAGTTGATATAAAACCTGTTTTGTTGGATTTGTGGACTGATGGAGTAAAAGGCAGGGCATTGACCAACGCTATGGCTGCTGTAGCGGAGCTTGTAGCCAGCGGAGATAATACTAAAGACGCGGCAGCTATTGCATCAGGCGCAGCCCACAAAGCAGAGGCTGAAGGTCTGGGCGGGTTTGGTGTTGGCATGAGAGTTAGAAAGGCAGTCCAGGATAGAAAAGCTTACCTTAAAACTTTAAAAAAATAATGTCTGATAAATCTAATTTTACTAAGTATATACGTAACGGCTCAGCAATTGTAAAAGGGACGATTGAATCAGGAAGGTTTCTGATTCCTTACCGGATTTATGAAAGCGAAGGCCCGCACGTTGTGTGCTTAAACGGTGTCCAGCAGTCCATGGCAATGTGGCATACGTTTATTATGCGCTATGCCCCGCATTATAGAATAGTGCTTTTTGATTTTCCTAACGAGGGTAAGGGCAAGGTTGTTTCGGGCCCTGTTTTTGTCACATTGGATGAACAGGTAGAAATTTTACGCGAAGTTATAAAAGCTGCAGGTGTTAATAAGTCCGTTACGATATGCTCTGCTTCGTGGGGAGGAATAGTCGCGCTTGCATTTGCTTCGCGGTTTCATAACGAAGTAAAACAGTTATGTTTAGCCAGTTTAGGTACAAAAGCTAACGATAAGATGGTTGAGACAATCAAGCTGGGTTCGCAAATAGACTCAAGTGACAGGCAAAAAATGGCAGATACGTTGATAGAGAGTTTCGGGCAAAATCTTCCCGAAGCTATTAAGAATAAAATTGTCAAACAGTTTCACGCCATGAGCGAGGAGAATTTACGCGCATTCTATGAGCACGGCTTATTTGTCATATCTACAAAAAAAATCGGAGATTTAATCAAGCTTTCGCAGATTACGGCAAAAACCTTTTTAATTCACGGCGAAAATGATACAATTATCGATCCTGATGATGTAAGGTTTCTTGCTTCCCAGATTAATAAATGCGAAGTCAGGACAATTAAAGGCGCAGGGCACTTTTTGCACTTAGAGCAGGACGGCGCCTTTGATATTTACAAAGATATTTTAACAATACCCCCGCGCTAAAAATTAAGGAGAGTTATGAAGAAACAATCTAAAAACGAAGCAGACATTCTGGTATTTATTGCTAAAATACACGAACAGCTTGTTTCATTAGACAGAAAAGTTGATTTATTGATTTCGAAAACCATGGCTCCAAAGCCGGCAGAGATAAAACCTTTTTCCGCTCAAAAGCCTTTTCAGCTGCAATCTAATGCTCACGCCCAAGCCCAAAGGCAAAACGCCCGTTTCAGGGAAAGAATTATGTATAAAACAATCTGTGCGGATTGTAAAAAACAATGCGAAGTGCCATTCAGGCCAAGCGGTGACAGGCCGGTATTCTGCCAGGAGTGTTTCTCCCGCCGTAAAGCCGGCAATTCATTCCAGGCAGGTGTTGATAATAAGCCGCGGCAGATGACGCTTACGCAGATACCCGCAGTAAATAAACCGCAGGTTGTTGAAAAGAGAAAAACTAGCACAAAGAAAAAACCGGTTGCCAAAAAGAAAAAAGGTAAATAACTCAAAACAATTACAAAAAATGCTCAAGAAGCGGTTGTCGCTTGCCTTCGTGATGCTATTTTTTGTTTCTTGCGCGGATAACACTCCGGTGTCAGGCCCGTATCCTAAAACCGGAATTGCTTCCTGGTATTCTTCAAAAATCACTTCAACCGGAGAAAAATTCAACAGCAGCGATTTAACCTGCGCCATACGCAAAAAAGATTTCGGAAAATATTATAAGGTTTGCAACATAGCCAACAATCAATGTGTGACAGTGCGTCACAATGATTTTGGCCCCTCCAAATACTTCTACGACAAAGGTAGGATAGTTGATTTAAGCAAATCAGCATTTTCCCGCATAGCAGACCTTAATGAGGGCATAGTCAGGGTTACGGTGGAAGAAGAATAAAAATGATTAGAAAGGAGGTTTTATGACAAAGAAGTTGCTTATTTTTGCATGTTTATTGGCAGGTTTATTTTTCTGCGCGATTGATTACGCAAGGGCTTATGATAATCTTGAGGGCACATATTTTGTAAAAGGCTGGAACCCGGGAGTTACAACTACAGCTGAATCTTATATCGGAACTTTAACAATTAGAAAAACCGGCCAGGTTTATCAGTTGAATTGGACAATTGCCAATCAGCGCCACGCCGGCGTTGGCTTTTATGATGAAAAAAGCAGAAGGCTTGAAGTTGCCTGGTCTAATTTAGACAGCGGAGATTTCGGCGAAGTTGTTTATACCTTTGAAGGCAGAACGCTTAACGGAATATGGACTACTTACGGCGATAGGTCTGCGTCAGTGGGCAGAGAAATTCTGACAAGGCAGTAATAAAAACAGCGGTTAACTGCCTGCAATTTGGTTATATTTTATGTATATTTGCTTTTGATTTTTGTGAGCATGCCCCGATATGTTAATAAAATTTTTTAAACAACATTATAAATTGTTAACCATCCTTTTATTGTTTTTGCTGGGCATCGCAATATACTCTAATACATTTTCCAGTTCATTTCATTTTGACGATGGAAATTATATAACCAATAACATTGCTATACGGATTATGTGGCTTAAGGGGTTATGGGATTTTTTTCCCAGCCGCTTCATTACTTTCCTGACCTTTGCCATAAATTATCAATTTAGCAAACTCGATATATTTGGTTATCACATATTTAACTTTGCTATTCACTTCGGTTCAGCAATATTAGTTTGGTGGCTTGTAAATATCATTTTTACAACCCCTTCGATAAAAAAAAATGAACTTTCTAAATTTTCCCGGTTAATCGCTGCTTTTACCGCCTTTATATTTTTGAGTCATCCTTTACAGACAGAATCTGTTACTTATATATGGCAGCGTTGCAGTTCGCTCTCGGGATTGTTTTATCTTTTTTCGCTTTGTTTTTATCTTAAAGCAAGACTATTGCAGGCGGGTGACAACCCGGCATCAAAATGGAAAGTTTTCTATGTTTTATCCCTCATTTTTGCTTCTATAGGCATGTTTACCAAGGAAAATTTTGTAACTTTGCCGCTAATGATTATTTTATGCGAGTTTTATTTTATTAAAGCAAATAAACATTTAAGTTGGAAGCATGTTATTCCTTTTCTGGCTTTACTTCCGGTTGTTCCGATGGTTTTATTCTTTACCAAGCCGGAAACCGTTAAGGCCCTGCAGGAATTAGCTCATCAGCCGGTCAATGCCGGAGGGTCATATTTTTTAACACAGCTTAATGTTTTGAGCACTTATATCAGGCTGCTTTTTGTGCCTGTAAATCAAAATTTGGACTACGATTATCCCATTGTTAAAAGTTTGGTTAATCCAGAGGTGTTAGCCAGCTTTTTCTTTTTAGCCGCCGTTATAATTATCGCAATCAGGATGTTTTCCAGGTACAGGCTGCTTTCTTTCGGCATTTTTTGGTTTTTCCTGACCCTGTTACCTGAATCAAGCATTATTCCTATTGAGGATGTGATTTTTGAGCACAGGCTTTATCTGCCTTTGTTTGGCTACAGCCTTTTTCTGGTGAGTGGTTTATTTTATTTATTAAAATGCAAAAAAATCGGATTAATAGTTACAGTCCTTTCTTTAATTACCATTTGTTATTCGATTATGACTTATGAAAGAAACAAGGTTTGGAAAGATGAATTTACTTTATGGAACGATACAGTAAAAAAATCTCCCCACAAAGCAAGGCCGCGCATTAACAGGGGGATGGCTTACGGCGTAAAAGAAGAATATGACCAGGCTATTGCGGATTTCGATAAAGCTATTGAAATTAACCCTAATTTACCTGAGTCGTACTATAATCGGGCAGTAGCATATAATGAAAAAGGCGATTACACAAGGGCATGGCAGGATGTTCATAAAGCAGAATCATTGGGATTTAAGGCCAGGCCGAATTTTCTTGATAAACTTAGAAGAGCTTCCGGCAGAGAATACTAAAACCAAATTTCATTTTTCATTTGCCCCCAATCAATTAACGTATTAAAATACTTACGGTTTGAATGCGTTAAAAATATTCTTCGGTAAAAAAGGACAGAATATGAAAAAAGAGCAAAGAGGATACAGGGTCGGAGAAAAAGAAATTGATGATTTAATTGATAAGCTTACCGGGTTTTCCGCTTATCCGGGAACAGAATATTTATTGAGGGAAATATTTACCACCGTTGTTAAGCTCGGGCAGGAATCAGGCGATAAAGGAGACCTTAAACTCGTTAATAATGCCCTTAAGGAACTAAGATATTCGTTTAAGATATTTTCACCGTATCGGAACATAAAAAAAGTAGTAATTTTCGGCTCCGCGCGCTCAAAGAAAAATTCATCGGAATATAAAATGGCGGAAGATTTCGCCAGAAAGATAACGGAGAAAGGTTACATGGTTGTTACCGGCGGCGGGCCGGGGGTTATGGAGGCAGGCAACAAGGGCGCAAAAAAGGGGACTGACTTTGGGCTGAATATAAGGCTTCCGTTTGAGCAAAAAGCTAATCCTTATCTTGAGGAAAAAGAAAAAATAATAAACTTTAAATATTTTTTTACGCGTAAGCTCATTTTTATAAAAGAAACGGACGCGACAGTCCTTTTCCCGGGCGGTTTCGGGACAAACGACGAAGGGTTTGAGGCGCTTACATTAATCCAGACCGGTAAATCAAAACCGCGGCCGATAGTTTTAATTGAGCCGAAAGGTTCGAACTATTGGATGGTATGGAGAAAATTTATAGACAATGAACTGGCCAAGCATGGATTTATAAACAAAGAGGATTTTAATCTTTTTCATATCTCTAAAAATGTCGACGACGCAGTCAAATTTATAGAAGATTTTTATAAAGTGTACCATTCGATAAGATACGTTTCGGGTTTAACAGTTATCAGGCTTAACCGTAAAATCTCCGATAAGACATTAAATTTTTTAAACAAAGAATTTAAAGACATTTTGACGGGCGGAAAAATAATACTTTCTACTCCAATGGAGGAAGAAGTCCAAAGGGGAGAATATCTGGATTTGCCGCGCCTTATAATGCATTTTAATTTGCATGATTATGGCAGGCTTTGCAAAATGATTTGCACAATCAACGCTTTAGGCTGATTCAAACTGCGCGAACTTTAACTTCTGTAGGAATTCTTGCGGGCAAAAAAACAGCCCCGGCTTTCGTCGGGGCGCTCCAAATAGGATCAGAAAGGAGTTTCTGTCGTTTTTAATATCCGATAGCGTGATTTATCAATACCCAGCCGGTCCAGCCTGCGTAGCCGCCGGAGGTTATTTCTATTTTTGCTGTTTTTTCCCAGAAGTTAGCTTCGATAACTCGCGCTGTCGTTCCGTTTTCTACCTCAAACGCGATATGGCCGAGCATCTTTGCCAGATAATTCTGCCTTTCCATACCCATGAGGTTTCCGGTTAAACTATTGAAAGAACGTTTGCTTTTTCCTGTATAGACAGGAATTTTGCCTTCGAAGCTTTTAAGCGTTACTTCTTTTCCTATATACTCGTCATATTGGGCAAAACTTGCGGGTAAATAGATAAGAAGCAATAAACAGGACATAATTAAGACCACGGATTTTCTCATTTGCCACCTCCTTTTAACCCAATTCAAATAATACCATAAACCGAAGCTAAAAAACCACAAAAACAGCCAGGTTTATGTAAGCGTTTTCAGGATATATGGCATAAATTGTAAGCTATGGATTATATTAGTAAAGCTTTTTTCTTTGACTTTTCAGTGAGTATGGTATAATTTTACCCTATGTTGGCTAACAGGATTATTCCCTGCCTGGATATTAATAAAGGCAGGGTTGTAAAAGGCGTGCATTTTGTAAACTTAAGGGACGCCGGAGACCCTATAGAAAACGCTTTATTTTACGAAAATGAAGGCGCGGACGAACTTGTTTTTCTCGATATCACGGCAAGCTATGAAAAGCGAAAGACTACCCTTGATCTGGTAAAAAAAGTCGCCGAATGCGTTTTTATGCCTTTTACCGTGGGTGGGGGTATAAGCAATGCCGAAGACGTCCGCAGGCTCCTTTTAGCCGGTGCAGACAAGGTTTCCATAAACACAACCGCAGTTAAGAACCCGAAGATTATCACAGAGGCGAGCAATATCTTTGGGGCGCAGTGTATTGTGGTTGCGATAGATGCGAAGCGGAATCGTCCCACGAAAAAATGGGAAGTTTATATAAATGGCGGGAGAACTCCGACCGGGCTTGATGCGGTTAACTGGGCTAAGAAAGCAGAATCGCTTGGCGCAGGAGAAATACTCTTAACCAGTATGGATTATGACGGGACAAAAGACGGTTTTGATATAGAATTGACAAAAGCAATATCGAGTGCCGTAAAAATACCTGTGATTGCTTCAGGCGGGGCCGGAAGAATAGAAGATTTTTCGGAAGTATTTACCAAAACTAAGGCGACAGCAGCGCTCGCGGCATCTATATTTCATTACCGGGAAATTAAAATAAAAGAAATCAAAGAATATTTAAAGAAAAAAAATATAGCGGTTAGATCGTAAATATTTACCGGAATAATTAAACCGGAGGTGAAAATGCAGGATAAAATAATTAAGCCGGAAGAAAATATAAAAACATTATGGCTTATTCAATGGTCAATCGTTCTTGTTGCGATTATCGTGATATTTCTTATTATGTCCTTTTTCTTTAAGTTTTTTGCTTTTTTTGGCGTAATGTTTGTGATATGCCTTGGTATATTCGTATTTTGCTGGCTGCCTGTTCAGTATAATGCAATTAGTTACATTATCAAAGATGATTGCATTGAGGCGCGAAGCGGAGTTGTCTTTAAGCGTGTAACTTCTGTTCCTTATCAGAAAATTACCAATATCGATATTACGCAAGACCCACTTGAGCGGATGTTTTCAATCGGCACTGTCCATGTTCAGACTGCCGGGATGGGAACGTATATATCGGAGATGTTGTTGTGCGGCATAGGCAATACAGAGGAACTAAAAAATACACTTTTGGAAAAAGTAAAATCTTCATTAAAATCCTGATAAATTAAAAAAGGCGGGCAAAAGATGAAAAAGTTCGACATTAAAACGTTAAAATTCGATGATAAAGGGCTGATTCCTGCAATTGTCCAGGATTACAAAAGCGGCGATGTTTTGATGATTGCTTATATGAATAAAGAGTCGCTTAAAATCACAATCAAAGAGAAACGGACCTGTTTCTATTCTCGCTCAAGGAAAGAGCTCTGGAGAAAAGGGGAAACCAGCGGCCACGTGCAAAAGATAAAAGCAATTTACTACGACTGCGATTGCGATGCTCTCTTGATTAAAGTTCAGCAAATAGGGGTAGCCTGCCATACGGGAGAATGGAGCTGTTTTTACAGAAAAATAATTTAAATGCAAATACACCCTTTAGAAAAAGATTTTACCAAATTAGCGAAAAGGAATAATTTAATTGTTTTGTCGCATAAATTTTATTCCGATTCGCTTACCCCGGTTTCTATCTATCACAATCTGTCAAGGCAATTCAAGGCGGAAAGTTTTCTTCTTGAGTCTGTTGAGGGAGAAGAAAAAATAAGCCGTTTTTCTTTTATGGGTTTTGTGCCGCTCGCGGTATTTAAAAGCAAAGGGACAAAAATAAACATAAAGGAAGAGAAAGAAATAACTTTCGAAACCGGAAAAGACCCGCTCTTTGAGCTTAAAAAATTAATGCGTAAGTTTAAGGTCGCACCAAAAGAAAACCTGCGCTTTTTCGGAGGCTTTGTCGGGTATCTGGGCTATGACCTTATAAGGTTTTACGAACCGATAGGTGCTAAAAAAAGAGACCCGCTGAATACGCCCGATACTTACCTCATGCTTCCGAAATTTCTGATAATTTTCGACCATCTCAAAAAACAGATAGAAATACTTTCTTTTGTGAAAATAGGCGATAAGCAGAATCTTAAAAAGCTCTACGCCAAAGAGGAAAAGATTATTGAGCAGATATTTGCCAAATTGCAGAATCCGGCTAAACTTTCTGCGCTGCCTATGGCGTTAACCAAAAAGGTAAACCTTAAATCAAATTTGAGCAGGAACGAATTTGTGTCTATAGTCGATAAGGCAAGAAAATATATAAAAGAAGGCGAAATAATACAGACAGTACTTTCCCAGAGATTTTCGGTTGATTTCTCGGGCAATCCTTTTAATGTTTACCGGTATTTGAGGATTCTTAATCCGTCGCCATATATGTTTTATTTAAATTTCAGGGATTTGAAAGTCGCCGGTTCGTCGCCGGAAATGCTGCTACGCTGTGAGAAGGGCGTTTTAATAACCCGGCCTATTGCCGGAACGCGGCCGAGAGGAAAGGATGAGCTTGAAGAAAAGAGGCTTGAGAAATCCCTGCTTGATGACCCTAAGGAGCGCGCAGAGCACATAATGCTTGTTGATTTGGCAAGAAATGATGTCGGCAGGGTTTCCGAAAGCGCAAGCGTAACAGTGCCGGTTTTTATGACTGTTGAACACTTTTCTCACGTTATGCATATAGTAAGCGAAGTAAGAGCCCGTCTTAAAAAGGGCGAAGATATATTTTCAGCATTCGCAAGTTGTTTTCCGGCAGGGACATTGAGCGGCGCGCCTAAGGTGCGTGCTATGCAGATAATAAATGAGCTCGAAGGAGATGGCCGCGGAATATATGCCGGAAGCGTCGGATATTTTTCCTTCACAAACAGCCTGGATGCGTGTATAATAATACGAACCATAGTATTTAAAAACAATAAGGCCTATATTCAGGCCGGGGCAGGTATAGTTATGGACTCACAGCCCCAAAAAGAATATAAGGAAACATTAAACAAAGCGAAAGCGCAGGTTCTAGCAATTAGGCTGGCAAAGGGTTTAGCCTAATAATAAAGGAGGAAACGATGAAAAAAACAATTTGTTTTTTTATAATTTTAGCGCAATCATTTTCTTTTTTGGTTTATGCTGAGGAGCAAAATGCAGGGCAGTCAGCTCAGGCTCAGCCAGCAACGCAACTGGCAAGCACAGTTCCGGCAGCGCAGGCGGATAAAGGAATTAAAAAGATAGAAGCGGTGCCGGCGCCTGAAGCACAGAAAAAAGAAGTCAAGACTCAGGCTGCACCCAAAGAGGCTGTTGTGCCAGTCGTGCCGGAAGAGGAAGTTAAAGAGCCAGCCGCGGCGAAAGAAGAGCCTTGCCAGGCTTCGCAGGAAGCGCAGGGAACAGTTGTGCTTCGCGAGCGCGTGTCGGACCAGAATCCTTTACGCAAAGTTGCAAGAGGAGCGGTAAACACTACTTTGGGCTGGGTTGAAATTCCGCGGCAGATGATAAAAGAAAATAAAGCAAAAGGCGATATCGCCGGAGTATTTTGGGGTCCGTTAAAGGGGTTTGCTTTCTTCGTTGGAAGGACAGCAGTTGGGCTTTATGAGGTAACAACGTTTTTAATCCCTCCATATAAGCCTGTTGTAACTCCCGAGTTTATATTATCAGACGAGGACAATGATTAAACAATAAAGTATTAGGAGGGTTTATGGTTAGAATAAGACTTAGAAGGCCGGGTAAAACTACAAAAAGGCGGTACCATTTCAAGCTTGTTGCTATTGAGAAACGTAACGCCAGAGACGGAGAATACCTGGACCAATTGGGCCATTATGATCCTTCCAGAAAACTTCTGGAAATCGATATTGAAAAATACGATAAGTGGATAAAAAAAGGCGCAATACCTACAGAAACAGTAGTCTCTTTATACAAAAGATATAAAAAAGAAGCAGCTAAGAGCAAGTAGAAAGGTAGAGAGTAATTGTATCTTCGCCTTTCTGTTTTTTGTCTCCCTGTTTTCTGCCTAAAAAAGGAGTAAATATGCAACCGAATCCAAACGCAGCTATGGCTGGTAATTTATTATTCGGCGTAATCGTGGTGGCGATTTTCTATTTTATGTTGTTTCGCCCGCAGCAGAAACAACAGAAAGCGCACCGGGAGATGCTTAATAGTTTAAATAAAAATGACGAAGTGGTTACTCTGGGAGGTATCCACGGCACAATAATAAGCGTAAAAGAAAAAACTTTTGTTTTACGGATTGATGACAATGTAAAAATAGAAATTGAGAAAAGCGCAATTTCTTACGTAGTAAAAGCGAGGCAAAAAGAATGATTAAGAATTCCGACCTTAAAATACGGTTTATTATCCTGGGCGCGCTTATTATATTCAGCGCATTAGCTATTTATCCGCTCGATAAGAAAATAAATCTAGGGCTTGATTTAAAAGGCGGAATGTATGTGCTTCTTCGCGCTGACACCTCATCCATTCCGGCTGCGCAGGTTTCTAGTGCTATGGGCGGAGCTATTGAGAAGGTCAGAAACAGGATAGATTCTTTCGGCGTTAAAGAAACTTCCATACAGCCGCAGGGAGATAATTCCATTCTGGTTCAGGTGCCCGGCGTAGTTAATAGGGAAATAATCGATAAATTAAGGGAAGTAGGAAAACTTGATTTTAAGCTTGTTTCAGAAGATAAAGAAAAGATAGAATCAGCAATTAAAGGAACTGTTCCGGATGGGTACGAATTAAAAGATTACAAAGGCGCGGTTCTCGTAAGCAAAGAGCCGGCGCTTACCGGTGCAGATTTATCGCAGAGCTCGGTCGGTTTCGACCAGTATGGCGTTCCTAATGTACGGCTTCAGTTTACAGCCGAAGGGGCAAAAAAATTCGCTAAAGTAACAGAGGATAATGTAGGAAAACAATTGGCAATCCTTCTGGATGGAAAAGTAATGAGCGCGCCGGCAATAAGGGAAGCGATATTGAGCGGACAGGCTGAAATCACAGGAGATTTTACTCTTGAGGAAGCCCGCTCTATAGTTTCCGTATTGAATTCAGGAGCTCTTCCGGTTCCTCTTGTAGTTGAAGAAGAGAGGACAGTCGGGCCTCTTCTTGGCTCTGATTCTATAAGCAAAGGAATAAATGCCTGCCTCCTTGGAGCCGCTTTAGTTTTTGTTTTTATGGTTATTTATTACCTTGCAGGAGGCGTTATTGCAGATATATGCCTTGTGCTTAACATACTGTTTACCCTGGCGGCGTTAAATGCATTAAAAGCAACGCTTACTTTGCCTGGTATTGCGGGTTTGATTTTAGCCCTGGGTATGGCGGTTGACGCTAATGTTTTGATATATGAAAGAATACGTGATGAATTGGCTGCCAGCAAGCCTCTTGGCGCAGCTGTAAAAAATAGTTTTGACCGGACATTTCTAACCATATTCGATTCAAACCTTACCACAATGATAGCGGCGGCTTTTCTTTTTATATTCGGCACAGGGCCTATACGAGGATTCGCTACAACCCTTATCTTAGGTATTCTTATAAGCATGTTTACCGCAATCTTCGTAGGAAAAACTATATTTGCATTTTTGCTTAAGCACAATTTAAAAAATCTTCCTATGCTTCAGTTTTTCCCGGCTTCAAAGATAGACTTTTTAAAACCACGCTATGTGTGTATCGCGCTTTCGACTGTTTTAATTATCGGCAGTATGTATGTTTTTTTATCCAAAGGGGAAGCGGTCTATAGCATAGATTTTAAGGGCGGCCAGGTTTTGGAATATAAATTGACACCTGCGCCTGCAATCGAGGATGTCAGAAAGCAGCTAAACGATGCCGGTTTGCCCGGCTTGATTATCCAGGATTTTAAGGATGTTAAAGGCGGAATTAACATAAAAAGCAAAGAAGACGTTGCCAATAAAGTAGAGGAAGTTTTAAAGAAAAATTATAAAAATGTTGAAAGGTTAAGAGTGGATAAAGTAGGCCCAAGCGTCGGCGCGTTGCTTAAAACAAAAGCGCTCTGGGCGATTATACTTTCGCTTATAGGTATTCTTGCCTATGTATTTTTGCGGTTTAAGCATTTTGATTTTGCGCTTGCCGGGGTTATTGCGCTTTTACACGATGTAATTGTGGCTCTTGGTTTTGCGGTTCTGTTCGGTTACGAGGTTGATTTATTGATAGTCACAGCGCTTTTAACTATCGCAGGTTATTCCATAAATGACACAATAGTTATCTATGACCGCATAAGAGAAATAGCTCCGCGTATGCATAAGGCTTCTGTCTATCAAATATTAAACCAGGCCCTTAACAATACTTTTTCAAGGACAATAATTACTTCCCTTACGGTATTTTTTGTAACGCTTGCAATGTATCTTATGGGCGGAGAAGCGTTAAGAGGCTTTTCTTTTGTGCTTTTGGTTGGTTTTATCTCAGGAGTTTATTCAACTATTTATATTGCTTCCGCACTTGTTCTTGTTTTCCGCGGAGCAAAAGCGTAAGTTACTCTTCACCTAAAAAGCCAGATGCTTTATTCTTGGCTTACTTCCGGTTTCCTGTTTTTTACCCCTGGTTTATGCCATGTTTGACACCCTTAAAATATATACAAATAAGGCGTTTTCTCTGGATGCTACCAATCAGGAACTAGTAACTCTGGGATATCGCAGAGTTGATGAGGTGCTTGAGGAAGGTGATTTTTCCGTTCGCGGAGATACCCTTGAAGTTTTTCCGGTAAATTTTACTTTTCCCCTCAGGCTCGAATGGGAATTCGACGTTGTCAGAAAAATCTACAGTTTCGATAAAACACTAAACAAAAAAATCATTGATTACGATTTTCTTATCGTAATACCGCATTTTAAGAAAATAAAAAAATACACTGATGAAGATTTACCGCTTGAAGCTGTTTTACGCCTTAAAAAAGGAGATTTCGTAGTTCACACAAAATATGGAATAGGAAAATTCATCGGCGTAAAGAAACTTAAGCTGAAAGAGAAAGAGGATTATTATTTTGAGATAGCATACGACAACAATGATAAATTATACGTTTCAAAAGAAGACGCGCATCTAATACAAAAGTATACAAGTTTTTCAATTAAGCAACCGAAGCTTTCGCGTTTAGGCTCGCGGGAATGGGTGCGCACCAAAATGCGGGTCGAACGCGGTATTAAAGAATTTGCCCTGACTATTTTGCGCATGGAGGCGCAGAGAAAGCTCATTGGAGGGTTCAAATTTTCATCCGATACTCCCTGGCAGGCGCAATTTGAAAAAACTTTTCCCTACGAAGAAACCAATGACCAGGTTAAAGCTGTTTCTGAAACCAAACATGATATGGAAGATGCCGGCTGTATGGACAGGCTCATTTGCGGAGATGTAGGCTATGGCAAGACAGAAGTTGCCATGCGCGCAGTGTTTAAGGCTGTTATGGATAATAAACAGGTTGCGTTTCTTGTCCCTACGACAATTCTTGCGTACCAGCACTACAAAAACCTGTCCGACAGAGTGAAGGATTTTCCGGTAAGAGTAGAAATGCTCAGCCGTTTCCGAACACCTTCCGAGCAGGAGAGGATAATTAAGGAATTGCGCGCCGGTAAGATTGACGTTATAGTTGGAACACACCGCCTTACATCGGATGATGTTGATTTTCGCGACCTTGGGCTTTTGGTCATTGATGAAGAACACAGGTTTGGCGTGGAGCATAAAGAGAAAATAAAAAAACTTAAGATAGGCGTCGATGTTTTAACTCTTACGGCAACACCTATACCGCGCACTTTATATATGAGCCTTATAGGTATTAGAAATATTTCTCTGATTAAAACCCCGCCCAAAGATAGATTGGCGGTTAAAACAAAAATCATACAGTATGACCGGCATATTTTAAGAGATGCAATTGTACGCGAAATAGCAAGGGGCGGGCAGGTATTTTTTATCCACAACCGCATAGAAACCATACCGCGCTGGGAAAAAATATTAAAAAGCATATTGCCCAAGGAAATAAAAATGGCTGTTATACACGGAAGGCTTTCTTCGGCAGAGATTGAAACCGTTATGTTCGATTTTATAGAAAAAAAGATTGATTGCCTTCTTTCTACGGCAATAGTTGAATCCGGCATAGATATTCCTTCGGCAAATACCATAGTTATAAGTGACGCGCATACCTTCGGCCTTGCTGATTTGCATCAGTTACGCGGCCGCGTCGGCAGATTCAACGTGCAGGCTTTTGCGTACCTGGTTGTGCCCAATATTTCTTCAATTTCGACAGAAAGCCGCCAGCGGCTTGAAATGATTGAACAATATTCCCACCTGGGTGCCGGTTTTGAGGTAGCAATGAGCGACTTGGAATTGCGCGGCGCCGGAAATATTTTAGGCAAAGAGCAGCACGGGTTCGTCTGGATGGTTGGATTTGATTTATATTGCCGTATTTTAAAGAAAGAGATAGAATATTTAAAAGATGCTTTCAAGATGGAAGTTGGCGGATAGAAACAACTTTTAGGAGAAGAAACCAATGAAAAAAATATTATTTTTAATTACGGCATTCGGATTTATATTTTGTTCATCTCACGCAGAGGAGGTTACAAAAATCGTAGCAAAAGTAAACAGCCAGGTTATCACCGCAAAAGACCTGGATGATTATTATAAGGTGCTGACCTACAAGGCCCCGGGTGCTTCCGGCATAAGCCCGGACGAGACAAAAGGTAAGAAAGACGCTTTGTCAAAGTTAATCGAAGACAGGCTTATATTAGAGGAGGCCAAGAAAAAGGATTTACAAATTCCTTCTTATTTTGTAAATAACCAGCTCAATAAGATGATTGAATCATATCCTTCAAGAGAAGATTTCGAAAATTCTCTTCTTGAGCGCGGCCTTACGGTAACTGTTCTTAAGGAAAGAATACTCGGACAATTTCTTATGCGCCAGGTGATAGATATTTACGTAAGCAGTTATGTTTCTGTTTCTCCACAGGAAGTAAATAAATATTACGAAGAGCACAAAGTGCAAATGAAAGCCCCGGAAAGGTATCTTCTCTGGATAGCTCAAAGCAAGGATAAGAACAAAACAGTTGCAATTGCCAAAACCATAAAAGAGAAAGGAATAGCTGAAGCAGAAAATGTGCACTCCGATATTCTTGTTAAGCTTGACGCCGGCATGAGCGAGCTTAAAGAGGATATTGCGCAAACTGTTAAAAATTTAAAAGAAGGCGAGCAGGCTTTAAAGACATTTGGTAATGTAAATTACCTTATATATCTTGAAAAAATACTTCCGCCCAGGGATCTTAGCCTTGAGGAAGCTCAGGAAGGTGTCCGCAATATCATCTGGAACAATAAATTCCGCCAAAGGTTTGAGGAATGGGTAAAACAGCTTAGAGATAAAGCGGTTATTAAGACCTATCTTTAAACCGCCTATTTTATGCCGCAAGAAAAAATCATAGTTACAACCGGAGATCCTTCAGGCTGCGGGCCGTATATTACCCTGAAAGCAATTGAAAAATTAGGTAATTGCAAAGCTCAGTTTTACGTGGTCGGTGACAGGGAAATCTTAAGCCGCTTTGATGTTTATAAAAAAATCAATAAACGTATAATTTTAGCTGATTTGGCTACTTCCGGCATAGGTAAACTTAAACCAGGCTACGTTTCAAAGCTTTCAGGGCTTGCCAGTATAAGTTATATTGACTGCGCTCTTAGAATAATCGAAGAATGCGGTATAAAAAGGCTAGTGACTGCGCCGTTGTCAAAGGAAGCAGTTCAATTGAATTTGCCTGATTTTAAGGGGCATAGCGAGTATCTGGCTGATTATTTTAAATGCAAAATAGAGATGATGATGGTTTCGGCCAAACTTAAGACGGTTTTGTTTACGAGGCACATTCCATTTGAAAAAGTGCCGTGTTATATAACCGAAAGTAATCTTAACCAAACTTTTGAGCTGGTTCTTAAATCCTTAAAAAATATCTTTAAAATAAAAAATCCAAAAATTGCTGTTGCGTCTTTAAACCCGCACGCGGGCAAAGATACTTTTTTAGGCAAGGAAGAGAAAATTATTTATAAAGTTATACGCGGCTTTGACAATAATTTTTGCGGCCCATATCCATCCGACAGCCTTTTTACCGAAAGTGCAATAAAAAAATATGATTGCATAATTGCCCTTTACCACGACCAGGGAATGATTCCTTTTAAACTCCTGTCAATGAAAACAGGGGTTAACTTTACGTCCGGCCTTCCAATTATAAGGACCTCTCCTGCTCACGGCATAGCAGCTGATATTATGCGCGCTGGAGGAAAGCCTTTTGTATCCTCAATGGTTGAGGCTATTAAACTTGCCTTACGGCTATCAATATGAAGCAGTCGCATTCTTTAGGCCAGGTATTTCTGACCGATAAAAATTACGTCCGGAAAATAATCAATTCCCTGGATGTAAATAATGAGATTGTTCTTGAAATAGGCTCAGGCCCGGGCGAGATAAGCGCGCAAATTGTTGAGAAATGTAAGTTCTTATATTGCGTCGAGTTTGACCCGCGTTTTATAACTGTTCTGGAGAGAAAATTCCAAAATAAAGATAACGTTAAAATTATACACTACGATATACTTAAGTTTCCCATTTCGAAATTGGGTAGCAAGGTTGTTGTTTTTGGGAATGTGCCGTATCAGATAAGTAATTCTCTTATCGGCTATTTCGTCGAGAATAGATCAGCCATAAAAAAAGCCTATCTTACTTTTCAGAAAGAATTTGTGAATAAATTGATTGCAAAACCCGGCAACAAAGATTACGGCTTTTTAAGCTGCTATGCGCAGTATTATGCCGGTATAAAAAAATTTTTCGATATTCCCAGGGGCGCTTTTACGCCGATACCTAAAGTTGATTCTTCTTTTATGGCGTTGGAATTCTATGCCGAGCCGCTGGAGAAAGCGCAAGATGAAAATCTGCTTTTTAGGATAATACGCGAAGCGTTCAACCAGCGCCGAAAAAAAATTGCCAATTCGCTTGCAAAATTTATTGCCGCAGAGGATTTGTTTCCTTATTTGGGGATAAATCCTGACGTGCGCGCGGAAAATGTCTCGCTTAGGCAATATATAAGTGTGGCCAATAAAGTTTCCAGGAACAAATCGCAGAAATAATCGCATTGTTGGATTTACGGATATTAAATGATATAATTTTAAACAATGGAGAGGAATCTATGCTAAAACGTATCTACTACCACGACACAGATTGCGGCGGAGTTGTTTACTACGCAAATTACCTTAAATATCTTGAAGAGGCGCGCACTGAATATATGGAAAGCCGCGGCTACAATCTAAGCGAACTTGCGGAAAAAGGAATTTTGTTCGTGGTCAGGCGCGTGGATATTGAGTATAAAGCCCCGGCGCATTACGCAGACACTCTTGAGATATCAACCAGGATAGATAAAATACGCAATGTTTCTGTTAACTTCCTGCAGGAGATAAAGCGCGAGGGAAAAATTCTCGTATCAGCGGAAACTACCCTTGTTTGTATCGATAAAAACTTTAAACCCTGCGCTATGTGCGAAGAAATGATTAACGGCCTTTCAAAATGAAATACAAGATTTTTAACAAGACAAAAGGTACGTATCTTGCATTAGACGGGCGGCTGGCTGCAACTTTCTTTGAGCGCCTGCTGGGGCTTATGTTTCGTGCGTCTATAGGAAGAGACGAAGCGCTTATTTTCCGTAATGTTAACTCAATACATATGCTTTTTATGAGGTTTCCCATAGATGTTCTGTACCTTGATAAGGACAATAAGGTGCTTAAAGTAAAGCATAGCCTTAAGCCTTGGCGTATGTCTAGCTGTATTCGCGCCAAAGTAACCCTGGAACTTCCTGCCAAAAAGGTCCTGGAATCCGCTACGGATATAGGCGATATCCTTGAATTTATTGAAGAATTAAACTAAATTACCCTGATTTTTGGCTTGTTAATGGCTAAATTCTATTGACGGAGCCGGCTTTTTCGTTTATTATAATAGCTTACGCCTATCCGCCTTTGTCCTTTGTTGGTAGTTATGCGTAATAACGGACTTCGGCGGATGTCATTACATGCATAACAGGTAGGGGTTTCATGTCTAAACAAACGAAAATTGCAATATTGGGAGCTACTGGTTTTACCGGGGAGAAGCTCGTTGAAATTCTGCTTTCCCATCCGAATGCAGAGATTACCTATCTTTCTTCACGGACAGAGGTTCCAGTTCCCTATTCTAAGCTTTTTCCGCGGTTTTTGAATAAAACCAGCCTTAAGTGCGAGACGTTAAACATAGAAAAATGCTGCAAGGCAGCAGATATTATATTCTTGTCTTTGCCGCATACGGTTTCAATGGATTTTGTGCCGCAATTGCTTTCAAGAAAGAAAAAGGTAATTGATCTGTCTGCTGATTATCGGTTTAAAGATACGAACCTTTATCAGAAGTATTACAAGGTAGCGCACAAAGACAGTGAAAATCTTTCCGGCGCGGTTTATGGCTTACCGGAGCTTTTCAAAAAAGACATAGAAAAAAGCAGCCTTATCGCAAATCCGGGCTGTTACCCGACTTCGATAATACTTGCGCTTTTCCCCCTGGTAAAAGAGGGTTTAGTTGAAAAAAAGATAATAATAGATTCAAAATCTGCCATTACCGGCGCAGGCAGAAAAGCGGTTATTGAATACCATTATTCGAATATTTCGAATAATCTCTGGGCGTATAAGCCGTTTGTCCATCAGCATATCCCTGAGGTTGGCGAAGTTTTAAAATTAAGCACCGGCAAAACTATTGAGCCGCTTTTTACCCCGCATGTAATAGGGGTTGAAGCCGGGATATACTCGACAATTTACGTAACTTTTACCAAAAGTATAACTGAAGAAAAAATTTCTGAAGTTTATTCAAAGTATTACAAGAATTGCCAATTTGTGCGGATGCTTTCCGGGCTGCCCAAATTAAAAGATGTAGTCGGCACAAATTTTTGCGATATAGGTTTTACGTTGGATGAAAAAAAAGAAAATGCGGTAATTGCTTCCAGCATAGACAATCTGATTAAGGGCGCAGCAGGCCAGGCTGTGCAGAATATGAATATAATGATGGGCTTCGATGAAGCAGCAGGCCTCTTATGATTAAAATACCTGCCGGATTTTTGTTTTCCGGTATAAATTGCGGGCTTAAGAAAAATAATAAAAACGATCTTGGGCTTATTTATTGCGGGTCTGCCGCCGAAGCGCTTGGTTTTTTTACGAAGAACAAAAATGTTTCTTATTCGGTTACCTTAAGCAGAAAAAATATTTCAAATCCCATAAAGGCGGTTATAGCAAACAGCGGTAATGCCAATTGTTTTTCGCATGAAGCCGGCTTAAAGGACACGGAAATTATAACTTCCAAGCTCGCGGAAAGCCTTTCGGCGGATAAGCGCAATGTTCTTATAGCTTCAACCGGCATTATCGGGAAAAAGCTTCCCAAGGAAAAAATCATCTCGGCATTTCCAAAGCTTATAGCCGAGATGGGAAAAGATAAAGCGGAAAGCTTCTCTCAAAGCATATTGACAACCGATACTTTCAAGAAAATTTCCTGTTCCGAAATTAAACTTGCTTCCGGCACAGCCAGAATATTAGGTTTTGCCAAAGGTGCAGGAATGATTGCGCCTAACGTTGCGACCATGCTTGTTTTTATATTGACGGATGCGATATTGCCGAGAGCTTTATTTAAAAAAATAGCCAAAGAAGCAATTAACGAAAGCTTTAATTCCATAACGGTTGACGGCTGCATGAGTACGAATGACACTGTTTTTGTGCTTTCAAGCAGGAAGAATGTTTTGAACTCCGTAAAAGAAATTAATACTTTCTCGAAAGAGTTTAAAAAAGTGTGCCTTGATTTGGCAACTATGCTTGTTAGAGACGGCGAGGGCGCATCCAAGTTTATCAAAATTGCAATAAAAGGAGCAAAAACAAAAGAAGAAGCAAAAAGAGCAGGGCTCTCTATAGCAAATTCCAATCTTTTTAAATGCGCAGTTTACGGTGCAAATCCAAATTGGGGTAGAATTATAGCCGCACTAGGCCATGCAGGCATTGAAGTTTCAGAAGGCATACCGATTAAAATGGCGGACCTTGCAAAGAAAGATATCTGCATAGAAGTTGACCTGAAAAGAGGGGCGTTTTCCCAAACGATATATACTTCGGACCTTACTCCGGAATATATCAAGATAAACGCCGAATATAGTTAAAACAAAGGAGATTCATGGTGAAAGAAGCGATAAAAAAGGCAGACGTTTTAATAGAAGCTTTGCCGTATATAAAAAAGTTTCATAAAAAAATATTCGTAATTAAATACGGCGGTTCAATATTAAGCGAAGAAAGAGTGCGCAAGTCGGTTCTTGAGGATATTGTATTTCTGCGTTATACGGGCATAAGGCCGATTCTCGTTCATGGGGGTGGGCCTAATATTACGGAAAAATTAAAAGAGCATAAAATCACAACAGAGTTTTTTGACGGAATGCGCGTAACGGATGAATTTACCCTTAAGATAGTTGAAGAAGAATTAAACGAGCTTAATGATTTGATAGTTAAAGAAATAAATGCTTACGGCGCACATGCACAGGGTTTTAAAAAAGAAAATCAGCTTCTTATCGCAGCAAAAAAGCGCGCGAAAAAAGATTTGGGCTTCGTTGGCGAAGTTATCGATTACGATAAAATCAAATTAGAGCAGGCTCTGGAAAAGTCAATCCCGGTAATTACTCCTATGGGCATATCAAGAGAGGGAGTTGCCTTTAATATAAATGCCGACGACGTAGCTTTCTTTCTTGCTTCAAAGCTCGGAGCCGAAAAATTAGTTTTATTGACAAACACCCTGGGGGTTATGCGCAACCAGCAGGATGAGAATTCTCTTATCTCAACCATTACCGTAAAAGATGCGGACGACCTTATCGACAAAAAAGTAATCAGCGAGGGAATGGTCCCCAAAGTCCGGGCAGCCGTAAAATCCATAGTAGAAGGCGTTGGAAAAGCGCATATAGTTGATGCAAAAATTCCCCATGCCATACTTCTTGAGATATTTACCAATGAAGGTATAGGCACCGAAATAATAAAATAATTTATTTGGTTAATTACTCATGACGAACGGAATTGACGATTTAAGGAATAGAAGCCAGAAACTGTTAAATATAGCTATATTTCTCGTATTTTTAGATGCTGTTATCTGGCTTTGTTTGGTTGGTAAATTAAAACCACTATTTGCAGATTTTTATCAGTCGGTGCCATTTTTAACAAAAATTATTTTTTCCAAAAAGTTTATCTTTGTAGGTACTTTAATTACCGTAATACTGTTGGTTATCAAGGAAATTTTACGAAATAAAAAGGTAACTTTTATGATTAATCTGGCCGCGATTATTATTTTAGTCATTGCGGGAATATTTTTTGTGTTCGGTTTAGTCCAACCGGTTTTTATCAATAGAATTTAAGAGCTTTAAATATGGGCATAGCAAATAAATGAAAGCAGAAGATATTAAAACAATGTTTGCGGATTACTCTCTTAACACCTATAAAAGGGTGGGCCCTGTTTTTGTAAAAGGAAAAGGCAGCTACCTTTGGGATAGCAGCGGGAAAAAATATCTGGATTTATTCCCCGGATGGGGCGTTTCAATCCTGGGGCATTGCCATCCGCAGATTGTAAAGGTTATAAAAGAGCAATCAGGAAAACTGATACATCTGCCGAACAATCTTTTTCAGGAAGAGCAGGCTATCGCGGCAAAAGAAATAATAAAAAATTCTTTTCCCGGCAAGGTGTTCTTTGCTAATTCAGGCGCCGAAGCAATTGAGGGGGCGATTAAATTAACCAGGCTTTACGGAGCAAAAACCGGCCGCTACGAAATAATTACTATGAAAAATTCTTTTCATGGAAGAACTTTCGGCGCGCTTTCCGCAACGGGCCAGGCTAAATACAAGGACCCTTTCAGGCCGATATTGCCGGAATTTAAAGAGGCGGTATTCAACGATTTTGAGAGTTTTAAATCGCAGGTAAATGAAAAAACCGTTGCAGTTCTTTTGGAGCTCATCCAGGGTGAAGGCGGTGTAAATATCGCGTCAAAAGAATACATTACGAAACTCAAAGAATTCTGCAAAGAGCAGGATTTGCTTTTTATAGCTGACGAGGTTCAAACCGGAATGGCAAGGACAGGCAAGTTATTTTGCTACCAGAATTATGGAATTACTCCCGATGCTTTAGTTTTATCTAAAGGCCTTGGTGCGGGGGTTCCGGTTTCCGCACTTGTTGTAAAAAACGAGATTGCTGATTTGTTCAAACCCGGGCTTCACGCTTCAACTTTTGGAGGGTCGCCGCTTATAACAAAAGTTACGCTTGAGGTTTTTAAGATTATAAAAAAAGAAAAAATCCTGAATAATGCAGAAAAATTAGGAAATTATCTGCTCAATAAATTAATTAAACTAAAGGATAAATTCGAATTTATTAAAGAGGTGCGGGGTGTTGGGCTTATGACGGGGATTGAATTGAGTATCGATTCGTTTCCTGTATTTTTGAAAGCGCTTGAAGCGGGCCTGGTTATAAATTCAACACACCAGACAGTTCTAAGGATTATGCCCGCGCTTAACGTTAAGAAGGAAGAATTGGACAGGGGGCTTAAAATTTTAGAGGAAGTTTTAAGCGCTATAGGCGGACAAAATGGTTAAACATTTTTTATCATTAAGAGATTTTTCAAGGGAAGAAATCAATAAGCTTATTGATTTGGCTTTGGACATTAAAGCAAACCCTTCGAAATACAGCCAGGCTCTATCGGGAAAATGCGTGGGGCTTTTCTTTGAAAAACCATCGTTACGGACAAAAGCAGCCTTTTATATCGGCGCTTTGCAGCTTGGAGGCCAGGCAATTTATTATTCGCCTGACGAGGTGCAGCTTGGGTTACGCGAAAAAATTGCAGATGTAGCAAGGACTGCCTCGCAGTTTATGGATACGGCAGTGCTTCGGACTTTTTCACACGAAAAGGTTCTTGAATTTGCAAAGTTCTCTTCAATACCCGTCATAAACGCGTTAAGCGACCTTTTACATCCTTCTCAGATACTCGGAGATTTGGTTACTATGAAAGAATTGAGGGGAGGTATCGGTGATTTAAAGGTTACTTATGTCGGCGACGCCAATAATGTTTGCAATTCGCTCATGGATGCTTTTTGCATTCTGGGAGGTATTTTATACATAGCATCTCCAAAAGGATATCAGCCGGAAAAAAAGATGCTGGATAAGACAAAAAGTTATTGTGAAAAAAGCGGCGCAAAGATTATTATAACTACTTCAGTTGAAGAAGCAGCTAAACTGAGCGACGTTTTATATACGGACGTCTGGGTTTCAATGGGCCAGGAAAAAGAAAGGGCAAAAAGGAAAAAGATTTTTAAAAATTTCCAGATAAACGACAAACTTTTAAAACTAGCAAAAAAAGATTGCCTGGTTATGCATTGTTTGCCTGCGCACAGGGGGGAGGAGATAACTGACAGCGTTATGGAAAGCAAAAATTCAGTTGTATTTTTGCAGGCAGAAAACAGGCTGCATGCTGCCAAGGCAATTTTAACTTACGTTTTCGGAAAAAGTTGATAAAGGAAATACAATAAAGTTTACTAGTCAAACGAGGTAGATATGAAAAAAATAATTTTAGCTTATTCAGGCGGGCTCGATACGTCCTGCTGTATTCAATGGCTTAAAGATAAAGGTTTTGACGTAGTATGTTTTTCCGCAAATTTAGGAAGCGAATTTTCCCCCGCTGATTTAAAAAAACGGGCAATTAAAAGCGGCGCTTCCAAAATTTATATAAAAGACTTAAGGGAAGAATTTGCAAAAGATTATATATTGAAATGGCTTAAGGCAGGAGCTTTGTATGAAGGTAAATATGTTTTAAGTACAAGTTTAGGCCGGCCTTTGATTGCAAAACACCTTGTTGATATCGCAAAAAAAGAGAAAGCCCAGTTTGTGGCGCATGGCTGCACCGGAAAAGGAAATGACCAGGTAAGATTTGAGGTAACCTGTGCGATACTTGCGCCATATATCGAAACAATTGCGCCCTTAAGGGAATGGGAGCTTTCCTCGCGGGAAGAAGAAATAGAGTATGCAAAAGAAAATAATATTCCCATAAAAGCGACAAAAGAAAAAGTTTACAGCATAGATAAAAATATCTGGGGAGTAAGTGTCGAGGGCGGAGTTTTGGAAGATTTGACGAATGAACCGCCGCAAAATTCATATTATTTCGTTAAGCCGCTCAATAAAGCGTTGAATAAGGAAGTTTACGTTGAGCTTGATTTTGATTGTGGCGCGCCTGTCAAATTAAACGGCAAAGCGTATGGTTTGGTTGGTTTAATCGAAAAATTAAACAAAATCGGGGCCAGCTGTGGAATCGGCAGAAGCGATTGTATTGAAGACAGGGTCGTAGGCATAAAATCAAGGGAGATATACGAAGCGCCGGCAGCATGGATTTTATATACCGCGCATAAAGAATTGGAAGCAGTAACTTTGGATAAGGAAATTTTAGCTTTCAAGGAAACAATCGGCCAAAAATATTCGCAAATAGTTTATCAGGGCCTTTGGTTTACTGCTTTACGGCAGGCGTTTGATGCGTTTATCGATGAAACCCAGAAATATGTTACAGGTAAAATCGTGCTTAAACTTTACAAAGGAAACATCATCGTAGCAAAAAGAAGTTCCAAGAATAGTTTATACAAGAAAGCATTTGCTACGTATGGGGAAGGCGATAAATTCGACCGGACCATGGCCGAGGGTTTTATAAAGATACTGGCAATGCCGTATCAGAGATAGGAGAGAAAAATGGCGAAAAAATTGTGGGGCGGAAGATTTGCCAAAAAGACTGATCCTTTAGTTGAGGAATTTTCCAAATCTATTGGCTACGACTATAATCTTGCCAAATATGATGTTTTGGGCTCATTGGCGCATGTGGAAATATTGGAGAAAGCCGGCTACTTAACGCCCGAGGAAACAAAAAAAATATCACAAGCTTTAGATTCGATTTATAAAAGCATAGAGGCTAAAACTTTTAAGGCGGATGAAAGCAGTGAGGATATACATACAGATATTCAAAATAAATTATATGAAAAGATAGGTGATTTAGCATTGAAACTGCATACTGCGCGGTCGAGAAACGATCAGGTTGTATTTGCAACCAAATTATATTGCAAACACTCAATTTTAGGCCTTCAGGAAAATATTGTTTTGTTAATGAAGGCTATCTTGGGATTATCCGCAGGCAATAAAAATATTATATTGCCTGGTTTTACGCATATGCAACATGCGCAGCCGGTTTATTTAAAAGATTACTTGGCTGCTTATTTGGAGATGTTGTTTAGAGATTCAGCCAGGCTGGAATATATTTATACGCATTTTAAGATAACAATGGGCGCGGGAGCTTTGGCCGGAACTCCTATAGATGCAAATAAATATAAGATAAAGGCAAGTGAACTTCTAAAAAAATGGAAAATCGGCGGTATTTCTGATTTGGAAGCGCCTGTTAATTCCTTAGATACGGTAAGCGATAGAGATTTTGTAATTGAAATTATTTCTGCGCTATCTATTTTGGCTATGCATTTATCAAGATTGGCAGAGGATTTAATTATCTGGTCGACGAAAGAATTCGATTTTATTGAGATAGACGAAGCGTTCTGTACCGGCAGTTCCCTTATGCCTCAAAAGAAAAATGCCGACGCTTTGGAATTGATAAGAGGTTCTACTGGTAGATTGTATGGCAACTTGGTCTCCGTTTTAACAATGATGAAAGGCCTGCCGTTGGCCTATAACCGGGATATGCAGCTGGATAAAGAGCCATTATTTAATTCATTTGAAATAATTTCTAAGGAATTAAAAATATTAAGCGGGCTAGTTAAAACTCTTAAATTCAATAAAGAAAAAATAAAAGAATATCTGAAAGACGAATCGCTATACGCTACTGACCTGGTTTATTATCTTGTAGGAAAGAAAATAGCTTTTAAGGAAGCGCATACTATAGTTGGAAAGCTGGTTAAATATTCTATTGATAATTCAATCAACGTAAAGGATATGCCTGAAAATTCCCTGAAGAAATTTTGCAATAAATTTGTAAAAGCTGAAATAGTCAAATTATTCGATCCTAAAGTTTCGGTTGAATCAAAAAAGTCTATCCAAAGAACTGGCAAATAGTAGTTCTTCCAATTGCGGTTTGTATGCACGAATTTAAATATAAAAATAACAGGCTTTATTGCGAGGGGGTTTCTGTTGAAGCCCTTGCTGCTAAATTCGGCACGCCTCTTTATGTCTATAGCCAGGCTACATTGCTTGATCATTACCGTAAAATAAAAACAGCTTTTAAGGAAATCGGGCCGCTTATCTGTTATTCGGTAAAAGCCAACTCCAACCTTTCAATATTAAAAACTTTGGTTGAAGCAGGAAGCGGGCTTGATATTGTTTCAGGAGGGGAGCTTTTTCGCGCGATAAAAGCAGGATGCCCTGCAAATAAAATAGTTTATGCTTCTGTCGGCAAGACTGACGGAGAAATCAGGGTTTCCATAAAAAGAGGTATTTTGTTTTTTAATGTTGAATCAATTGCTGAGCTGGAAAACATAAATAGAATTGCCAAAATTTTCGATAAAACCGTAAATATAGCCATACGGATAAATCCTGATGTCGAACCTAAAACCCACAGATTTATTACAACCGGCAAGCTTACCAATAAATTCGGCATCGATTTCGACAGCGCGTTTGACATTATTGTCCAGCGCCATCAATTCGGAAATCTTAATATTTGCGGCCTGCATATACACATAGGCTCTCAAATAACCGAAAGCGGCCCCTATGTGGCGGCAATACTTAAGGTGACTTCCTTTATAAAGAAACTAAAGGCGCAGGGTATTTCGCTTGAATATCTTAATATCGGAGGCGGCTTGGGCATTATTTACAATAATGAGAACCCCCAGACAGCAGAGAAATTTGCACAGAAGATTTTACCGCTGCTTAAAAATACCGGGCTTAAAATTATAATGGAGCCGGGCAGGTTTATTGCCGGTAACGCAGGTATTTTACTTACAAAAGTTTTGTATATAAAATCAACGCCGTTAAAAAAGTTTGTGATTGTAGACGGCGGCATGAATGACCTGATACGGCCTGCATTATACGATGCGTATCACCAGGTTCTTCCGGTAAAAAGCAGCCGTAATGTGTCTTATGAAAAAGCAGATGTAGTAGGGCCTATTTGTGAAAGCGCTGATTATTTTGCAAAAAATCGGCGTATTGCGCGCGTAAAACCGGGGGAATATCTTGCTGTTATGGGCGCGGGCGCTTATGGCTTTAGCATGGCCTCTAATTATAATTCAAGGCGCAGGGCAGCAGAGGTGTTAGTCTGCGGGAATAAAGCAGTGCTTATCCGTAAGCGCGAAACTTTTACGGATTTAATACAAAACGAAATAATTGCATAAAGATGAGAAAGACAATTGATTTTTACAAGATGGTTGCAGCGGGAAACGATTTTGTGGTTATCGGAGAAAAATTACAGGCTAATAATGCCGAATTGGCGGATTTGGCAAGGAAGATTTGCGATAGAAAGTATGGCATCGGCGCAGACGGAATGCTTTTGATTGAGAAATCAAAAAAAGCCGATTTCGGAATGCGGATATTTAATGCAGACGGATCTGAGGCTGAAATGTGCGGTAACGGTGCGAGATGCAGCGCTTTGTACGCAGAGCCGCAAATGAAAAAATCCCCTTATGCCAAGCGGGGAGAAAAAACAAAAATAATAAAATTGGAAACTAAGGCCGGGATTATCGAATCGGAAGTAAATAATGACAGCGTTAGAATTAAACTCACCCCGCCAAAAGATATAAAATTAAATATCCCGATTACGGTAAGCAACAGGCTGCTTAAGGTAAATTTCGTAAATACAGGCGTGCCGCATACGGTTATTTTCGTTGAAGGCATTGATAAGATTGATGTTGATAATTTAGGGAGAATCATACGTTATCATCCTAAGTTTTCGCCAAAAGGCACAAATGTGAATTTTGTCGAGGTTGCCGGAGACAATTTTATAAAAGTGCGCACCTACGAACGCGGGGTTGAAGCTGAAACTCTTGCCTGCGGCACCGGTTCAAGCGCTTCAGCAATAATTACCGGCTGCAGGCTGAAAAGTGCGGGAAGCCGTATTATAAGCGTGAAAACAAAAAGCGGAGAAATATTAAAAATTTATTTTGAAAAGAATAATAACAAATTCCAAAACGTGTGGCTGGAAGGAAAAGCAAAATTCGTTTATAAAGGGAGGTATTATGTTTAAGGGCTCTATAGTTGCAATTGTTACTCCATTTAAGAACGATCAGGTTGACGAAAAGACATTAAGAAAGCTTGTGGAGTTCCACATAAAGAATGGGACAAGCGCCATAGTTCCGTGTGGCACGACGGGTGAGTCTGCAACCTTGAATTACGAAGAACACGAAAGAGTGATAGAGGTATGTATTGAGCAGGCAGAAGGAAGAATCCCTATAATTGCCGGAACCGGCTCAAATTCAACGCAGGAAGCTATAATGCTAACAAGGCACGCAGCAAAAGCAGGAGCAGCCGCATCCCTGCAGGTTTCGCCGTATTATAATAAGCCTACTCAAAAAGGCTTGTATGAGCATTTTAAGGCGATTGCAGAGAGCGTTGATATGCCTGTGATTTTATACAATATTCTTTCGCGCACAGGTGTAAACATTGAGCCTGAAACAATAGCGAAATTAGCCCATGATTGCAAAAATATCGTCGGCGTTAAAGAAGCATCAGGGAGTTTGGAGCAAATGTCGCGGATTAAGCTTTTATGCGGAAAGAATTTCGATTTGTTATGCGGAGATGACGCGCTTACCCTGCCGGTACTTTCGATAGGCGGGACAGGGGTGATTTCTGTCGTGGCCAATATCGTTCCTAAAATGACAGCTGATTTGGTGGCTGTATTCGAAAAGGGAGATTTTTTAAAAGCCAAGGAAATTCACTATAAAATTTTGCCGTTGGTTAAGGCTATGTTTTTGGAAACGAATCCTATACCGGTTAAAACCGCAATGGGGCTTATGAAATTATGCGAACCGGATTTAAGGCTTCCACTTTGCGCTTTATCGAAAGAAAATTTGACTAAGCTCACAGAAACTATGCGCAATTACCGCCTGCTTTAAATTGTGCAATCCGGTAAAATCCGTATTTAATTGGTAACTCGTTTGGAGAAGCTTTCCTAAAAACGTTTGCAAACGCAAATTTACCCAAAATACCTGCAATGAAGGCAACCATTAATAAAGCTTCAAGTCAATTCACTCTTTTACTGCTGATTATCCTGGCGATTGCAATTAACGTCTATTTTCGCCTGGACCCGTTATTCCTAAGAGCTTTAAAGTATACTTCCCGGGCAGAAGTTTATCAAAGAGTAGAAAAAACATTGGATAAATATATTTCAGAGGCCTATCCTACTATTCCCCCAGAGGCAAAGAAAAATTTTTCAAAAGCCATATCCAGGCGGTATTTTAGGGAAAATCAGGCAGAAATAAATAAGAATATTTCAGAAGAACTGAAAATTCAAAAACAGTATTTTCAGGATGATAGCGGCTTTACTTATCTTCTGGAGGAAGACCCCTATCGCTGGATGAGAAGGGTTGAGAACGTATTAAACACCGGGCATGCCGGGGGAAGGATTGTAAAGGGCGAGGAATGGGATGATTTAAAGAATGCGCCTTTCGGAGGAAAGATTGAGCCGATAAAATTCCATTATTATGCCGGTGCATATTTTTATAAATTTCTTCATTCAATAAACAGCCGGTTATCCTTAATGAATTGCTTAAGTTTTTTTCCGCTTTTTCTTTCTGCGATTATGGTATTGGTTATATTCGGTTTTTGCGCTGCGTTTGGCATTTCCCGCTGGTCTGCTTTTCTTGCCAGCCTTGCTATAGGGATATCCAGGTTTTTACTGGCAAGGTCCAGCTTTGGCTGGTTTGACACTGATTTGTATAACATAATTTTTCCTCTGGTTACCGTGATGGTTTTGGCGTTTGCCCTGAAAGCCGCCAATTTTAAGCGCGGCATTTATCTTTTGCTGGCCGCATTAACTATAGGCATATATTCTTCTTTCTGGTCAGTTTGGTGGATGAGTTTTTTTATAACGATATTAACCTTGTTATTCTATCAATTGGAATTTGTCCTTTACGAGCAAGAAGGCAGCTTTATAAAACGTATTAAAGGGCCGCTGTTGTTTTTGGTTTCGTTTATATTCTTTTCTTATCTGTTTGTATTTTTAATTTCCGGATTTTCCGCGGTTAAAAGTTCGTTGACGGAACCTTTATCGTATCTTAAGCTTGGGCGCGGTTTAACCATAAACGGTTTTTGGCCCAATATAGGGTTTAGCATCCACGAACTTCGCAAGCCAAAAGCAGAAGACATAATTATTATGTGCGGAGGAATAGTGGTTTATGCAGGTATAACCGGATTGCTGCTGCTTTCTTTATTACGTAAAAAATTTCTTGCAGGAAGCAGGAGATTTTTCTTCTTTTTTACATTTACCTGGCTGGTATGTGGAATGGTTCTTGTAAATTATGGATTAAGATTCCTTATATTTCTGATTTTACCTTTAGGCCTGGCGTTTGCTGTCTTTTGGGACATAATCTCTTATTTTCTTTTAACAGGGCAGCCTAAAATAAATTTTATGAGGAATGCCAGCATAAATACAAAAAAGGTAATACTGGCGGCATTATTTTTTATCATGGCGCTTCCCGTAATAAATACCGCGCGTAAAATAAGCATGCTGCCTATCGTAAATGATACCTGGTGGCAAATGCTTAATAATATAAAAGAAAAAACACCCGAGAACGCGGTTATCAATGCGCCATGGGATTATGCTGATTATGTTATGACTATTTCTAAACGTCAAACAGTATATGACGGTAGCTGGCAATATACCCCTGTTTCCTATTGGATACCGCGTGCATTGCTTGCTCAAAGCGAAGAAGAAGCTTTAGGTATATTACGCATGCTTGATTGCGGCTCTAATTCAGCTTTTGATGAACTTAACAGCGTAATTAGAGACAAGAAGGCAACATTCCAATTGATAAACAAACTTATTTTAATCGATAAGAAGGAGGCAGCTGATTTACTGGGTCAATATATAACGGACAATGCCAAAATAGATAAAATATTAAAGTTGCTCTATTGCGCGCCGCCTGCCTATTTGCTCATTGATGACAGCCTTATATCTATTAAAATTATTACCAGGCCGGCCAACTGGGACTTTGAAAGAAGCGATTTGTGGCAGAAATTTAACACCCTGAAAGAAAAGGATTTCATTTTATATACGCAGCTTAAATCCGGGTACAGCGAAAAAAAGGCCCGGGAACTGTATGCCACTCTTAAGATAATGGATAAAACAGATGCACTTGACTGGATAGCGCCATCCGGACATAATATCTATCTATGGCGGTCGCGGGCAGAGATGGAAGATGAGAATTTAATTATCTTCGATAACGGCATAGTATTTGACAAGAAGACTTTTAAAACCTATTTTAACGATAATTTTTCTTCGCAAATGATAAATCCCGGAGACCTTGTTACTCTGGGAAATCTGATTGCTCCGGGGAACCTCATTATTGCGACAAATGAAGGAATAACGGAAAATGTTAATAAAGAAGGAGACGCCAGATACACGGTGTTTCTGGAAAAAACCGAGAATTCCAAATATACGGCATCTTTGCTGGACAGCGCATTTGCGCGCAGCTTACTGTTTAAGCTTTATTTCTTAGAAGGGAGGAGCCTTAAACACTTTAAGCTTGTAACTAATGAAAAAAAGAACGCTACAAATATTTATTTATATAAAATTATTTGGTAATAAAATATTAAAGGAGCACAAAAGATGATAAAATTAGCTATCCTCGGATTTTGTGGGAAAATGGGCCAACGGATTTTTGCTTTGGCAAAAAGTGACCAGGCTCTTAAGGTAGTTATCGGACTGGAAAGAAAAGGCCACCCTGAGATTGGCAAAACTATAGAAGGTGTGCGTGTTACGGATAATTTGGAAGAGATACAGGGCGCTGATTGCGTTATAGATTTTACCGTTGCCGAAGCGACACTTGAGAATTTACCGTATATTGTAAAATATAAAAAACATGCGGTTATCGGTACAACCGGCCTTACTGAAAGCCAGCAGGAGAAAATAAAAGAAGCAGCAAAAAAAACGGCAATTGTTTTTTCCCCTAATATGAGCGTTGGGGTAAATCTTTTGTTAAATCTGGTTGAAGCAGCTTCAAAAACGCTTAACGGCTATAATGTTTCAATTGAAGAGGCTCATCATATTCATAAAAAAGATGCGCCATCAGGAACCGCAAAAAAAATTGCTGAAATCATAAATAAACAGGGTTTCGGGGTAAAAACCGGGGATATAAAAGCTATACGGGAAGATGAAATCGTCGGCGACCATAAAATAGTTTTTGAAAGCGAAGTAGACAGAATTGAGCTGTTTCATCACGCAAAGACCCGCGATATATTCGTGAAAGGCGCTCTTATCGCTGCGAAATGGGTTTGTTCCAGAAACACCGGGCTGTATTCAATGAGTGATGTATTGTTCGAAAAAAAATAAAATTATATGAAAAACTTTGAATTGTCAGAAAGGCTTACGAAACTTCCTCCGTATTTGTTTGCAGAAATTGACCGGCAAAAAAAAGACTTGCGGGATAAAGGGGTAAAATTCATTGATTTAAGCATAGGAGACCCCGATGTCCCTGCGCCGGAAGCTGTTATAGACAGCTTGTATCAGGCTGCCAAAAATAAAGAAAATCAAAAGTATGCATTGGACCAGGGCAAAGAAGCGCTTCGCGTAAATATCAGCCGTTGGTTTAGCAAGCGCTTTGGGGTAAACCTTGATGTAAACAAGGAAATACTGCCTTTAATTGGTTCGAAGGAAGGGCTTGTTCATTTTCCTTTGGCTTTTGTGAATAAAGGAGACTATGTAATTATACCGAACCCGGGTTATCCGGGATACAGGGGAGCTGCGATATTTTCCGGCGCAAAGATATATGAGGCGCCGCTTTTAGAAAAAAATAATTTTCTGCCTGATTTGGATAAAATACCTGAAACTGTCAGAAGTAAGGCAAAAATTATTTACGTAAATTATCCGAATAACCCAACCAGCGCGCTTGCGCCTGTAGAATTTTTAAAAAAACTGGTTTCGTTTTGCGCAAAATACGGAATCATACTTGCGTACGATAATGCTTATTCCGAAATTTATTTTGGAGAGAAACCAAAAAGCATTTTTGAAGTAGATGGTGCGCGGGAAATTGCCATAGAATTTCATTCATTTTCTAAAACTTTCTGTATGACAGGTTTTCGGGTGGGCTGGGCATGCGGAAATGAAAATCTGGTAAAAGGGCTCTTGAAAGTAAAAACTAATGTCGATTCGGGAGTTTTTGGGGCAATACAGGATGCGGCAGGTCTGGCCCTGGACAGGGAAACGGCTTATATGGAAGATATGCGCAAAATTTTTAAGGAAAGAAGGGATTTTTTTGTGCAAAATATAAAGGGCAAAGTTTTTAAGAATATTTATGCGGATAGTACGTTTTATGTCTGGGCGAAGTTGCCGCGTAAATTTAAATCGTCTATCGAGTTTTCAAAATATCTTATACAGGAAAAGCGGATAGTTGCGGCCCCGGGTGTCGGTTTTGGAAAATACGGAGAAGGCTTTATGCGTTTTGCGCTGACCGTAGACACAAAAGTGCTTGAGGATGCAATTAACCTATTGTAACGGTTTATAGATGTATGCTTATATCGGCATCGGCTCAAATTTAGGGGATAGATTAAAGAGCATAGAGAATGCCATAGCCGAAATTAAAAGTAATCCCGGTATAGCAGTTGAAAAAATATCTTCAATCATAGAAACCGCGCCGATAGGCGGGCCCCGCCAGGGCAAATACTTAAACGGTGTTGTTAAAATCAAAACCGAAATCGAACCTTACGCCCTTCTGAGTATTTTACAGAATATTGAAAATAAATTAGGAAGAAAGCGTACGATAAGAAACGGCCCGCGAACGATAGACTTAGACATACTTTTGTACGATGACAAAATAATAAATAAACCTGATTTGAAAGTGCCTCATCCAAGAATGCTTGAGCGGGAATTTGTGATGAAGCCGCTCTTAGAGATTGAACCGCAGATAATTGAGCAGATTAAAAATTTAAAAGACGAATAACTGTCGGATTATGAAAATAGCTAAAACAATAAAAAGCGCAAAAAATCAAATTTTCAAGGCAAAATCCGCAGGGAAAATTATTGGTTTTGTCCCTACAATGGGAGCCTTGCACAATGGCCATCTTTCTTTGGTGAGAGCTGCGAAAAAAGACTGCGACTTTGTGGTTGTGAGTATTTTTGTAAATCCTACCCAATTCGGCCCAAAAGAGGATTTTAGAAAATATCCTAGGGTATTTAACAGCGATAAAAGAATGCTGAAAAAGGGAAAAGTAGATTTAATTTTTTGCCCTTCAGTTTCCGAAATGTATGCAAAAAACTTTTCTACCTACGTTGAAGAAACTTTCCTAAGTAAGCCGCTTTGCGGGTTAACACGGCCGGGGCATTTTCGAGGGGTGTGCACGGTTGTTGCAAAGTTGTTTAATATTGTTGCTGCGGATATTGCTTATTTTGGCCAGAAAGATTATCAGCAGGCGTGTATTATAAAACGCATGGTGAAAGATTTGAATTTTCCAACTGCCGTTAAAGTGTGCCCTACGATACGGGAGAAAGACGGTTTGGCGATGAGCTCCAGAAATGCTTATTTAAATTCCGAAGAAAGGAAAGATGCCTTGGTTTTGACGCAGTCTTTAGAGCTTGCCAAAGAACTTATAAAAAAAGGAGAAACAGACGCAAAAAAAATAATCGGCAAAATACGTAAGTATATACTTTCCAGGAAAACCGCCAAGGTAAACTATATCGGAATAGTTGACGCTGAAAGCTTGCAGTGTGTTAAAAAAATACGAAAACGAACATTAATTGTCCTGGCTGTTTATATCGGTAAAACAAGGTTGATTGACAATATAATCATACATCTTAAAGGCAAGTGAGTCACAAGGAGGTCTTATGAGAAGCGGCAAAAACAAAGTAAAAATAGGGATAGTTGGCTGCGGCGCGATAGGAGAAGGCGTTGCAACTTTTATTGATAAGCAGTTACGCAGTAAAGCAACCTTATGGGCTATTGCAGATAAAGACAGCGAGAAGGCCGATTTCCTTATTGAAAAGCTTTCGGTTGTCCCTAAGATAAGCACGATTGATAAGTTGGTTAGAAGCGTAGACCTGGTAATTGAAGCGGCTTCCGTTGAGGCTGCAGGCAACGTGCTTAAGGAAGCTATAAAATTTAAAAAAGACGTTGTAATTTTAAGTGTAGGAGCGTTTATCAACGACACAACTATAATAAAAAAGTGCGAGAAACAGGGCATTAATGTTTATGTCCCTTCTGGCGCGATATGCGGGGTAGACGGGCTAGGCTCATTAAGCCTTGGCGAAATAAAAAAAATTTCCCTGACAACTTCGAAACCGCCCCGCGGCCTTCAGGGAGTTGATTATCTGAAAAAGAAAAATATAAACCTGAGTAACTTAAAAACTGAGAAAATAATATTTAAAGGCGGAGTAAAAGAGGCAATAAAATATTTCCCGCAGAACATAAACGTTGCGGCGATTTTGCTTTTGGCTTCGTCGTTTAAAGATGTGGAAGTTATAATAAAAGCTGACCCCGAGGTAAAAAGAAATATTCACCGCATAGCGATAGACACAGAGGAGGCCAAAATAAACATCTCCGTTGAGAATGTTCCTTCGAAAATAAATCCAAAAACAAGCACTTTAGCAATTCTTTCCACGCAGTATCTGCTGAAGAAGATTTTTTCTTCTTTTAAAATAGGTAGTTGATTGTATAATAGACAAAAATATAGATAGCAGATGACAGATTGCAGATGGCAGATAAAAAATAACTAAACCATCTGCATAACTGCCGCACTGCTATCTGCTATCTGAACTATGAATGACTATATTGTTATCAAAGGTGCTAAAGAGCACAACCTAAAGAATATAGATTTAAAAATTCCGAAGAACAAGCTTATTTGCATAACCGGTTTATCCGGTTCCGGCAAGTCTTCTTTGGCGTTTGATACTATTTATGCCGAAGGCCAGCGGCGCTACGTTGAAAGCCTTTCCAGCTACGCCCGCCAATTCCTGGAACAATTACATAAACCGGAAGTTGAGCATATTGAAGGACTTTCTCCGGCTATTGCCATTGAGCAAAGAACAGCAGGGGGCTCGCCTCGTTCAATTGTCGCCACACAGACAGAAGTGTATGATTACTTAAGGCTTCTTTTCGCGCGTATCGGCAAGCCTCATTGCTACAAGTGCGGAAAACCAATCACCAAACAAACTTCCCAGGAAATTATCGAGAAAATATTAGCCATACCTTCCGGTAATAAAATATATATCCTTTCGCCGGTAATCAGAAGCAAAAAAGGCGAGCATTCAGCATTATTCGCCAGGCTTCTTAAAGAAGGATTTTCCCGCGTGCGCATTGACGGAAGTATCTATGAGTTATCGGAAGAAATAAAATTGGCAAAATATAAAATTCATAATATAGAAATTGTTGTAGACAGAATACAGATTTCTTCTGATTATGCAAAAAGAATAGGCGATTCTGTAGAAACCGCGCTTAAGCATTCGAATGGATTGGTTATAGTGCACGATGAAACTCAAGGCAAAGAATTTCTTTATAATTCTCAGATGAGTTGTTCAGCCTGCGGTATTTCTATAGGCGAACTTGAGCCAAGAATGTTTAGTTTTAATTCTCCGGATGGAGCCTGTCCTGTTTGCCATGGGCTTGGAACCAGGCCGGAATTTGATATCGACTTAATAATACCTGACAGAAAAAAAACCTTAGAAGAAGGCGCTATAGAAGCCTGGCATCATGGAAGCCGCGGTTACGTAATGTTTCATAAGGCCTTGCTTCGCGAGTTATCCCGCGAGGCAAACTTTTCTATGAATACGCCGTTTAAAGATTTACCAAAAGAAACAAGGAACCTTATTCTAAACGGGTCAGATGATGTATATGTCTGGGGAAAGCCTTACGAAGGGGTGTTCAGGCGTCTTACGAGAATGTTCAGCAAGACCGAAAGCGATTATGTAAAAGAAGAGATGGCCGGGTATATGTCGAAGCTCGCTTGTCAGGAATGTAAGGGTGCAAGAATCCGGAAGGAAAGCCTGGCGGTGCGTGTAGGCGGTAAATCTATCTGGGATGTAGTTAAGATGAGCATAGGCGATTGCCATGATTTTTTTGAAAACCTTAAACTATCTGCCTATGAAGAAAAAATCGCATTCTACATAATAAAAGAAATAAAAAAACGGTTTAATTTTTGTATTGACGTGGGGCTTTCCTATCTTTCTCTGGACAGGTTAAGCTCTACACTTTCAGGAGGGGAAGCGCAAAGAATACGGCTTGCAACGCAGGTGGGTTCTTCGCTTTCAGGCGTTATTTATATACTTGATGAGCCGACCATAGGCTTGCATTCCCGCGACGATAAGAAACTTATTAATACTTTAAAAAACTTACGGATTTTGGGAAATACCGTTATTGTCGTGGAGCATGATGAGCAGATGATAGATGCAAGCGACTGGGTAATTGATCTTGGCCCCGGAGCCGGCACAAATGGCGGAAACATCGTATATAATGGAGAAAAAAAGGATGTTTTAAAGGCGAATAGCCTCACTGCGAAATATTTGCGCGATGAAGAAAGAATAGAAATTCCAAAACACAGAAGGGCATATGCGGATAAGCCTTATTTACTTGTAAGAAAAGCAACCGAACATAATCTTAAGAACATCGACGTAAAAATACCCCTTGAAGTTTTTATCTGTGTAACCGGTGTCTCCGGCTCAGGAAAATCAACCCTGGTTGAAGATATATTGTATAAAGTGCTTGCTAAAAATTTATACGATTCAAGAGAAAAACCCGGCGCGCATAAAAAAATAGAAGGGCTTCACTCTATCGATAAGGTAATAATCGTAGATCAGTCCCCCATAGGCAGAACCCCGCGCTCAAACCCGGCAACTTATACGGGAGTATTTACGTACATACGGGAGGTGTTTAGCCAGCTTCCGGAAGCAAAGCAACGAGGCTATACTCCATCAAGGTTTAGTTTTAATGTTCATGGCGGCAGGTGTGAGGCTTGCCAGGGCGACGGAACAAAAAAAATAGAGATGCATTTTCTACCTGATGTATATGTTCCCTGCGAAGTGTGCGAAGGAAAAAGGTTTAACAGGCAGACTCTTGAGATAACTTTTAAGGGAAAAAGCATATTTGACTGCCTTTCGATGAGCGTTGACCAGGCGTATGAGCTTTTTGAAAATTTCCCCCATATAAAAAATATTCTTAAAACGATAAAAGACGTGGGGCTGGGTTACGTTACGCTTGGCCAGGCTGCTACCACACTTTCCGGAGGAGAGGCTCAAAGGATAAAACTTTCCTCGCAGTTACGTAAAAAGGCAACAGGTAAAACGATATACATACTGGATGAGCCCACAACCGGACTTCATTTCGATGATACGAAAAAGCTTTTATCGGTTTTAAGCAGGCTGGTAGACAAGAAAAATACTGTTTTGGTTATTGAGCATAACCTTGATGTCATTAAATGCGCAGATTATATTATAGATTTGGGCCCGGAGGGCGGGCAAGCCGGCGGGTATCTTGTTGCTTGCGGAGCCCCTGAAGAAGTTATAAAATATAAGTCTTCGTACACAGGAATTTTTTTAAAGGAAAAGCTAAAATCGAAGGTTAAAAAACATGAAACTAATTAAAAAGATTACGCTTGTAATTATCCTGCTGTTTTCTTTTACCCAGGTAATTTACGCTTTGGACAACGAAGAGGAGAAATTTTTTGTAGCGACTAAGGCTTTTTCAGACGGATTTTATGAAGCAAGTTTTTCGCTTTTTAAAAAATTTACGGAAGACTTTCCCGCCAGCAAAAATGTTTATAACGCAAAATTGTATATGGCAAAATGCCTGTATTATAAAGGCGATTATTCTTCGGCGCTGCCCATTTTAAACGACATACTTGCAAAGCCGGAAGCATCCGGAACATATGATGAAGTAAACTATCTGCTTGCTCAGATTTATTTGAAAGGAAAAAATTTCGCTAATTCACTATCCTTCGCAAAAAAAATTATTTCGGATTACCCTTCATCCAAATTCCTCTGGCAGGGTTATTACCTGTCCGGGTTAAGCTCTCTTGCGTTGGGCGAAGAAGCGGCAGGGGAAGACTACCTTGAGCAGGTAATTTCCGAGAGCAAGGAAAATGATACTATCGATAATGCATATTCCAGCCTTTTTGATTTCTATTTTCAGAAAAAGTACTATTCACGTATTATTTCTCTTGGGGAAAAGTACGAAAAATTCTTAAAGTCTTACTCGAAAAGCAAAATTATCCCCACTGTTTATTTTTATCTTGGGGAATCGTTATATGACCGCAAGGACTTCGACCGGGCCAACCACTATTATCGCCGTTCCCTTGAGCTTAGCAATGACGACTATCTTGACGATTTGATTTATCAGGGGCTTGCTTTTTCCCTGATAGCCAAAGGCAGCAATGAAGAGGCTAAGAAGAGCATTTCCGAAATAAAAGATGCGCAGGTTAAGTTATTTTGCGAGGGGACATATTCTTTCCGGACAGGAGATTATCAAGGAGCTTTGGAAGTTTTTGAGAAGTTTTTGCATAGTTTCCCCCAAAGCAAAATGGTTTCCAGTATTTACCTTGCCAAAGCTGATACGTTATATGAAATGGGCAGAATTAACGATTCCTTGTCGGCATACAGGTATATTTTGGATAAGTTTTCCGCCGGACGCGATGCCGCCCCTGGCGGAAAGGACGCTGAATATTCAGACGTGCTTGATAAAGCGCATTACGGGCTCGCCTGGTGTTATCTTAAAAAAGGAGAATTCAGGAAGGCTATCGATGAATTTAAGAATACCTTAAAATATACGAATAACCCTGTTGTTATGGTAAGTTCGCAAATTCAAATAGCAGATGCCTATCAGGAAGCAGGAAATTTTAATCAGGCGCTGGATATATACAATGAAATCCTGGCGAACAACCCGAGTACAGTTTACACAGATTACATACAGTTTCAGATAGGCATGGCTTATCTAAAAAGTAAAAAGCTTGAGGAGTCGCTTGTTGCGCTTAGAAACTTGCAGAAAAATTTTCCATCTTCCAAGCTTATTCCTCAGGCGCAGTATTATCTGGCAGTAGGATATTTCAGCCAGGAAAATTATCAGGAAACAAGGGCTCTTTTAGAAGATTTTATGAAGAGGTTTCCCCAGGATGAATTACTCGCGCGTGCTTATTATCTGTATGGAAAATGTTTTTTCAACGAGGGTAAATACCAAAAGGCAGCAGACCTTTTTAAGGAAATGATAGATAAATTTAAAGATACTCAAACGCAGGAATTGGGATTCATAGATATAGGCAACTGTTATCTTAATCTGTCTGAATTTGACAAGGCAAAAAAAATCTGGGAAGAGTTTCTGGCAAAATACAAAACATCTTCCTATGCTGCTTCTGTTGCATTATATCTTGGCGGCTTATATGAGAAGGAGCAGAATTACGAGGAAGCAGAAAAGTATTATAAAATGACGCTTGATAACTACCAGGATTCTTCAATTGCGGCGGAAGCCATGTTTTCTTTAGGCCATCTCGCCATGATGAAGGAAGATTTGGCAAAAGCAGAGAATTATTTTAAAAAGATAACACTTTCTGACGATCCCGTTTCCCTTAAGGCTAAAATTTATCTTGCTAAAATTTATGCGCGTAAAGGCTTAACAAAGGACGCTTTAGACCTTTACGATGATTTGATAAGCTCATCCCCCAGTGTTTCAAAGGCAGCCATGCTTGAAAAAGCATTGCTTCTTCGAGATACAAGAGATTACTCTGAGGCAAGCAAACTTTTCCGTAAACTTATTAACGAAGGGATAGATTCAATGGAAGTGAGATTTTCGCTGGCTTCCTGTTTGGAAAAAATGGAAAAAAACAAAGAAGCGATAGAGGAATATCTGAAGGTAATTTATTTGTTTTCTTCGGAGAAAGACTCAGCGGGGCAAGAGGGGGCTGATTACGGAATAAAGGCATATTTCAGGGTTGCCAAAATTTACGAGAAAGAAAATAAAATCGAAGCCGCAAAAGAATTTTATCAAAAAATAACAGGCTTTAATACCGAAGAGTCACGGATTGCCAAAGTGCGCCTGGAAGAGCTGGGCAGCGGTAAATAAAAAAATAAATAATTTTGATTTAAAAAGGAGGACGCATGTGGCTGTGGATATCTAAGGGCGGTTTAATGATGGTGCCTATTATGCTATGCTCGGTATTTGCTGTTGCCATAATCATCGAACGCATTTTGTTCTTTTTTTCGAAGATTAAGGTGAATAACCCCAATTTGCTTAATCAGATAATTGATTGCGTGCGAAATAATAAAATCGCAGAAGCAGTCGATATATGCGAGAAGAATCCTTATTGCATGACGAATATATTGAAATCAGGGCTGGTTTATTATGAAAGTTCAAGAGAAACCATAAAAGAAGCCATAGAGACAGCTTCGCTTTACGAGCTGCCCAAATTAGAAAAGAACTTAACATTTCTGAGTATGCTTGCGAACATAACGCCCTTACTTGGGCTTTTAGGCACGGCAATCGCTTTATTTAAGAGTTTTTACGGCATCTCGCAAAAAGCAATCAGCGTTGGAATGGTTTCTCAGGCCGACATAGCAATAGGTTTATGGCAGGCTTTAATTGCAACGGTAAGCGCTCTTTCGGTTGCGCTGTTGGCCTCGATATTTTATCAATACTTTGTGCATAAAGTAAATTTTTATATTCTTGAGGCTGAAAGGGCCTCCGGAGAATTGTTGGAGGCGCTTTCTCAGAGGAGATACGAAGGTGAAGTTTAAAAGGCGGCTTGGCAGTTTCAATTGTTTTAGCCAGACAAACAGCATTGCATTCTTAAATATATTGCTGCTGTTTCTCGCTTTTATTATGCTTTCAACCGGTTTTGCAGTTGTTCCCGGCGTAAACGTTAAACTTCCCGATGTGCTTACTTCCAAAGAATTAAGCAAAATACTCAATGTCACAATTTCGGCTGATGGCACGTTGTCTGTGCAGGGTAAACCTGTGTTTGCCAAAGATATAGTTATGCTTTTAAAACAAAATAAATATGATTCTGTTTTTATCAAGGCGGATAATAATTCGAATGTGGGGATTCTTACCGAAGTATGGCAGTCTGCTAAAGACGCCGGCATACAAAAAATAAGTTTCGTTACCACCCAGTAAATAATTTAAAATTACTAATTAACAATCAGCAATTTTAATTATTAATTAATAAGATGCATCCAATACTTTTTAAAATCGGTTCATTAACCATATATACATATGGATTTTTAGTTTTTCTGGGAGTTTTGCTTGCATATTTTTTCTGCGCAAAACAGGCCGGCAGAGAAAACATAAATAAAGGCGTGTTTTCCGATATAATTTTCTGGACCCTTATTTTTTCTTTTATAGGCGCAAGAATCTTTTACATATTTACAGACTTTGAAAGTTTTCTGCAGAATCCTTTGGAGATGGTGATAAGCCGAAGCGGTTTTGTCTTTTACGGCGGAGTGATTTTTGGAATAATTGCGCTTTTTATTCTGGCTAAACTGCATAAAATAAAATTTTTAAAGTTAGCAGATATAATTGTAATGGGTGTCCCTTTAGCGCACGCATTTGGCAGGTTTGGTTGTTTTTCCTACGGCTGCTGTTACGGGCGCCCGACCAATTCTTTTCTTGGCGTGTTGTTTCCGGCAGAGTCACCTGCGGGAGCATTGGGTGTTTGCGTTATCCCGACACAATTGATTGAGGCTTTTTTTCTTATCCTGCTTTTTCTAGCCCTGTTATTTGTAAAAAGGCGCAAAAAATTTGACGGCCAAATTCTCGCAATCTATCTGGTTTTTTATTCGATAATCAGGTTTGTTATAGAATTTTTTAGGGGCGACCCCAGAGGGAATGTGTTTTTTCTTTCTCTTTCGCAGTTTATTTCATTGTTTCTTTTGGCTTTTGGCGTTTTTCTATACCTTAAATTACGTATGCGTAAATCCTAAAATAACAGGGTAAACGGCTGTTGCCTGTTACGGAATAAAACTGTATAATTTATTAATATGTTAAAAATAGCATTAGCCCAGATAAATCCTTGCGTTGGAGATATAGAATACAATGCAGGCAAAATAATCTCCAATATCAAAAAAGCAAAAAAACTTAATGCAAATATTGTAATATTTCCGGAATTGGCCCTTACGGGTTATCCGCCTGAAGACCTTTTGCTTAAGCCCCATTTTATAGAGGAAAACCTGCGTTATCTGAAACTCATAGAAAAAGAATCAAAAAATATAACGGTTTTTTTAGGGTTTGTGGATAAATTTAAGGAAAGGATATATAACTCCTGCGCGCTTTTAAAAGACGGCGCCCTAAAGGATGTTTATCATAAAATTTATCTTCCGAACTACGGAGTTTTTGACGAAAAAAGATATTTTGCGCCGGGTACTTTCCTTTCGTTTTATACCCTTGAAGGATATAAATTCTGCGTCAGTATATGCGAAGATATATGGCGCGAAGGTTTTATAAGGAGTTTGAGCGGAAAAAAACTCGATTTTCTCGTTAATATATCTGCGTCTCCTTTCCATCTTGGAAAAATTTCTGCGCGCGAAAAAATTGTTTCTGATCTCGCCAAAAAAACCAACGCTTTTGTTTTTTATACAGATTTAGTCGGCGGGCAGGATGAATTGGTGTTTGACGGAACCAGCATGGTAGTTTCGCCTTCCGGGAAAACTATTTCCGCAGCAAAAAGATTCGAGGAAGATCTTTTACTAGTTGAATTAAATAATAAAAAAAGTTATCCTGCAAAAAAGATACCGGTAAGGGAAGAAGAAGAAGCTTATTTTGCGCTTAAGCTTGGGCTGCGCGATTATGTGAAAAAGAATGGTTTTAATAAGGTGATAATCGGCGTAAGCGGAGGAATCGATTCCGCTGTTGTCGCGGCTATGGCTGTTTTGGCCCTTGGCAAGGATAATGTTTGTGCGCTTATTATGCCTTCGCGCTATACGTCAAAGGGGACGTTTGCCGATGCAAAAACAATATGTGAAAATTTAGGCATAGATTATAAAATCATAAATATAGATGAGATACTCGATACTTACTTAAAAATACTTCTACCCCTATTTAAAAGAAAGGACGGCACAAAAACAGAAGAGAATCTTCAGGCAAGGATAAGGGGCAATTTACTTATGGCTTATTCAAATGAATTCGGCTATCTTGTGCTAAATACCGGCAATAAAAGCGAAGTTTCCTGCGGCTATTGCACTCTTTACGGCGATATGGTCGGCGGTTTTGGCCTGCTCAAGGATGTGCCTAAAACGCTTGTCTATAAGATAGCGCATTATATTAACGGAAGCTATGCAAAAGAGGTGATCCCGTTTTCTACTATACGTAGAGCCCCATCCGCAGAGCTTAGGCCAAATCAGAAGGATACTGATACCCTGCCGCCTTATTCTGTTCTTGATCCTATTGTAAAATTATACGTTGAAGAAGATTTTTCACTTGAAAAACTTGCAAAAAAAGGGTTTAATAGAAAGTTAATTCGTAAAGTAATAAGGATGATTGATTCCAGCGAGTATAAACGAAGGCAAGGCCCGGTAGGTATAAAAATTACACCCCGCGCTTTCGGCCGTGACAGGCGCATGCCTATCACAAATAAATTTAATTATTAACAGCTTCTAACCATAAAGGAGTAGCATGGCAAAGATTAAGCAGGTAACCGCAAGGGAGATTCTTGATTCCAGGGGCAATCCTACAGTCGAAGTAGACGTTATTTTAGCTAACGGCACACTCGGCAGAGCCGCAGTTCCTTCCGGAGCTTCCACCGGCGAACACGAGGCTCTTGAGCTTAGAGACAAAGATAGCAAAAGATATATGGGCAAAGGCGTTCTTAAGGCGGTTGACAACGTAAATAAAATAGTCTTTCCGGAGATAAAAGGCGAGGAGCCGAATTTTAAAAAAATTGACAAGCTTATGCTGAAATTGGATGGAACTCCCAACAAATCAAAGCTCGGCGCAAACGCAATTTTGGGAGTGTCTCTGGCTGTTGCAAAAGCTGCCGCCGCCGCAAAAAAGATGCCGCTTTACCGCTATATAGGCGGAGCAAAAGGCAATCTTTTACCGGTTCCTTTGATGAATATTCTAAACGGCGGTTTACATGCGGACAACAACCTGGATATCCAGGAATTTATGATTGCGCCGATTGGTTTTGATAGTTTCAGGAGGGCACTGCAGGCTGCGACAGAAATATTTCATAATTTAAAATTGATTTTGAAAAGCAAAAAATTATCTACCTCCGTAGGCGATGAAGGCGGTTTTGCCCCTAATTTAACCAAAAACAGCGAAGCATTGGAGTTGATTATCCAGGCGATAGAAAAAGCAGGGTATAAACCCGGCAAGGAAGTTGCGTTAGCGCTGGATCCGGCATCCAGCTCATTTTTTAAAGACGGCGGTTATATCTTAGAGGGCCAAAAGGTTGATTCTGATTTTATGATTAATTTCTATTCCCAGCTTATCGCTAAATTTCCGATTGTTTCTATCGAAGACGGTTTAGCCGAGGATGATTGGAGCGGTTGGAAAAAGTTTACCGCAAATTTGGGCAGGAAAATTCAAATTGTAGGAGATGATTTGTTTGTTACGAATACAAAAAGGCTTGAAAAAGGCATAGAGGAAAAAGCGGCTAATTCGATTTTGATAAAAGTAAACCAAATCGGCAGCCTCTCTGAAACTCTTGCCGCGATAGATTTGGCGTTTAAAAACGATTTTACCGCTGTAATGAGCCATCGTTCCGGAGAAACAGAAGATGTTACCATATCCCATCTTGCGGTAGGAACCCGTTGCGGCCAGATAAAAACCGGTTCTCTCTCAAGGACAGACAGAATTTGTAAATACAATGAGCTTTTACGCATTGAAGAGGAGCTTGGCAAAAAGGCCGAATATGCAGGTAAAACCTTTAAATTTAAATCACTTTAAGGCGGTTAAAATTATTTTTATAAGCATACTATTGCTTATATTAGGCGCAATCATCTATTTTCCGAATTATGCAAAACTGAAGAAATTGCGCCAGCTGAACCAGGAAATTCTGGCTAAAAATAAAAGTTTAACTAAAGAAATCAAAGATTTGCAGAGAAAATTAAAAAGAGTCGGCAAAGACCCGTATCTTTACGAAAAAATTGCCCGTGACAATCTTGGCGTAGCCAGAGAAAACGAAATAGTTGTTGACATAGCAGAATAAGTTGATAGAATTCTTTGCAAGTCGTTCTTAACTAATTATGATTTTTACGGGTTGTCACTTCCCTGAAAATACTTCGGGGTGACAGTGAACCTAGAAAATGCTTCTGTGGAAATACTTCTAGGTGAACGTCATGTAAGGGGTGGAACCCCTATGAATATCGTCGCGGGGTGGAGCAGACAGGTAGCTCGCAAGGCTCATAACCTTGAGGTCCATGGTTCAAATCCATGCCCCGCAATGAATACAATTAGGCGAAGTTTGGACTCTCAAGGTTCAGGCTTCGCCTTTCTTATTTTTATATACTGACGGCGAAGTATTCGCATGCTCGCTACCTGTCTGCTCCACCTTTAGAGGAAAACCATAGACTACAAGTACCCACCCTTATAGCCGATAATAAATGAAGATTTTATTGGCTTTTCAGGAATTCATTAATTACGCTACCCTAGAAAGATGTTTAGAACCGACTACTATCAGTTGGTACAAAAGAAGCATGCAAGTCTTCACTAAGTATCTGCGTAATAAAGTATTACAACCCGATTTAGAAGTATTAACTACCCAGAACCTAAGAGAATTCTTTATTAACCATAGACAGCAAGGCAGAACACCTAGAACAATACGTAACTTAATGCAGGCGATTAAGGCGTTTTGTAGCTTCCTTATTAAGAGGGGATATTTAACTAAAAATCCTTTTGATGGCCTAGAGAAACCTAAGATAAGTAGAAAATTACCAGAGTTCTTAGACGAAGAAGAAGCCAGAGAGCTTTTGCAGGTTTGTATTAACGCGAAACAATTTTATAAATCAAGGTGGACTAGGGATATTGCGATTATCGGCGTATTCCTATTTACTGGTATAAGGCGAAAAGAGCTTTTAAATTTGAAATTACAGGATGTTAATCTAGAAAGAGGGTATATAAAAGTTTATGCTAAAAATAAAGAAAGAATCGTTCCTCTAAATGAAAGTGTAAAAGAATTTTTAAATAACTACCTGAAAGTAAGACCAAAACGTAAGGTAGATAATTTATTCGTTTCTACTAACAGGAAGGATTCGGCTTTAACCGAGCAGGGGTTAGGCGATGTTTTTAGGGAATTAAAGAACAAGGTAAGGTTTAATAAAAATTTTTCTCCCCAAATATTACGGCATACTTTTTGTACTTTAATGTTACGAAACGGTGTTAATCTAAGGGATATCCAGTTGTTAGCGGGGCATTCAGACATATCTACGACAGCAAGGTTTTATCTTGGATGTGATGACAAGCAATTGAAGCAAGCAGTAGATAGGCACCCATTAAATATATAATTGATTTTTTTTCTTTGGCGGTAGTATAATAGAAAATACACAAGGCTATTGCAGCTAAATTGTATAGAATATAATATTAAAGGAGCTTTGTATGATAATAAAACCAGGAACAATCATACATGATAAGGATAGTATAAATTATGAAATTATAGACTCTATTGGAAATGGCGGTTTTGCTACAGTTTTTAAGATTAAAAAACAAAGCGATGGTTCATTGTGGGCTTTAAAAACATTATTCGAAACTTATCACGATGAAAAACTATTAAAAGGTTTGATTAATGAAGGTAATCTTGCTGTCAAGATAACACATCCCAACGTTATAAAATATATTTTTTTCCACGACGGCTCTTTATTTAACGAATTACCACCATATATTATTATGGAATTTGCTAACCAAGGAACTTTAAGAAAAATTATCGAAAAACAATTAATTAAGAAAGAATTTTTACAAAATGTTGAGTTAGGGCAATACTGCAACGAGCTAATAAATGGCATGGAGGCAATCAATGCAGAGCTTGTGCATAGAGATATCAAGCCAGAGAACATCCTTGTGAAAGATAATGTGATAAAGATATCTGATTTTGGTTTATCAAAAATTGCTGAGGAACAAACAAGGACATCGACATTTAAGGGATTTGGGACTGCTAAATATGTTGCTCCAGAATGTTGGAAAAATGGCAAGAATACTATAAAAATGGATATTTACTCCATGGGAATAGTTTTTTTTGAACTTGCAACCCTTACGCATCCATTGAAGGTTGCCAATGCGAATAATTTTTTGGAATGGCAAGATGCTCATCTATTTCAACATCCTCGAAAACCAGAAGAAATTAATTCAGGAATTTCACCTATATTTTCCCAAGTGATATTAAAAATGTTAGAGAAAGATACAAGTAAAAGATTCAATGATTGGGCTGAGATACGAAATGCATTGGGTAAAGAAAGTTTACCTCAAACAAAAAATACAGCTTTAATAGATAACATGCTAAAGCGCAGAATAGATAAAGATAATGAGATAAAAACAGAACAATTAAAAATACAAAAAAAGCAGACAGAAATCAAAGAATTTAAAAAACTAGTTAAATTTCAGATTGAAAAAGATATTATTGAGCCATTACGTAGTTTTGTAAATGAGTTTAATGCAAAATATATAGGCAACAAGATATTTATTGGAGAGGATAAAGAAGGCAAATATTCAATCAAACTCGTATCTAACTATTTACTAATATTAGAAATATATCCACTGCTTGACGAAGATTTTGTTCGAACTAGGGCGGTCGATGATTATGGTAGAACGATTAATGTAACACGACTCGAGCGCCCATTGTTTAAAAAAAGAAAAATTATGGCATGGGGGCGTTTGTATAATCAATTCGGTAAAGGGTTTAATGTGATTCTTGTTGAAAAGATAGACGAAATATATGGTGAGTTCTTTGTCCTGTGGAATACGAATAGTGGTATTAATGCACGTCCAAGGAATAGCGAGCCATTCGCTTTTGATTTGGACGAATTGGAAAAGGAAATAAATTCTATAGGGGCAATCCACAGATATAATATTAAAGTTGAACCGTTACAAATAGAGCATTTTGTGAAGTTTCTGGACGAAACTATTTAATTTTTTTTCCAAGAGTCGATAGAATAGTGTATTGGAATAAGAGTAGCCAAATTGTAAAAGTCCACAAAGACAATAATAAAACTTTATTATTAGCAGGCTGTGCTGTATTCACTCCGATAGACGATAAAGTTATTCAAATTTGGTTCCGGCAGACGCTATTTAGCGTCCGATGCGGGAGTAAAGCTTCACCGATTTTTAAGCCTCTATTTTTCTAAAACCATTAAAAACAAATGACTTTTTAATTGATAAGGTAATTCTACCCTTCTTTACAGCTAAAAATTACCAAAATAAGAGTGTATAGGACTATATTTAACGTTATAAGACGTTATAAAAAGGGGCTATAAAGGGCAAAAGTGTACGGCAGGCATTAATAACGTATATCTGACCGATGAGCGATTTATGACCCCCCCCTAGCTTATTTAATCGAAGCCGATGACTATGGGGCAATGAACCTTAGGGTTAATGGAGATAATTTATTTACTCTTGACCAATTTCTGCCATAGAGTATTATTTATTTGCGAAACACGGTTCACAATGGAATCTTTGATGGGGCGATTCCCAACGGAAATGTATATTTAATTAGAATAATTTTATTAAATTAAGAGATGATTGAAGTAAGGAAAATTGTAATTGATGGAATTACAAGAATTTTAAACCAAATTGATGATGGTCCATTCCAGTCATTTTGTTTAGACTTTCTTCCGTTCTATAATAATTTGTATGAAGGATTACAAAGGCATGGCGGCACAGTAGAAGGTAAGACAAGAAAAGGCACCCCCGACTTAATAAAAACTTTAGACAACGGAGACGAAATCGCTGTTCAGTGTAGTACATTAGGGGGCTATTGGAACAAGCCAACAAAGGAAGAAGATTTTGATAAATGGAAGCCAATCTCAGATATAAAAAAATGTGTTTCAGAATTAACAAGTTTAAAAGAAATTGTGCTTTGCTCTAATCGAGAGATTCCTACAAATCTAGCCAACGTCAAATCTGAAATTATTCAAAAATGTAAAAGTATTACTAATGCAAAAATTACCATATTGGATAGAGCAGAAATAGAGAGAGTGCTATTTGGAAGTATAGGGATGCCATTTTTTAAGGCTATCGCAAAAGTTCATTTTCCAGAAATCTCATTTTTAATAGAGAAATTTGTGGAGGCTCGCGCAAATGAATTAGCTATAGATTTGCGTAAAGAAAAAGCAGTGCCTTTCGATGATATCTTAAAAATTGCGCATAATGCGGTTGACAAAATAATAGATAGTGACGGTCAAAAGATTTTTGCCTTAAACGAAATAAAACAACTTCACTCATCATTTCAAAGGATACCATTACCTAATCCAGGAAGCATAGAAAGAAAAATACCTAAAAATTCTTGTTATGATAGTCCATGCGGGATTATTCAAGTTTTGACTGGCGTGCCTCAAATTGGGAAAACATATTTAGGGGCACAATTGTCTAAAATTTGGGAAACATCTGGATTGGAAATCCGTTGGTTTGAATGTCCTTTCTCTACAGAACAGCGAATATTTATTCAAGATTTATCAAGGGATTTATGGGAATTATTTTTGTCTCCTGAACTGGCGCATGAATTATCATTAGGTAATACTCAGCATCACTCCATTAAAATTAATGAACTCAGCTATAGAAAAGATAAAAAAATAGTATATGTCATAGATAATAGTGAACGCCTGGAGCATTCATATTTAAAGCAACTGTGCGAGTTGCTATCACTTTTCAAGAAAAACAATCATCTAAAAAATGTAGGTGTATTTTTTCTAACAAATAAAGGGCTAAAACATTTATGTCATGTAATCGATTCGCAGTTGACTGCACCGGCGTGGTCTAACGAAGAGCTTATCCAATTTTTATCAACGAGAATGCCAGAAGAAACATATTTCAAAGATGAAAAATATATAGAAATATTAAAAATGATGAGCTCTGGCCATCCGGTGGTTGCTTTAGCATTAGCTCAAAAATACCCATCGTCAACTCAACTCTTGTTGAATAGTATATCTGGCCCATCTCTTGGAGATGAAGACTTAGCAATTGAAATTAAACAACTACTATTTAACGAGCTAGTACAAGATTCAGATTTTAAGACTTTTATTATAAGGCTTTCGCAACTAACCTATAAAGCCAATAGTAAAGTACTGCTCTCGCTATCTAAGATTGTCCCAGCTATATCAACCCCAATAACATTAATCATTGAGGGGTTGATGGGTACTGTTATTGAGGGTAGTGAAGATGATGGTTATGGAGTATCTTTTGTGTACAAAGAGGTAGCAAAGAAACAATTTTCCAAAGAGCAGCAAAAAGAGCTTTTTGACGCTGTCAGTTTAGCATTGTTAGCTCCAGAAGGAAAATCAATAAACGCTAAAGACGCTATCGAGGGTGTATTCTATTCAATACTAGCAGGAGAACTAGAAAGAGCTTTTTTCTGGTCCACAATGATGGCAATGAATTTGAGTAATGCGAAACTAACCGATATTCAAATTTCATCAATACTTGATAGGATTAGTTTTTTAAAGTTTTTAAAGGCTCCAGAAGAAAAAGAGTCATTAATGTTATATTACGGTATGCTAATGACTATGGCTTTAGCCTATGCGAGAATAAATGATAAAGGTAAAGCTTTAAGCGCTCTTGAAAATATTAAATTGCCGCAACAAATTAATGATGAAGCAGTTGAGGTAATATTAAGGCAAGTAGTTAGTGCGGCTTCGCTATTAAAGCTAATTTTATTAGCTGATAGCAATCCTAATGAATCTGTAAAAATATTTATATCCATTGATGTCCCAGCTTTAAAACGATTTGGTAACGTACAATTGTTGGAAGAACTTGCAAGACAACTTATGCATATTGTGTCAATAAAAGATATGACTAGAGATTTTATCTGTAAAGTATTTGAGATATATAAACTTACGTACACCGATTTTAATGAAAATCTAATTGACATGGCGACTTCGTTAGGCTTAAAAGGTTCTTCCGAAAAAGTTCCTCTTAGTGAATTGCTGAAACTAATACCAGAAATAGAAATTAAAGAAATTTTAAATACCGTTATAACTTGTCAGTATTATTTAGAAGATGGTTTGTCGGATGCTGTTATTTATGCTGAAAAGGCTATAGCGCTTTTTAGAGGAAAAAATTTACAAGACAAGAAAGCCGAAGAAAAATTGTTGATTCTTTTAGGTGACGTTCACTATAAAGCAAAAAACCCGTTACAAGCTTGTGAAGCATATCAGCGAGCCAATAATTTATGTGTTTCAAGGCGGAATTTTGATTATGCATGGATAAATTGGCGTCTCGGACTCATTTCAGAAAACCCCATGGAAGCCGAAAATTATTTTAAAAATAGCTTCAAAGCTTTCTTGAGAATAAAGATTACTAATTTTGCTGCCAAGAGTTGCGGCGAAAAATCGGTAGCACTTGTTCAGCAGAATAAGTACGAAGATTATGCAGATTTAGTTTTCTTTATTTTAAAAAAGTATTATATAAGAAATGATGAATCGTTTGCGCCTACTGCGATGGTTGCGATGGCGCAGGTTACAAGGCTCACGCTACAACTTGAGAAAAAGCCCATAATTGATTCACCACGGGCTAGTTATCCAGATTTTAAAAGAGGCGTGTTTAATTCTGTTTTAGATATTGCAAAGCCTAACGCTGGAGGAGGATTGGCTTTTTATGCGCTAAGTCTACTTTACGGCTTATTAGGTTGCAAAGAAAAAAAACTAAAATGTCTTTTAGCTGCTATAAATTTTACACCAGTCAATGAAATGGAAGAACAGAGCAGCGTTCTTTTAATAAAAGATTCATTGGAGGAATTGCTATTTGGTAAAGACTATGAAAATATTTTTTCTTTAATGTTAAGAGGTATTAAGTTGCAAAAATTTAACATTTTATCTTTACCATTTATTTCTCTATGTGTTTTTTCTGGCATGGATAAACTAATAGTTTCTGTAACGAACAATGAATATTCTGATATTTTAAATCTCATCGACAAAATAATAACTACGATAGAGGAAGATAAATCAATTCAAAACAAAGATTGGTGGTTAGCGGAATTGTATTCTCGAAAATTCCGTATAAACCAATTAAGAAAAGAAGATAGAAGATACCTTTATAAATTAGCTAAGACTGCATATGACTATGGTTTGAAGTCAAACAATACTTTAGCAATAATTGAGGGAGGTAATTTCTATGGATATCCTGATGTGATATTAGACATGAAAGCCCTGGCTGAAATCCATTTTAATATTATGACAGCTGTGTCAGCACAAAATTTAGAATTAGAACGATTACAAGTGCACGGGAGCAATTTATCTAAGTTTTGGTCAAAAATTAAATATAATCGTTTGTCGGTTGATGATTTGCAAGTTAAAAAAATTATATGGGATAATTCTAGAGTCTTATTACAAGCAGGATTAGATTATGATGCCGCTTCGCCAATTATGTTGTTATTGTTGGCGTCGCTTTATAGTTATCATGGTGAACCTACGAAATGGGCAGTAAGTCAAATAAAGAAGAAAAACGTATCTGTTCCTTCAGAAGTTGCAGGCTATATAGCGACATATTTGGAAGAGAACAACGGCAATTAGATAAAAAGTTAATTTGGTTGAAATATTCCCAGCTTTATTTCAGCAATTCTTCTGGTTTTACTTTCAATGCCTTGGCAAGTCTTATAACGGTAGTTAGTCTTATGTCGGGAGGATTTTTACCTTCTATTCTTTGAATGTATTTATAGCTAGTTTCGATAAGGTCAGCCAATTGCTCCTGGGTTACGCCTCGTTTCTTACGTAACATCTTAAGTTTTCTACCTAATTTTTCTCCAGCAATGTTTTTCATACAGATATTATTTCATGCTCTTGCGTATTTGACACCCCCATATATGATGGTGTATAATTACTAAATATATGAGGGATTTTTTTGAACTACTTTTAACCATGGTGTTGTTTCTGTTGTGCCTCTTATTCATAATAATGTTTCCGCAATAATCTAAAAAGATTGTTTGTGAAAATCTTTAGATAAATTAGTGCGGTCATTACTATTTAAGACCACCCTATTACTTTTAGCAATACCACCGACCATAAGGCTATATGCTGTAAGGTCAACGGTTCAAAAATATTTTTTATAATCCTACTCAATTTTTAATGCAGTAGTAAAATTGGTATAAGGAGGAGTGTATGAAAAAGAAACAGTTGATAGGTTTGACACTAATGGGAATATTCTTGTTGTACGGACATGTGTTTGCTGGGCAAAGTTTAAGAGTGGAAAAGCAAGAAACTTTATTGGGTGTAAACACAGTTTCAGGCGATTCGGATAGCCCGATGCAACGCTGCATGAAGGAATGCATGGAAGAGAGGGGAAGTGATAAGCTTGAATTCTGTGCTCAGGCGTGTACTATTGCAGAATCAACAAATCCAGATAGATTTAGGAATGATTATAAAAAGTAAGGGATAAAAATCATTTTTATCCTTGAAGGCGTATTGAATACTAATATATAGGTAAACTATATGCAAACGCTTGCATGGCTATGCTGTGGCGATTGCAGGGTATCTGCAAAGATAATTAGATATGAGGAGTAAGCTTGAAAAATAAGTTTGAAAAACAATTGCTTGAGTATATTTACGAAAGATTTCAGCTTCTTAAGAAAGACGTAAACTACAAACTATATTATTTAATCTTTTCCTCACTAGAAGAGATACATGCTTTACATAAACTTGTGTGTGGCGAGCATGAAATTTACGATGAGGAAGTGGAAGTGATGAAGTATCAATTCTCCATGGAACTTGTTAAAAGGTGGGGATTGTTTATGTTTATAAATCCAGATTTAAAATTAAAAAGAGAATCAATAGATAAGCCTTATGTAAAACCAGGAAGTCCATTAGCTAAAGCAATCTATGCTTTTGGTATTTGTCGGGATTCAGAATTGTTGGGTAAGCCAAAGTCGAAGATAAAAACTTCACTAAGGGTAAAAGAGATGGATGAGCAGGTTGCGAAAGCATTATGTTACGGCTTATCAAAAATGGCTGAACGTTTCGGGAAGACACGGTATAGACAATTTGGTAGAATCCTTGGAATTGATAAAAAAACAAGTAAAAAATGGATAGAAGAATATGAAAAATTATCAGAAAACGACAGGAATATTTTGTTAGAAGAAGCTTTCAGCAATAGAAAATTTCCAGCTAAGGATGTTTTGGAATTAAACTCCAGACGCTTAACCTCTTTTCATAAAGTAGAAAACATTATTGCTGTAAGCGGTAGCCATCTCCGAACTGCTAAGCGTATAGGGTAAACCCCTTCATTTGACAAATCCCCATAAGTAAAACTAATATTTTTCTTATTTTTCAACACTTTTAATAAAAATTTCTACAGCAAAATCACCATTAGCGACATATGGTAGGAGCATCTAGCTTGGGGTAATTAATGATAGGGCATTTAATTCCTAATATTAACCGTTTTTGACCTACCAAAGGAGGTGTCTATGAAGAAATAAGGTACAGTGAATGTTGGGTTTCTTAATATTAGTAACATTATTGATAATGCTGTTTTAAGGGGAGATTTTAAAGATTTTGATTTTGTTCTTGTTGGGCTCTTTTTAACTTAGTTATTTGAAATAAAAAGGATAACATGAACAATTATAATGAAAACTCAATGATTGATTTGGAAAAGGTAGTAAGGACAGATATTGATTTTCCGAAAGTAGTTGAGTCTCTGGTTTCAACGCATAATATTATTTTTTCTGGCAACACCTTTTACTTATATGCTAATGGCTATTTTCGTTTATGCGAAGATAAAACTATAGAAAAAAAGATATGGGAATTATTAGGAGAAAAAATTTCTTCTTATGCGATAAGGGAAGTCATTGCTCTTTTAAAAATAAAGACGGACATCCCAATCACGGAACTAAACTGTGGCGATATTTTTAATTTAAAAAATTGTATAGTTGAAATACTTCCTAGTGGAGGAGTGCAAACTTATGAACATTTGCCAGAATTACTTTCAACGAGGCGGTTCGATATTGAATATAACCCAGAAGCCAAATGTGAAAATTGGATTAAAGTTGTAAACGAAATTCTTGAAGACGATGAAAACAAAGTTAATTTATTACAAGAATATTTTGGGTTATGTTTGACTAGGGATATGCGGCAAGAAAAAGCCTTATTTCTCTTAGGCGAAGGAGCGAATGGTAAATCAGTGATGCTATTCGTATTACAAGAACTTCTGGGAGAAAGTAATTACTCAACGCTATCAGTGGGAAATTTTAAAGAAAAGCACGCATTGGAATGTCTCGTTGGTAAGTTAGCTAATATTAGTACAGAAACTACTGCTAACGGCATTATTGAAGATTCTAACTTTAAAGCTATTGTTTCAGGCGACGCAATCTACATTGAGCCGAAATTTAAAAAGGGATTCAGCTACAGACCATTTTGTAAACTTATTTTTGCACTTAACACTATGCCAAAGACAAATGATAGAACCGATGCATTCTTCAGAAGAATGTTAATTGTTAAGTTCAATAAACAATTTCCCGATTTTGAGCAGGATAAAACTTTAAAATATGCCTTATTGAACGAGTTAGACGGAATATTCAATTGGTGCTTAGGGGGTTTATTGCGCCTAAGAGAACGTGGCGGATTCTATATCAGCAAAGAAATGCAGGATGAAATTTTTGAGTTTAAAAAAGATAATAATACCGTTCTTGGTTTTCTGGAAGAAGACTGCAGATATGACTCTGCGGGTGTTATTTCAAAGTCAGAGTTGTATAAAGCCTATCAGGCATGGTGTGGTGATAATGGTTCGTACGCTTTGGGTAAAAACAATTTTGGTAAAGAAATCAAAAAACTAAAGAATGTTACCGACGGGAAGGATTCAAACGAGAGGATATGGATAGGCATAAAATGGAGAGAGAGAACGATTATTACTAATAAAGAGATGTAAGGCCATCAACATCAGGACAAATAGTACATTACAAACTATTAATTCTTACTGTTACATAACAAAATCAAATTAATAGAAATAAATGTACTATTTGTCCTATCCTAAAGAAATAAATTATCAAAGAAAATAAGAGCAAACTTTTATGCTCTGTTTTTTATTAAAAGTTTGCTCTGCGCGTAATCCCTTACGCGTAAGCTAGATTATTTAAACTAATCATTTATGTTTACATTACTGCTTGAAATAATACAATTATTATTAGGAGGAAAGGCTATAAGATAGGGTACTAGTTAATGGTGTTCTTTATCAATTCGAGCGTCTCATAACCTTGAGGTCACAGGTTCAAATCCTGTCCCCGCAATGTTTTAAAAAAGAAGCGTATATTGGAGAAATCCGATATACGCTTTTTTTGTTAAATGCGGCATTTTGGTGCTTCAAGACAACCCCAACTTTGTTCATAAACAATTACAAAATTGTGATATAATTGCATCACTTTTAAAAATGAAAGCATTTTCTATGAAAACCAAGTTTTTTAGGAACGCTTTTTTAATCCTTATTTTTACCTGCCCTATTTTGTGTTTTGCTGATGATTTTGAGTCAGTAGGTGATTATTTATCAGACTACGCGTCTTCACAATACAAAAACGGCTTATTCGCCGATGCCGTTCACGAGCTTAGAAAATGCCTTCAAGCCGATCCCGGCAACAAGAAGTGCAGAGCTAAGCTTGAAGAAATACTTACCGGCCCCTTTAAGCTTGCTTCTTCCGATGTCGTTTGTATAAATGAAACCGTTTTTTTTGACGCTTCAGGGTCTTACGCAAGATTATTACAGAAACCGCAATTCCTGTGGGATTTCGGCGACGGAACTTATTTTAGAGGCGCAAAGGTAAACAAAAGTTATAAAAAAGCAGGAACGTATTTTGTAAAACTAATTATGCAGGATGACGTGGGCGGGCCTTTCAGTATCTTCGAAAAAAAGTTTAAGATAAAAGTTTATGGGCAATCAGAAGTTGACGCCGGTCCGGATATAAAGGTTTGTTGCAATAGCAGGGAGGATTACGAAGTTAATTTCATTGCCAACCGCGATGGGCTGCAAGACAAAGACGCAGCCTATACCTGGAATTTTGGAGACGGTTTTACAGGAAAAGGCAGGCAGATGAGGCATCTATACAGAAAGCCGGGATTTTACATCGCGCAGGTTAAAGCTAAAGATAGCTGCAGGCCAAATTGCCCTTCTGCTGAAGATTTCCTGCGGGTATATTTGAAAAATCCCGTTAAGGCTAATGCCGGAGCGGATAAAACCGGTTACGTAGGCGAAGAATTAATTTTTGACGCTTCAAAATCAGATGCCAACGATAATGCCTCTTTCATTTGGGACTTTGGAGACGGAAGCGAGAAGTCTTTTGGCGCTTTAGCGCGCCACATCTATAAAAAAGGCGGAAAATACAGTGTGAAACTGATAGTTGACGATAAGAAGGACACTGAATGCTCGGTTTCCGAGAATGTTATAGAGGCTCTTATTAAATCAGGGCCAACAGCTGACTTGGCAAAAGTTTCTGCATCCTGCATAGGTAAAGAAATAGAATTTGATGCTTCTGGTTCGTCTCATCCTGACGGCAAGCCTCTTTACTTTTTATGGGATTTCGGAGACGGCTCAACAGCTAAAGGTCAGCCCCGCGTTAAGCATACCTATAAAGAAGGCGGGGAATACGTTGTCAGGGTAACCGTTGACGATTTAAGCAAAAGCCCTGTAAGTAAAAGCAGCACTCAGGCAGGTATTCGCGTAAACAGTCCGCCGATAGCAGTTATTGAATCAGAAGATTCATTCTGCGTTACGCAGCCGGTTAAGTTAAGCGGGCTTAATTCAAGCGACCCGGATAATGATAAATTAAGCTATTCATGGGATTTCGGAGACGGCTCAACAGCTAAAGGTCAGCCCCGCGTTAAGCATACCTATAACAGTCCCGGGAAGTACACCGTAAAACTTCAGGTGAGCGACGGTTCGGAATGCGGGTTTGATGTTGCCGAAAAGTTTATTACTATTGTTCCTAACGCCTCATTAAAAATAATTCAGGGCGAAGTGAAGAAATGTTTTGAGCCCGGAAAAGAATATAATGCTGAATTTGAGTTTGATAAATTTGCGCAAACTAACCTTACTGATTTCAACTGTTTATGGGATTTCGGCGACGGAACAACCGGCGACGGTAAAAATGTGCGCCATTACTACGGGAAGAGCGGCGTATACCAGATTACTGTAAAAATTGATTCCGGCGGCGGTTTACCGTGCTCAAGCGCTTCGGGAAAATTTAAACTGCGCCTTAATGCCCCTCCTAAGTCAGTAATCGCGGCTAAAAAAACCTGTTGCGCAAATGCTTTATCTGAATTTGATGCCTCAGGCTCCTTAGACCAGGATGGCGATAAATTGACTTATTCCTGGGATTTCGGAGACGGAGAAACTGCAACAGGAATAAAAACAACCCATACCTACAAGAAGGGCGGACAGTACACGGTTAAACTCCTCGTGAAAGACGATTCAGGCGTTGCCTGCGATTTTGATGAATCTACGTTGAAGATAAACGTTAATGAGAAGCCAGTCGCCGCCTTTGAGGTTAAGCAATAACTCTAGCCAGAAAAAATAAGCTTTTTACGCGAAAAACTTCAGGTTGAATTTGTTTGATTTTAGTGGAAAACTGTCATTGACAAAACAGTCTCAAATAGTAAGATAAAAACACTTCATTGTTATTCTAGTAAAATAAAAACACTTCATTGTTGTTCATGCGCAATATCTGCATATTTCTGTTTTGCAGCTAGCATGATTAATGCCGGGTTGTTAAAACAAGGATGTCTTAAATATGCCGGATTATTTGCTTTTTTCAGAAACTTATAACACAGAAAAATTTGGTAATTTTCATATGCGGTAGCATTAATTTGCTGCCGCTTTTTTTATAATTTCGCAAATAATATTTTTTCCGGATTACAGTTTTAACCAAAAGGGGGTGTCTTATGTTTAGAGTTTTTTTGGTCAGCGTAATACTACTTTTGGCGGTATTCGGCGTAGCATTTGCTTACACGGTTCCGGAGAATAATTCAAGAGCGCGCTTTTTTTATGTATTCGGCCAGCAGGGAAATATTTATTATGGGGCAGATGATGTTGACCATGAGCAGGTTTTGTATATTGATGTTCCGGAAACTTCAATTGGCGATGTTTATATAAAGGTTTACGATCCGAGTACCGGCGGAAAGCTGGATTTAAAACCTAATCTTGACAAGGACTGGGATACCATAACTGAATTCTCCGTATTCGGTGACAAGGATATGCTGCTTTCTTCCGAGGAATTCGGCAAAGAGCCAGATTATGACGAGGAGTATTATACCTTCGGCCCTTTTAAGAAAGAAATGGGCAAAAAGTCAGGCAGTTTTTACCAGTTTAAATTTGTTGCAAACGGCCGCAACGGAGAAGATGAGAATCTTTTTAAAGTAAATATTTCTCCTGAGGATGCGCAGGTATACAGCACCAAAGTGTCATTCCGCCTGTTGCCGAACGAAGGCGATAAAATGTATTTCTATATAGAAGTTCCTGCCGGAACGACAAACGTTACTATTGAAAATTTCGATTTAGACCCTAACGGCGGGGTAGGCATAATAATTGATCCCCTTGATAATAAGTTTTATAAGATTAGCGATTCAAGAAGCGGAGAATGGGCGGCAACACCCATAGTCCTTACCGCTTCTGATAAGCCCCGCAGGCTGGAGTATGTCATAACCAAAAAAGTTCAACGCCACGCTAACGCAGCCATAAGGGCCAAAGACGCTTCCGGCAATCTTTTAAATATTTATTTTACAAAAGGGCCGCGCGTTATTATGGTCAGGCCTGCGCCTGTAGTTGTTGAGAAGTCACCCGACTTAAAATGCAACAGATTTACTTTTGACGCTACTAATTCTTATGACCCTAACAAAGAAAAACTCTCTTTCCTTTGGGACTTCGGTGACGGGCAAACCAGCGATAAGCCGGTAGTAACTCACGCGTATGAAAAAGGCGGCGATTACACTGTAACTCTTACGGTTAAGGATACCTCTGGTCTTGAGTGCGATACTTCAACGTCTACTCAAACTGTGAAGGTAAACACTCCGCCGGAGGCTAATTTTAGCGCTCCAGAAACAGCCTGCACCGGCAGTATGGTCACTTTTGATGCCAGTTCAACCGCAGACGATACTCCTGAGACCGTTAAATATATGTGGAATTTCGGAGACGGCACAAAAGCAGAAGGTAAAGTTGTTAACAAGACGTTTGACAAGGGCGGAGTTTATAAAGTACAGCTTATCGCAAATGATAATTCAGGCACAGCCTGCAGTACCGGAACGATAACGAAAACGATTAATGTTAACTCCGCCCCTGTCGCCGATGCAGGAGAAGACGTTAATATGTGCGTTGCCCCCGGCAGAGATTTTACGGTTAATTTTAACGGGGGTAAATCGCGCGACAAAGACGGCGATAGCCTCAGCTATGAATGGAGTTTTGGCGATGGTAAAACCGCTTCAGGAGAAAGCGTATCGCACGTTTATGACAGGCCCGGAGAATATACGGTTAAATTGATTGTTGACGATGGACGCGGTTCAAGCTGTTCTTCTGACACTGACAGCTTGAAGGTTAAACTAAACCGCAAGCCTATCGCTGATGCCGGAGGAGACATAAGCGCGTGCCTTGACAGTACTGTTAATTTTGACGGTTCCCGTTCAGAGGGCGACGGTTTAAGGTATTCCTGGAATTTCGGAGACGGAGAAACTGCAACAGGCGCAAAAGTCCGCCATTCGTATTCAAAAAGCGGTAAATACCGGGCAGTGCTTACTGTGGATGACGGAAACAACACAGCTTGCTCCAGCGCTTCTTCTTCGGTGAGCGTGTCGGTAAATGCCATGCCGGAAGTGTCATTAAGTAACAGCGAGGTTGTTTGTTTGGGTTCTTCTGTAAAATTTGAAGCTGACGCGAAAGATCCTGATGGAGACCCCTTATCCTATTACTGGGATTTTGGCGACGGCACAGCGGTTGAGGGAGGTTCTTCCCAGTCCCATGTTTACAAAAAAGGCGGAGTTTATGATGTAAAGGTAACCGTTGACGACGGCAGCAATACGCCGTGCTCAGTTGCCTCTGATAACTCAAAAGTAAAAGTAAATAGCAGGCCTGTTGCTAACGCCGGGCCTAATTTAGTTTGCTGTTCAAATAAAACATCATCATTTGACGGCTCTGGTTCAAGCGATCCTGACGGAGACCGGTTAACTTATTCCTGGGATTTCGGAGACGGCGCAACCGCTCAGGGCGAAAAGGTTACCCATTCCTATTCAAAAGGCGGAGTTTATAAGGTCGTGCTTACTGTGGATGACAATTCAAACACGCCGTGCAGCAGAGATTCTTCTTCTTTTGAAGCTACCGTGAACGACAATCCTGTGTCAGTGATAAAAGTAAGATAAACTAAAATGAGCAAGCCCCGCTTTGGCGGGGTTTGCTCATAATAATTTCGAGGAGGGCTTATGTCTTTTGTCAAAGAATTCAGGGAGTTCGCAGTAAAAGGCGATGCGGTTGACATGGCCGTAGGCATAGTAATCGGAGCTGCCTTCGGGAAAATTGTAACTTCTCTGGTTAATGATGTCATTATGCCGCCTATCGGATTACTGCTGGGAGGGGTTGATTTTAAAAACCTTAAATTGGTGCTTAAGGCTTCAGCTTTTGATAAGCCGGAAGTTGCGCTTAACTACGGGCAATTTATCAATACAATGATTGACTTTATAATCGTGGCATTTTCAATTTTTATAGTAGTAAAAGGTTTGAATAAACTTAAAAGAGCCCCGGAGAAAAAATAAAAAAAGAGGAGAGCATGAAAATTGTTAAAATCATTCTGGCAATATTTTTGCCGCCGGTTGCCGCTTTTATGCAGGTCGGTTTGACAGCGCATTTTTGGATTAATATAGTGCTGTGCCTTCTTTTTGTGCTGCCGGGAGTTATCCACGCTTTGTGGCTTGTTTTGACCGACAAGAAATAAGAGAATTTTAATTTTTCAAAAACCAGCCGTTAAAATTTAGGATTAATCATAGCTAAACGCGGGCGGCGGTATTAATTCAATAGCCGCCCGTTACAACCGCAATTGAAATATCTACCAAAATACCTTATTCTGTAATATAATAAATACTAATTGCATAATGTAACAGGCTATTATGAATAATAAACGTATATATTCTATTTTTGTATTGGCATTTTTTTGTTTTTCCGGAATTGCTCCGGCGCAGGAAACTACGCAAATTATTTTAAAGTGAAAAAAGGCATATTCTTATTAGTCGTTATCTGCTACGGGTTGACAGCCTTCGCCGCTAATGATACCGAATTAAAATATTCTTTGACTGCAAAGGAAAAGGATTTATTTAATGAAAAAATAAATCCAAAGGTTTTTACAAAGAATAACTGCGAACTTAGAATGACTTGGCATTCACGAAGCCTTGATTTTCAATTAATTTATAGAGAAAATTTGCCTAAAAAGCTAACTGATTATTTAAATAATCCTAATCAGGCAAAAATATTTTCTGCCTTCTATATAATATTTTTAGACGAAAACAATTCCGAGCTTCTGAAAGATATGTGTTATTTCAGCGCCTTTACGGTTGAGGGTGATGGCGCGGGCAGGCAGGCAATTTTAAAAGACAGTTTAATTTGTGATTCTGATATTTACCGTAAAATATCTTCGGTAGTTATAGATTTCAGCCAATAATCCGCCGGCTTATGCTACTACGATTTTTTCGCAAAATTCCTACAAAAAATTTTATTCTGTAATATAATACAATTTGATGTATAAATCCGCAAAAAAGGCTGTTTGCTTGATAAAAAATGGTGTTTATGCGTAACAAACGTATTTTTTTTATTTTTTTATTTGCATTATTTTCTGCTGCTAAAATTGCCTGCCCGCAAGATGCAGAAACTAAACCGCCTAATGTATGCGTGACCGGTATTATGTATGATGCCCAAAACTCTTTGGCGGTTGTTAATGGGGAATCTGTAAAGCATGGGGAAGAAATCAATGGCGTAAAAGTAGTAAAGATTTCAGAATCAACGGTTTCTTTCGAATATAAAGGTCAAACCTTTGAAAGAAGCATAGGCGAGGGGTGTCCGATTGCGCCAATTCTTTCTAAAAAAGCTTCGCAGATAACAAAAATTATAAGTATCTCCAAGCCCACGCAAGGGTCTTCTGGCGCCCGTCGTAATAATGTAAGGGTAAACTTTGCCGGTATTTCTCCCCAGGAAAGAATTCTTATATACTTTCTATTGGCGGTATCGCTTGTGTTTTATATTTACAGTTCCCTGTGTTTGCATAAGATAGCCAATAAAACAAAAACACCTTTTGGTTGGTTTGCATGGTTACCGATATTAAGCATATTACTTATGTTGATGATAGCAAAAAAATCATTTTGGTGGCTTATTTTGTTGTTAATTCCGTTAGTAAGTTTAGTATGTATAATTATTATTTGGATGGAAATTGCTAAAATGCGTAATAAGCCGGCATGGCTTGGCTTTTTAATGATGCTGCCGGTTGCTAATTTTTTAATTCTGGGATATCTTGCTTTTTCCGGTTAAACATAAATTTGTGAGGAAAGCCTCACAAGGAGGGTGGTAGTATGTATAACGGAGTGGAAAGAAGGCGTTACCCGCGAGTGAGTGCGTCTTTCCTTGTTAGTTATAAAAATATGTATTCGGATTCTGACTTTAATCTTTCTCAGACTGTAAACATAAGCCAGGGAGGACTGCTTCTTACAACCAGCGAACTTTTTGCCAAAGGAACAACTCTTAAGATGCTCACATTTTTGCCATTTTTTTCTCAAAGGGTAAATTTATCGGGAAAAGTTGTAAGGCAAAGAGAAATTGCCAAAGGGCTTGTCTACGAAACAGGAGTTGAATTCACGAATTTGGAACAGGTTGTTTTTGAAAAGCTGGGTGAGTTTGCCAAAAGAAAACCCTAGAAACTAACATAATATTGACACCGGCATCCGGAGTGTTATAGTAAATTAAAAATATATAATTATTATATTAATTATAAAGGGAGGTGTCCATGAAGTCGGGTAAAATATTTACAATATTGGTAGGTATTTTGTTTATCGCGATAGCTTTGGCTACGGCGCTTAATTTTAAATTGTACAAGGATTTAAATGACAAGATAGACCTTGCGAATAAACAGTATAAATTTTTGAATGATAAGCTCAATGAATTCGAAATGAATATATCCAGCTTTAAGCTGAATCTCGAAGAATTTAAAACCGATTACGAAAAAGCCAAAAATGACCTTTCGGCAAAATTGGGCCAGCCTGAGCAAATTAAGGCTGAAATCAACGATAAGATAGAAAGCCTTAAAAAAGAAATGCAAGCTATACAGGAAGGCTATAAGGCATTGCAAAACGACATCAAGGAGAAGTTAGGCAGTATAAAAACGCAAGTTGAGTCAAGCATTAAGGAAGGCGCAAATAAGATTAACCTTGGCGAGATTTCAGTAAAAAACCCGTAAGAGCCTGTCAAAAAATAAAACTAAAGCTTTGCAGTTGTGCCTGCATAAAATATAACAATGGAAAAAACATTCATTAAATTGTCCGGTATTTATACTTCGTGTATAGGTGTTATTGTATTTGTCGTAATGTTGTTTGGGCTGCTGGCATCAGGTAATTTGACCAAAAATCCGCCGCTTCTTGAAGCAATTATTGTCTATCTGCTATTTCTGGTTTTATGGCCTGTAGTAACGGGGCTTGGCATAATACTTAAGAAAAACTGGGCAAGGTATTCCGTTATTGTAATGTCGGTGTTTGCTATGTTTATAGGCATATCGTCAGCTGCCGCCCTTATGTTTATTCCTCAGTCAGTCTATGAAGCAGGGGCGAGGCCTGCAAGTTACATTCCCGAATTTTTTATTTCCGTTGCGAATTTTATTTTCTTTATCTGCATCCCGATGTCTTTTATGATCTTTTTTAATAAAGGAAAGGTAAAGGCGATATTTGGCGTAACAAAACCTCAGGTTACAAACAAAAAAAGGCCTCTTGGCATAACTCTTTTATCCGTAGTTGCTTTTTTTACCGCTCTGGTCAGTGCTATTTTCATTTTCGTTCCGATATATCCTAAGTCACCGTTGATAGGCGGAGTTTCGCTGTCCGGTATCGGCGAAAAGATTTATTTTCTCGTTGTAAGCGTAATAAACTTATATATTTCAATAGGTTTTTTGAGGCTCAGGAAAAATGCCTGGATAGCCTACATTGCATTTTATATCGCAAGCATTATCGTTGGTATAGTTAACACTTTTACTGCTTCAAAAATGACTTTTTTCGAGATAGTTCCCAGTATCCAGGGCAGTTACACCGAAATGCCGAATATCCTTTATAAATTTTCCGGAGTTATAGGATTGATTTTACCCACGTTTATTTTAATGTACGTTGTTTCCAAAAAACGCCTGTTTTTTACAAGTAAGTAGTTTATCCTTATAGGCAGCCATATGAGTAAAGAACCAAAAATTTTAGAAGAAGAAGCATATTCATTTCTATATCAGGAAAAATTTGACGAGGCGTTCAGCTTATTTAGAAAAGCCGGAGATATATATAAAGACAAGGGCAGCCATAAACAGGCAGCTATTTGCCTTGCTGCTGCGGGAAGCAGCTGGAGCGTAAAATGCGGAGAGAAAACTTTTTACAATTCCGCAATGTGTTACGAGGAAGCGTCAAAGGAGGCAGAACGCGCCGGTGATTATGAATATGCATCTTTACTTTATAAATATGCCGCGGCTAATTATGAAAGAGATATGGAATTTTTTAAATTTGCCGAATGTTTTTATAGTTCGAAAGAATGCCGCAGGAAATTTTTAAACTATTTGCTTTTAAATCCGAAGAAGATACACCCTATAGCAAAAAGCGAAGAAGAAAAAGGTATTATGCCGTTTGTGAAACGTGTTCTTTCCTGGTTTGCGTTGACGTTTTCATATATTGTCTGGGGCCATGGCGAGCGGCCTTCAAGGACTGCTTTATTGGGGTTTGCCGTAATTTTAGTCTCCGCCGTATTATACACTTTTGGCAACCTTGTCAGCTCAGGTAATGTCTTTAAACCAAACTTTTTACAGGCTTTCTATTTCAGCGTGGTAACATTTTCTACGGTCGGCTACGGCGACATGGTACCTTTGGGCGCCAGCAAATTAGTTGCCATGTTTGAGGCGGTATTCGGGATGTTTGTTATGTCTGTATTTATCGTCGGACTTTCGCGTAAGTACCTCAGAATATAGCTTTTCTTCGTGTTTTTACTAAAAGCCAGAGATATATATTTAGGTTGACATATTCCGCGCTAACGGTATAATTTTGTCCACTTTGGTTGTTCCTATTTTTTAGCGTTTCCGTGGCTAAGGTATGGGAGGGGGTCATGACAGAGAAGGTGTTTAAGATAGTAAGCAGTTCGGATGAGCATCTTACTGCAGAGACGATTGCTATGGCTTTGCTTAAACAGGTAAGCATGGAATCAAAAAAATCAAAAGTGTTCTTTGCGGTAAAGGAAGTAAAAAAAGAAAGCTCAAACCGAAAAGGCGCAAAACAAGTTTGCTTCATAGAATAACACGCCTTTAGGTAATCAGCTTACCTTGCCAAAATCACAATATTTCTGTTGAAAAAAAACAAAAACATAGTATCATAAATTCAATGAAGCAAAATCACTTGTTGTCATTGTTTTTTTTGTTTTTGTTTTGCATGTTCTTAGGCGGTTGTTCTTTGTTGACTTTGCCGTTTCAGCTGCTTGGTTCGGCTGCCGGTATTGCAGGCGAGGCAATGAGTCTGGCTGGAAGTTTACCGACACCGCCGCCTTGGGTATTTTTTTGATAATTTTGGTTTTTATATATAAGTTTTAGTAATTTCAAGATTTGACTTATGCCGGAAACACTAAACAAAAGTATACTTGTAGTCGACGATGAAGAGCCTACCTTGACTTATCTTTGCCATATTCTGGAACGCGAGAAATACAAAGTTTTTTCAACTACCAAAGGCAAAGAAGTTCCTGAAATTGCTTTAAACAATAAACCAGATCTCATAATTTTGGACATAATCCTTCCTGACATAGACGGAGGAGAAGTCGCTTCTCTCCTTTCAAATAATTCTGCTACCGCGAATATCCCGATTATATTTCTAACAGGAATTCTTAAAAAGAACGAAGAAAGCTTTGCGGGCAAAACTGGAAAGCATTACGTATTGGCAAAGCCTGTTACAAAAGAAAAGCTGTTAGAAATGATAAAAAAAGTCCTGTCTGATTAATTTAATTGTCGCGATTTTTGTTCTTTTAAATACATTTTGATAATTTATTTCGTCATAATTTACATAAGTATTTACAGCGCCCGTAGATCAATTGGATAGATCGTCTGGCTACGGACCAGAAGGTTGCAGGTTCAACTCCTGCCGGGCGCGTTTCTTTTAGGTAGTTTGCAGCTATTTGCACACAAATAGATTAGCGCTTGCGCATGGCGGAATCGTTGGATGTGCTGTTGAAGAAAACTCAGGCTTTGCCTGAGAGCGCATACAACTCTCCGCCTTCGCTAAAGCTTCGGCGGACAAGCTGCCGGCTGTGCCACTAATTTTTACGAGCGAAGCGAGAATGATAACAAATTTTAGCGAAGAAACTTTAGAGCTGTTTGCACGAGCCGAAGAAGCTTCAATAGGCGTAATGGAGCCGGTAATAAACGAAGAGCTTATTTTTTTGGCTCTGCTTAAATCAGAAGACCCGCTTTGGATAATCCTACGTTCAAAATTTCAATTGGAAACTGCCTTAACAGAAAACTCGATAGCAGATTATCTTCTAAAAACCCACGCAGACGTTCCCAGCGACCCCGATAATCTTAAAAAACAGAAGGAATACTTTGAATGTGCAAATAAACTAGCACGAAAGTCCGGCTCTAATTTGATTGAGCCGTACCATTTGCTCAAGGCTGTATTTTTAACCAAAGATAACGCTGTCGTAAGTTTTTTTAAGAGTATGGGTATAACAACAAAAGAAGTGCTCAATGAATTAGATAAGATTTCTTATTCGGATTTAATCCAAATCATACAAAAAAAACGTAGCGGCAAGCCGCCTGCTCCCTCCAAAGAAATTTTGCGCACCACTGAGCAATATTATACAGGTTTACAGTCTGATGCGCAGTTGTCGCAATTCGGGCGTAACCTTAATGCGCTGGCAAAGGAAGGTAAAATTGACCCTGTTTATTTTCGTGATGAAGAAATTGAGACGGCAATTGAAATTTTATGCAGAAAACAGCAGAATAACCCTCTTTTGGTCGGTGAAGCAGGCGTTGGGAAAACAGCCATAGCAGAAGGAATAGCTCAGCGTATTATATCCGGGAATATCCCGTCAGTATTAAAGGACAGTCAAATAATTGAACTTAGTATAACGTCATTGGTTGCAGGCGCAACTTTGCGGGGCCAATTTGAGGAAAGGATTCAAAAGGTAATAGAAGAATGTTCAAAAAATCCCAATATAATTTTGTTTATCGATGAAATACATATGATAGTCGGCGCCGGCGGAGAAAAAGGCCTAAGCGACGCAGCAAATATTTTTAAGCCCGCTCTCGCACGCGGCTTGTTGCGTTGTATAGGCGCTACCACCGTAAAAGAAAACAATCAGTTTATCAATAAAGATAAAGCTTTAAAGCGCAGGTTTGAAACAATTTTTATTAAAGAGCCAACCCCTGAGCAGGCTGGTATGATACTTGATAAATGCAAAGGCAGATTTGAGAAATTTCACGGCGTTAAAATAAGCGATGAAGCTGTCAAGGCGACAGTAAAATATGCCAGCGAATATATAAAGGACAAGCAATTTCCCGGCAAGGCAATAGATTTACTGGATCATGCCTGCGCCCGGGAAAAAATAGACCCTAACAGCGATAAAATAGTTACGGCAGAAGAAATAGCAGGCATTGTGGCGAAAGTTGCGCAGGTGCCTATCACTCAGGTATTGGGAGGCAAGACCGAAGAGTTTTCTTTGCTTGAGGAAAGAATAAAAAACCGTGTGATAGGCCAGGATGATGCCGTAAAAGATCTTGTCGAAATGATACATCTGACAAAGATGGGAATGTTTATAGACAGCAATAAGCCCGAAGGAGTGCTTCTTTTGGTAGGGCCGGCAGGCGTAGGAAAGACGGAGCTTGCGAAATCTTTATGCAAAGCTTTATTGGGAGATGAAACGCGGATGATTACTTTTGACATGACGGAATTTAAAGACCCTACCAGCATAAATAAACTGACAGGCGCTTCCCCCGGATATGTAGGATACGAACAGGAAAGCAGGCTGGTAAGCTGCATACGGTCTAACCCCAATTCTATAATAGTTATGGATGATATAGAAAAGGCGCATCCGGATGTTTTGTCGCTCCTTAACCATATATTCGAAGAAGGCGTAATGACGACCCAGGACGGAGAGAACGTATTTTTTTCGTACGCAACATTCATATTAATATCAAATATAGGAGCCGAGATTTTACCGGAAGAGAAATTAAAAAAGCTGGGATACGAAGAATTGTGCAGCAATGTAAGAACTATGCTGGAGAAGGAAATACATAACAGGCTTAGCGATAATTTTTTTAACGCTATAGACAAGATAATATATTTTAATCCCCTGAAATATGAATGGTTGAAAAAGATTGCGGGGGATAAAATACAGACGGTCCTTAAAAGGCTTGAGGCGAAAGGGTTTAAAATTGAGCTGGATGAAGCAATAGAGGATTTTTTGGTCAGCCGCGGTTATAGCATCAAGTTCGGAGCCAGGAATATGAATAAAATCATAGAAGAGGAGCTGTTAAAGCCGCTAAGCCAATATATGATATCCTGCAATAAAAAACATATTGTTGCAGCGGTATCGGCGAATAAAAATATCTCTTTTAGCTGTAAATAGGCGATTTGACGTTTCGGCTGGGATTAAGCCGATAAGGCGCGTGAATTTGTTAATTTGATTGTTAACCTGGAGGTGGTGTCATGGCAAAGATAGTTATTATTTATCATACCCGCACCGGAACTACGAAAGCGATGGCTGAAATTATTCATAAAGAAATAAAGAACAACAATTTTGAGGTAGATATTTTTTCTGTAGAATCCATAAAAGCAAAACAGCTTTTAGATTATGACGGAATAATTATAGGTTCTCCTACCTATTACGGAACTCTCGCCGGGCCCATAAAGCAATTTCTTGACGACAGCGTTGCTTTTCATGGAAAGCTTGACGGAAAAATCGGGATGGCTTTTTCTTCTTCTGCGAACATTGCCGGCGGAAATGAAACTACAATTTTATCAATTCTGGAGGCTCTGCTAATACACGGAATGATTATACAGGGTGATTTTAAAGGGGATCATTATGGCCCGGTAGCCATAGGAAAAATAGATAAAAGATGCGAAGATAATTGCCGGAGAATGGCGCTTAGATTTATAGAGCTTATAAGGAAGTTAGCATAAATATTTTTTATTGGAGGTTGTATGGCTATCGCTGTATTGGTTACTATTCCGGAAAAAGACGCAGAACGCCTTGCCAGGCTGCTTTTGACGGAGCGCGTGTGCGCCTGCGTAAATATAGTAGCAGGGGTTAAATCTCTATTTTGGTGGAAAAATAAACTTGATGAAGCTAAAGAGTCATTGCTTATAATCAAAACAAAAGAAACGTTATTTGAGAGGCTTAAAGTTCTTATAAAAGATAACCATCCTTACGAGGTGCCGGAAATCATAAGTTTTAAAATAGATAATATAAACCAGGAATACCTCAATTGGCTAAATAAAGAAGCAAATGCTGTATAATCTTCTTGATAGTTTGGAGAAAATTTTTAATTCTTCCCCGTTGCTCGGCCTTGGAGTAAGTTTCCTGGCCGGTATTCTGGTAAGTTTTTCTCCCTGCATTTTGCCGCTCATTCCGATAACCTTAGGAGTGGTTGGGGCAACATCGGTTACCTCCCGCGCCAAGGGCTTTTTTGTAAGCGCAATATTTGTCCTGGGGGTAGCAACTATCTATACGGTTTTAGGCGTTGTCGCAGCATTGTTTCATGTTGTTTTCGAAAAATTATTTCTAAATCCCGCCACCTATATTTTCTTGGGGTTCTTTTTCGTCCTTATGGGTTTATCTCTGTTCGGGCTTGTGAGGGTGAACTTTTTTTCTTTCTCGCATAATTACAGGCATAAGCCAACTTACCCTTCAATATTTATACTTGGTTTAATAAGCGGGCTTAGCATAATTCCGTGCAATTTTCCGGTATTGGGCTCTATACTTACCCTTATATCCCTTAAAAAGGATGTTCTTTATGGAGCAATCGCTCTTTTGATTTTTTCTCTTGGCTACGGCTCTGTTTTGCTAATCCTTGGAACATTCACATCGTTAATTGCCAAATTGCCAAAGCAAAACAAAGTTGTTATAATTATAAATAAGTCTCTTGGGGTTGTCTTGTTTCTTATGGGTTTGTATTTTTTTCTAAAATTTGGTTCACTCATCGGGTGGTTTTAAAAAAAGGATTGGCATGAAAAAAATATCAGCATTATTCATGGTTTTTATTTCGATTTTGATGTTGTCAGCTTTTGCCGCATCTTTTTATACGCTTAATGGCACACGCATATCTTATGAGTCAGATATAGCCTCCGGCGACACTATGCTTTTTGTCTGGACGAGCCGTTGCCCATATTGCATACGCGAACTTCGCGATATGAACAAAAATGAAAATATTTGTAAATATTCGAAATGTTTCTTCGTAAATATCGGCGAAACAGACTCGGCCGTTAAAAAGGCGGTCAAATCGCTTAATCTTAGGGAGGATATCGCAAATAACGTCATTATTGATACATCCGCAATACTGGCAGAAAAGTTTTCTATTATAGGCGTGCCTACTTTTATTCTTATGCGCGATGGAAAAGTTTTGGACCGAGCCTATCACTTTGATGACAGCACAATAAGGAAAACCTTCAAAAAATGAGCAATGCGCTTGTCCTGGATTTATATGAGCTCACGATGGCCCAGGCTTACTTTAAGAACAAGCGAAATGCTCATGCTGCTTTCGAACTTTTTATCCGTTCTCCCCGGCGGCCTTTCTATATTGCCTGCGGAATAGATACTGCCGTTTCCTTTATCGAGAGAATGAAATTCAGCGAAGAGGACATCGATTACTTGAATGAACTCGCTCTTTTTGAAGACGATTTTTTGGATTATCTTAAGGAATTTAAATTCAGAGGCGATATTTCAGGCGTTGAAGAGCCGGAAATAGTTTTTGCGCAAGAGCCAATAGTAAGCGTAAGCGCAAATATAATAGAAGCGCAGATAATAGAAAGCATTCTTTTAAATCAAATCAACCTCGCAACAACCCTGGCAACCAAGGCCGTAAGAGTTATAACTTCCGCAAAAGGCAAGGCAATTTACGATTTTTCTCTAAGAAGAACGCAAGGAGTGGAAGCTTCCTTAGCTTGCGCAAAATATTCCTATATGGCTGGAGCAGCCGGCACTTCCAATATGCTGGCCGGATTTTTATACAAAATACCGGTAGCAGGCACGATGGCGCATTCCTATGTTATGAGTTTCGACAAAGAAATTGACAGTTTCCTGGAATTTGTAAAAATTTTTCCTACAAAATCCATTTTGCTGGTTGATACGTATGAAGTAAGAAAAGGCATCAAGTCCGCGATAAAAATAGCAAAAATAATGAAAAGTGAAGGAGTTGATCTTTTGGGCATAAGGCTTGACAGCGGAAATTTTCTTGAAGATTCCAAATACGCCCGCAGCCTTCTTGACCAGGAAGGTTTAATTGATACAATTATTGTAGCTTCCGGGAACCTGGACGAATACAAGATTGCCGAATTAGTTGACAGCAAGGCGCCTATCGATGCTTTCGGCGTAGGTACAAACATGGGTTGCTCTTCTGATTTGCCATATACGGATGTTATATACAAATTGGTTGAGATAAAAACAAAAGGGCAGGATTTTATGCCCACAATGAAATTCAGTGCGGAAAAATTAACTTTTCCATCAAGAAAGCAGGTATTCAGGCAATTTGATTCCGCTGGAATTATGCAGTCCGATGTAATGGGCATTTTCGAAGAAAAAATAAAAGGTAAAAAAATCATACGAAAAATAATGGACAAAGGCGTAGTTGTCCGTAAAGAAAAGAATATAATGCAAAAGAAGGATGTATTGGCGAAGAAAATGGAAACAGTACCGCCTGGATTGCTGCGCCTTGCGAATGAGCGCGTTTATCAGGTTAAAATAAGCAAACGGTTATCAGCGCTTACGAAAAAATTAAAAGCTCAGATTAAGAAAAAGATTTCTGAATAACGAATGAATCGATTTAATAAACATAGATTAAAAAAAGTTGCGCAGGAGGGCTAATATGTTGTTTCGAAATACGTTAAACATACTGATTGCAATTTTCATTGTTTTAGCTGTATTTCCCGGTAAAGTTGTTTCTGAAGAGACAAGAAAGTACGATAAACGCGACCCTATTATCGTTGAATACAGCGACAGGATTAATATAAGCCCCAACCTGAAGCAGGCATATTATTTGCGCGCAAGCGAAGAAGCGGATAATGTTGATTACGAAAGAGCTATCTATGACTATAGCCGGGCTTTGGAAATTGACCCCAATGAGGCAGAAATATATAATAACCGGGGTATAGCCTATTTCGAAAAAACGCAATATAATGAGGCTATAGCAGATTTTACTAAAGCCTTGGCGCTAAACCCTAATCTTGTGCAAAGTTATTATAACAGGGGACTGGCTTACAGTAAAAAAGGTGAGTATTCAAAAGCAGTCAGCGATTATACAAAAGCCATAAAGCTTATGCCGGATGATGCAGAAATTTATTATGCGAGAGCGCGCGCTAACGATGCAATTGGTAAGAGGCGGAAATCAATTTCGGATTACGGTTCAGCCAACTATCTTGACTCGCATCTTGCTGAGGCGTATTTTTACAGGGCTGTTGCCTATAATGAAAAAAGAGATTATGATAAAGCCATAGAAGATTATTCAAAAGCGATAGAAATTAACCCTAAATATGCCGAAGCATATATAAGAAGAGGACTTGTCTATGGAGAAAAAGAAAAATACCGCAAATGCTGGGAAGATGTTAAAAGGGCTTTTGATTTGGGAGTTGTAACAGATAAAGAAAATCAGAATATTGAACAATGAATAAAAAAAATTCAGACCCTCTTGTTTTGCCGTCAGAAGAACGCAGGCATTTTATACGGCATCCCCTAAGTATCCCTATCAGTTATAAGATTATCAAAAAAACCCAGGATACGAACAAGGAGAAAGGCGTACCTGCAATGACTGCTAATGTAAGTATGGGCGGGTTGTTGTTTTCTACGAAACATCCGGTCAAAGTGGGCTCTTTGATTACAATAAAATTACCCTTTAAGGATAAAATATTTAATGTCCAATCGAAAGTTGTGCATTGTGTCAAGAGCTCAGAAACAAAACTTTACAATGTAGGCAGTAGTTTTTATCGGTTCAGCGATGCTTTTAAAACTAAACTTGTTGAGCAGATTTATCTGATTGCAGAGTACCGTGATTTGCGCAGCATCCAGCTGGGCAGGGAGATTTCTCTTGAAGAAGCATCCCGCGAATGGATAGAGCGCTACGCTGAACGCTTCAAGAGGCTTTACTGGTAGGAGTTATTGCCGCATATATGAATAGAAAACAATCGCTAGCCACCTTTCTCGGTGTATTTTTGCTTATTTGCTTTACGTCGCTGGCGCAGGATATACCGCAGGAATTGCAAAATCTTGGATTTACGGAAAACTTGCTTATAAGTTACGACAAAGAAGGCAACGAAGAGTTTTTTACTTTTTATGCTCCGAAGGGCAGAGAAACAGGCGAAACCGTAACATTTGTGGTTGAAAACGGAAACGTAAAAAAGACTATCCTCGGCCAAACCGCAAAATTTCTGGAGCAAAATCAATAACGCGCAATTTGTGGGTTTTTGGTTAATATTTAGAAAATTCATTGGTATCGCGGAGTATGTTATTTTTTAAAAAAACATAGTATGGTTGAACAAAGGAGCATAAAAGTGAACAAGAAAATATCCTTAATTCTGCCTTTGATGTTTTTTTTATTTTTCTATTCCGGTTTTGCTGATAATAGAAAACAGGCCCAGCCGGCGCTTAAAGAAGAAAGCCTCTCGATAGAGGAGATTTTCATTAAAGCTACTAAGTATTTTAAAAATAAAAAATATGATGAAGCGATAGTTGAATTTAGTAAGGTAATTCAAATCAACCCTAATCGCGCCGAGGCTTATTATTGTAGAGGATTTGCTTACGCTCAAAAAAGAAACCCTGGCCAGGCCATTGCCGATTACACAAAAGCAATAGAAATAAATCCTGATTACGCTGAAGTATAGTATAACCGTGGGTCCGAATACGCGGTTCAGGGAAACTACGACCAGGCCATATCCGATTTTAATGCAGCAATAGAGCTTAATTTTAATAAAGCCGAAATATATGCGAGACGAGGATTTTCCTACTACCAGCGTAAAGGTAGCCTTGACCAGGCCATTGCTGATTATAGCAAAGCTATACAAATTAACTCTCGTTATGCCGAAGCTTACTACCATCGGGGATACATTTATGCTGAAAAAAGAAATTCTGCTAAGGCTATTGCTGATTACACTAAAGCTATAAAAATAAACCCAAAATACCTTGAAGCATATGCTGCCCGTGGGATCGAATATGAGGGTCAGGGAAACTACGACCAGGCCATATCCGATTTGGATAAGGCGATAAAACTTAGTCCTAACGAGGCAGGTTTATACGCGAACCGTGGGCTTGCTTATAAAAATAAAGGTAATCTTGATAAAGCTTTTGCTGATTATGACAAGGCCATACAAATCAATCCCGGCTTTGATCAGGTTTATTACTTTAGGGCGATCGCTTATACTAAAAAAGGAAGCCTCGACCAGGCTATTGCTGATTACACTAAAGCCATAGAAATCAATCCTGACTATGGCAAGGCTTACGGCAATCGAGGAGCTGTCTATAGTAAAAAGGGCAATTCCGACCAGGCAATTGCTGATTACACTAAAGCCATAGAAATAAACCCTAAGGATTTCAAGGCTTATAGTAACCGCGGACTTGAATATCAGAACAAGCGCAATTACGACCAGGCTATTTCTGATTTTAATAATGTAATAGAGCTGGACCCTGGCCAGGTAGAAGCATATTTGGGCCGCGGGTATGCTTATCAAGGCAAAAGTAATTTTGATCAGGCCATAATTGATTACACTAAAGCTATTGAAATCGATCAGAATTTTACGTATGCTTACTACCTTAGGGCTTATGCATTTTGCTTTAGAAATGATTATGATAAAGCCTGGGAAGATGTGCATAAAATAGAATTGTTAGGGGGCAAAGTAGATGCTAAATTGCTTGAAAATCTTAAAAAGGCATCAGGAAGGGAAAAATAAATCAGCGTTTTAAAAAACACCCCCAACCATTCCCGTTGAGTTCCGGGGGGTAGGGATGCTTCACTTAATCTAGCGTGAGTATTAGGCTTACAGGGCGCGAAACCGGGCGATAGAGCGTAATCCTTAAACCTGCCTTAAAATTGCCTTAACCCATCTTTTTTGTGTAGATTTTTTCTTCCCGTAATGATATAATTTTCAATCAGTTTAAGCGTTTTGGCTGGTTGTTTGTATCGGGCCATTAGCTCAGTTGGTAGAGCAGGACACTCTTAATGTCAAGGTCGTAGGTTCAAGTCCTACATGGCCCATGTTTTTATGCTGCTCGGCAGCCTTTAGCAGTATAGCTGTTTTATATTTTGTTGGTAGCAAATACTTGGATGTAATAGCCCTTCGGGCACTTCGCCCTTGGCGAAGATTGCATACAAGTCCTACATGGCCCATGTTTTTATAATTTATTTTAACGGGGTATTAAAATTAAAGGTAAAGTTAATTTATATGGGGGGTCAAATGAGAAACGTTTCTATTCTATCGGTGTTGTTTGCTTTAGTGGTTGTTCCGGTTGTTGCTCAGGAGCAGTGCGATGATTCAAAATACGGTATTGCTCCGGCAGTTAAAACTGACTATGTAGCTTATACCGGGGAATTCAAAGGAAAATCCATAGGAGACCTAAAAGAGCTGGTAATTTATGTGAGCAAAGGTAGTAAGGAAAATAACTATGTGCCTTCCGGCTGGATAGGTGACTATGGAGACATAACCATGGACGACGGGGTTGTTGCCAATCAGGATTCAGGAGACACATGCATAAAATTTATATATACTGCCAAGAAAGCTCAAAACCAGGGTTGGGCAGGAGTATATTGGCAAAGTATGGCGAATAACTGGGGTTCTCAAAAAACCGGTTTTGACCTCAGCGGTATGACGAAAATAACTTTTTGGGCGCGCGGAGAAAAAGGCGGAGAAGTTATCCAAAAGTTTATGGTTGGCGGAATAAAAGGTAAGTATTCGGACTCAACAGAAGTAGTGTTTGGCCCGGTGCAGCTTACAAAAGACTGGAAAGAATATACAATCAACCTTGTTGGCAAAAATCTTTCCTACATTAACGGAGGTTTTGGCTGGGTTGTTACTACTGAATTAGATCCTGAGGGATGCACTTTCTATCTTGATGATATAAAGTTTGTAGCCGACCCTTCTATGAAGGCAGAGGGGCGTAAACTGGAAGCAATGCCTTTCTACGTTTATTCTGACAGGAATTCGGCTAACAATCATTTTATCGCGTCAGGCTGGATGGGTGATTATGTGGATATAAAATATGACGGAGCTTATGCTGAAACACCTTTCTCCGGCAGCAGCTGCATAAAAATTAATTACTGTGCTTGCGCTTATCAGGGCGCGCGCTGGGCAGGGATTTATTGGCAGAATCCGGCAAACAACTGGGGCGAAATAGACGGCGGATATAATCTTTCAAATGCAACTAAGCTTACATTTTGGGCAAGAGGAAAAAAAGGCGGAGAGCTGATTGATGATTTTAAAGTAGGCGGCATCGGCGGAAAGTTTGCCGACTCCGATACGGTTGGCACAGGCCCGGTAACGCTCAAAAAAGAGTGGACGCAGTATACAATAGACCTTAAGGGCAAAAATATGTCAAACATAATAGGTGGTTTTTGCTGGGTAGCGAATATGGACAATAACCCGGGCGGAGCAGAGTTTTATCTTGATGAAATCAAGTTTGAGTAGAGATTAGATTAGTTTTGTGTTGTTTCTGTATGAAAAAATATGAAATTCTTGAACACACAGCAGATATACGGGTTAAGATTTTTGCAAACAATCAGGAAGATTTATTTAAAAACTCGGCTATTTGCCTTTTTGAGCTTTTAACGGATAAAAAAGCTAAAGCAAAAAAGACACGATACGTAGAGTTAAGCGCAGCGCGCCTCGAGGACCTGTTTATCTTCTGGCTTAACGAGTTAATTTCTATTTTTTACAGCTATAAATTTTTGCCTGTTCACTACGAAGTGTCCATTGACGGCCTTTCCGGAACGAAAAAACTTGTCGCAAAGATTTCCGGGGTTGATTTTAATCCTTATGGCAATAAAAGCGTAAAATTGGAAATCAAAGCCGCTACTTATCATAATCTAAAAATAGGCAAAGATAAAAAAGGCTTAACGGCAGAAGTTGTATTTGACGTGTAACGTAAAGGAGGTGCGCATGAGAAACCTGGTGGTGTTTGTTTTTAGTTTCCTTTTTTGTTTTTCTGCGTTTACGCAGGAAGTCGAACTCACCGTATACAACCAGAACTTTGCTTTAGTCAAAGACCAGCGCAGCCTGGATTTAAAGAAGGGCGTAAACAAGGTAGATTTCAAAGACGTAGCTTCCTTGATTGAACCGACTTCTGTCCATTTTGTCTCTCTTACAGCTCCGGATTCCTGCTATATCCTGGAACAAAATTACGAGTATGACTTAATGAGTTCCGACAAGCTCCTTTCAAAATATATCGATAAAAATATAAAAATCGTAACTAAAGACGCAAAGACATATGAAGGAGTGCTTTCAAGTTTTGATGCCGGAAATATTGTGCTTTCCGGAGAGAATGGCTTAAGCATGATTGTCCGGCCTGATAATATAGCCCAGATAAGTTTCGATAAAACCCCGGAAGGCCTTATTACAAAGCCTACGCTTGTCTGGGAAATAGAAAACGAAAAAGCCGGCAAGCATTTGACCGAAGTATCATACCTTACCGGCGGCGTAAACTGGCTTGCGGAATACGTAACCGTTCTGGATAAGGATGATAAAAAAATAAGCCTTGATGGCTGGGTAAGTATGAATAATGTAAGCGGGGTAAGTTATAAGAATGCTAAATTAAAACTTATTGCAGGGGACGTAAGAAGAGTGCAGCCGCAGTTTAATATGGTGAGAGCTTCTAAATTGGAAGTAGCTCAGGAAGGAAAAGCTCTTCAATTCCAGGAAAAAGCATTCTTTGAATATCATATGTACACCTTGCAGAGAAAAGCTACCCTAAAGAATAATCAAATAAAACAAATTTCATTGCTTTCAGCCAACAATGTCCCCGTTAAAAAACTTTTCGTATATGACCCTGTAGATTATTACGGCTGGAACTGGTATTATTACGAAAACGATAAAACCACAAAAGAACAGAAGGTAAAAGTAAAAATTGAAATTACAAATAGCAAGCAAAACAACCTGGGAATGCCTTTGCCTAAAGGAAAAGTTAAGGTTTATAAAAAAGATGATGACGGCAGCCTGCAGTTTGTCGGAGAAGACCAGATAGACCACACGCCTAAAGACGAAACCATAAAGTTATATTTAGGCGATGCTTTTGACGTGGTTGGAGAGCGCAAAAAGACCAATTTCCGCGAAGGCGACCACTGGGCAGAAGAAAGTTTTGAAATAAGTTTACGCAACCACAAAGAAAGCGATATAGAAGTAAATGTTATTGAGCATATGTGGCGTTATTCAAACTGGAAGGTAACCAACAAATCTCACGAATTCACCAAAAAAGATGCTCAAACTATCGAGTTTAAAGTCCCTGTAGTTAAAAACGGGGAAACAAAAGTAATTTATACTGTCAGGTATTGGTGGTAATAAAGGTAAGAGCTTTAGTTGGATTTGAATAAATGCCTGAAATTATTTTTGAAAAAATAGACGATTACAGGTTCAGGATTCCTAAAAATTACAAAGCCGGAATGCGCGTTGACGGAATTATTTATGCAACCGAAAAGCTTATGTCCGGCGCAAAAAAAGATAATGCTTTTGAGCAGGTTGCAAACGTGGCATTTCTGCCCGGAATAGTTAAACACTCTTTGGCAATGCCTGATATCCATTGGGGCTATGGTTTTCCTATAGGAGGAGTTGCTGCAACTGACCCTGAAGAAGGCGGGGTGATTTCTCCGGGCGGCGTAGGTTATGATATCAATTGCGGCGTGCGGCTCGTTAAAACCAACCTTACATTTGATGATGTGCACGGCAAAATTTCCGATATTGTAAACAGGTTGTATCACGATGTTCCTTCTGGCGTCGGTTCAACCGGCGATGTCAGCGTTTCGGTAAAGGAAGAAAGAAATATCCTTTTGCATGGCGCAAGATGGGCAGTATCGCAGGGGTTTGGTGTTGCGGATGATTTGGATTCCTGCGAAGAGCAAGGCGCCATAGAAGGGGCTGATCCCGACAGCGTTTCACAGCGTGCTTATATAAGAGGAAGGGAACAGACAGGCACATTAGGAAGCGGAAACCATTTTCTTGAAGTCCAGGCGATTGATGAAATATTCGATGCCGAAACAGCGGAAAAATTCGGTTTAAATATAGGCCAGATTACAGTTATGATTCATTCCGGTTCAAGGGGCCTAGGTTATCAGATTTGCGATGATTATGTAAAACAAATGCTTGTCTGCCTCGATAAATATTCAATAAATGTGCCGGACAGGCAGCTTGCCTGCGCGCCGGTTAAAAGCCCTGAAGCAAAAAATTATATAGGCGCAATGCGCGCCGCTGCAAATTATGCCTGGGCGAACAGGCAGGTTTTGATGCATCTTACGCGCCTTGCCTTCGGAAAAGTTTTTTCCAAGAGCTGGCAATCTTTGGGCATGGATTTAATTTATGACGTTGCGCATAACATAGCAAAATTTGAAAAGTATATTGTTGACGGAAAAGAAAAAAATCTATGCGTGCATAGAAAAGGCGCGACGCGTTCCTTTGGGCCCGGCAACCCTGAACTGCCGCAAAAATACCAGGAAACAGGCCAGCCCGTGATTATACCCGGAGATATGGGAAGGGCCTCGTATCTATTGGTTGGTACTAAAAAAAGCGAAGAGGAAACTTTTGCGAGTACCTGCCATGGGGCAGGAAGGGTTTCTTCGCGTCATGAAGCTTTAAGAAGGATAAACGTAGATGACCTTTTAAAAGAACTTAAGGCAAAAGGCATAGAAGTAAGGGCAACCGGGAAAAAAACTATTGTAGAAGAAGCACCTTCAGTGTATAAGAATATAGATGATGTGATAGAGGTTGTGCAAAAAAGCGGCATTTCCCGCAAAATTTGCAGAATGCGTCCGCTGTGCGTTGTGAAAGGGTAAAAGCAGCATAAATTTAAGGAGAAACATGCTAGATCCCAAATTCATTAGAGAAAATCCGGATATTGTAAGGCAAGCTTTGAAAGACAGGAACGATAAATTTGACCTGGATAGCTTTATTTCTTTGGATGAAGAAAGAAGGCGTCTTATGCGCCAGATTGAAGAGTTATCCGCGCTTCAAAATAAGATTGACAGTGAGATGAAAGTAATTATTAAGGAAAAGAAAGATCCTTCGTCAAAAATTGCAGAGGGTAAGGAAATTAAAAAGAAAATTGCTGGATTAAACAAAACCTTTAGCGATTTGGAGTCCAGATTTAAAGACCAGTTACTGCGGATTCCGAATATTCCTCATTCGTCTATACCAAAGGGGCATCCTTCGAATAATAAGATTATTAAAGAATGGGGAAGCAGGCGTAAGTTTGATTTTAAACCGCTGGACCATATTACTCTCGCCGAGGGCCTGGGCGTTATCGATTTTAAGCGTGCTGCCAAAATAAGCGGGTCTAATTTTGTTTTATTTAAAGGCGAAGGCGCACGCCTTGAAAGGGCGTTGATTGCTTTTATGCTTGATTTACATACGCAAAAGCACGGCTTTAAAGAAATATTTCCTCCTATGCTGGTTAACCGCGATTCAATGCGGGCAACCGGCCAGCTGCCAAAACTGGAAGAGGATATGTATAAATTGCACGATGATGATTTGTTTCTCATCCCAACTGCTGAAGTTCCTGTAACTAATATTCACAGGGATGAAGTTTTGAGCGAAGAGAATTTGCCGATTTACTACACGGCCTATACCGCGTGCTTCAGGAGAGAAGCCGGTTCATACGGAAAAGATACCAAGGGGCTTACGCGAGTTCACCAATTCGATAAAGTCGAACTTGTTAAATTCGTAAAGCCGGAAAATTCCTACGATGAACTTGAGAATCTTTTGCTTAACGCCTGCACTGTGCTTGAATTGCTTAATATTCCCTATCACGTATTAATGCTTGCAACCGGAGATATCAGCTTCGCCGCTGCGAAATGTTACGATATTGAAATTTATGCTCCGGGAATTGATAAGTGGTTAGAGGTTTCAAGCTGCAGTAATTTTGAAGATTTCCAGGCAAGGCGCGCGAATATCCGCTACAAGGAAAAAGAAACAGGAAAACTTAAATTTGTCCATACGTTAAACGGTTCGGGTGTCGCTCTTGCGCGCCTGGTGGTTGCTATTTTAGAAAACTATCAACAAGCTGACGGCTCAGTTACGATACCGGAAGTTTTGCGGCCATATATGGCCGGGTTAGAAAAAATTTCTTTATAACTTTTAAGAAAGGAGTGTTCGATGGAAGAAAAAGGCGCGAAGCAAAACTCATTTTTTACACTGATAAAGTTTTTTCTTTTTCTGATTTTATTCTGTTTCGTAATCTCCATAAGCAAAGAATTTTTTAAAGAGGTTCGGGCTCACGAAGGGCTTAATATAAATATCCTTTTTTTCTCGGCGCTTTCGGCTTTTGCGTTCTACACTTTTCTTGTCGATTTGAATGAGATTTATAAAAAGATACAAAATTTTTTCTTTCATTCTTCGTTTCTTTCTTATCTCGTGCCTTCGTTTCTTATTCTTTTAAGCCTTGGTTATTTTATACTTCCAAAAGCATTTAACCTGGAAATCGACAAAGAGATTTTTGTTTTTCTGGGAGGTTTTGTATTTACGTCGCATCTCATTTTTATTGCGCGCGAAAATAAAGGAAAAACTTTTGCCGGCGTTATAAACTATTTGTTTAATTTCAGTATTCTATATATAATAAATCTTTTGCTGCTCGGAGTTTATCTGATGGCAGCTTTTGAAATAAACCTGGGAAGAATTCTTGTTGAAGGTTTAACCGGCGGAGCAATGTTGATTAAGAATCTATTCACGCAAGTTTTACATTAATTTTGACTTCTTTGATTTTATTTCGGGGTGACAGCGAGGCGAAAGAATACTTCGTTGGAATTTACTATGAGCCGAGCGTCAAAGGGGCAGAGCCCCTGTGAAGCGCGACAATCCTGAGTAGCCCATATAACAGTTAGATTCCTGAGCTCAATTGTTGCATGATAAATTTATGAAATTGAACGGTGGGCAATAGCCCGTCGCGCAGGAGAGGTGGCCGAGTGGTTTAAGGCGTCGGTTTGCTAAACCGATGTATGGTCGTAAGGCTGTACCTGGGGTTCAAATCCCCACCTCTCCGTTTGTGAAAATTTCACTCAACGGAAAATATTTGTGTTTAAAAATAAATTATTGCTCAGCTTATAATTCATAAGCTATAATACTTGCATCAAGGATTAATTATGGAATACATAGCATTTGCTTTAAAATACCGCCCGCAGAATTTTGAAGAAGTAATAGGCCAGGAACATGTTGTAGTTTCTATTAAGAATGCAATACTTAAAAAGCACATCCACCACGCCTACCTTTTCAGCGGACCGCGCGGCACCGGGAAAACTTCTCTTGCAAGAATTTTCGCAAAAGCGCTTAATTGCGAAAGCGAGAATGCTCCTGTAATATCTCCCTGCGGCAAGTGCGTAAGTTGTGTAGAAATTGCAAAAGGCTCATCTTTGGATATTATAGAAATTGACGGCGCTTCAAACAGAGGCATTGATGAGATACGCACGCTGCGCGAGAATGTTAAATTATCGCCTGCGCATGCGCGCTATAAAGTATATATAATTGATGAAGTGCATATGCTAACGCAGGAGGCTTTTAACGCGCTTCTTAAAACCCTGGAAGAGCCGCCCGCCCACGTTAAATTTATTTTCGCAACTACTCATCCCCATAAAGTAATACCTACAATTTTATCAAGATGCCAGAAATTTCAATTTAGCCTTATTCCGCTCGAAAAAATCGTAGATAAACTAAAAAGTATTACGAAAATCGAGGGAGTAAAAATAACGGATAATTTATTATATGCCATAAGCCGCGCTTCAGGCGGCAGCATAAGAGATGCAGAGTCTTTGCTTGACCAGCTTGTTCCCGTAATTGTCGAAAAAGGCTCTATTGAAGATATTTTTTCCTTCCTGGGGATAATTGACGAAGATACCTTGGGGAAAATGGCTGGTTTTATCTTAAACAAGGACTTGCAGTCTGCACTTGATTTTGTAGACAGGGTGGTTAAGGACGGAAAAGACTTAAGTATATTCGTAAATGCCCTTATAGAGTATTTGCGCAATTTTCTTTTAGCTAAAGTAAGTGTAAAAACTTTCAAGGCGCTTACCGATATATCTGCTCAGTCCAAAGAATCTATTCTTAAGGCGTCTGCCGCAATTACGCTTTCCCAGGTTTTAAGAATAATAGATTTACTGATAGAAGCGAAAGAGCTTTCTCATAGGTTGAATACCGTGAGGATACCGCTTGAACTTGCGCTTGTAAAATTTATCTTGCCGCAGGAATCTGAATATAAAAAAGCAGCAGAAAAAATAAGTAATTTGTCCGTTGATAAAAATAATCCTTCATCCAAAGAAATAAAAGCCGAGATAAAGCTTTCCGATTCCGATATTAAACTAGAGGGAGATTTTAATATGGATGAAGACGACAATAGCGTTAAAAAAACTCCTTTGCAGCAGGAGTCTCAAGCCGAAAGCAAAACTGAAGATGATTGCCTTTTGCTTAATGAAGTTAAGGCAAAATGGCAGGAAATAATTACCAGTATGCAGAAGGTTCGTGCGGCGATAAGCTCGCACCTGTCTCTTTCCGAACCGCTTTCTTCAAGCGCAAATATAATAAAAATCGGTTTTTCCAATAAGGATTACTTTCATAAAGAGATAGTTGAGACTGCCAAGAACGTAAAATTCATAGAGGATTTGATTTCCAGAATATTGAATAAAAAAATAGGAGTAAAATTTGTCCTTTCCGATAAAATTGCCTCTAAAACTATAGACATTACCCAGAGAAACGGCGTATCTAACCAAAGCGCGGCTGATTCTTCCGGACAGCCAAATGAGTTTATAAACGAGTTGATGGATACATTCGGCGGACAGTTTCATACGGAAGACGAATGATAGTTAGGAAGATGTATTTTATCTGCAATCTGCCATCTGTAATCTGAAATATGAGTTTCCCAAAGATTTTTAACGAATTAGTTACCAGTTTAGCGCGTTTTCCGGGGATTGGCCGCAGAAGCGCCGAGCGCATTGCTTTTTATATCCTTAAAATGCCGCCGGAAGAAGTAAAGGCGCTTTCGCATAAAATAGAAGAAATCCATAACCATATAAAGCCCTGCAAGCTCTGCAATAATTTTTCAACGCACGAAGTTTGTTCCATATGCAGCGACCATGAACGCGATAAGAATGTGGTTTGCATAATAGAAGAACCCAAAGACATTTTAGCTATTGAAAAGACTTCGCAGTACAACGGACTTTATTATGTCCTTCTGGGTTCAATTTCGCCCCTTGATGGCGTAAACGGCGAAGATTTAAACATACGAAAATTAATAAACCGTATTGAACAGGGAGAGATAAAAGAAATTATAATTTCTACGGATGCTGATAACGATGGGGAGTTAACTGCCCAATATTTGATTGAAAAAATTTCTCCTTATAAAATCAAGATGTATCGTATAGCCATAGGCGTTCCGCTTGGCACCCAAATCGAATATATCGATTCCGCAACGCTTGGCAAGGCTTTGCTTGAGAAAAAACCCGTTTAACAACGCGTAAGTGCTCATTGACGTAAAATAACAATTACGCTATAATTAGCACTCGTTCTTTAGACAATTTATTTCCCCGGTAGCTCAGTTGGTAGAGCGCTTGGCTGTTAACCAGGATGTCCGAGGTTCGAGCCCTCGCCGGGGAGCTTGAAAAAAATGACCCCGTCTTTTCTAAGACGGGGTTTTATTTTTTCAAGTTTTTTGGTCGGCTCGAACCTGTGGTAAAACCACTTATGGTGAGCGACTGAGGACGAAATGTCCGAAGAAGTGCCGAGACCTCCGGACGAGGCCGACCGAAGGGCTCCTGCCCGAAGGAAGTGCCGGAACATTCAAAAATGTATTTATATAGGATGTGACGGCCCCTCGCCGGGGAGCTGTTTTATCTTTTATGAGAACTTTTGGGTTTTTTAGCCCATGGGTTCTCGCTATTTTTTTTGATTGAATTTTCCTACAGGACGCGATGTGTCATGTGTGGGTTGTAGGTTCAGGCTCAAAAATACTCTTGACTAAAAGAGGAAAATGAATATAACTTAATGTATTAGCACTTTTTAGATTCTTCGTAACCTTTAGAGGAATAATTATGAATCTGTCTGTTATCGAACGAATGGCACGAGATGGCGATATGAGTAAAGATGCCATGCGTTACTTATTAGATTGTCGTGCCGAGTGTGCATGGTTAGATTACAAAGAGGGCTTACGCCTTGAAGAAGATAAGCAACTATGCGATTTTGCCAAAGATATTTTGGCGCTTAAGAATGTTGGCGGTGGTTTTATTGTTGTTGGTGTTCAAGACAAGACATGGCGTCCGTTGGGTCTCCAAGCGGAACTGCCGTATGATGCCAAAATGCTTCGTGACAAAATACGTCGAGCCACCGATATAGAACTTGATGTAAGTATAGTGCATCATAGGATTGATATTACTAATTCAACCAGTCTTTTTGGTCTTGTGTTTGTTCGAGCTAGTCGGAAGCGTAGCCACCGCAGGACACCCACGCTTACAAGGAAAGATTTTTGCCCCTCTAAACCATTTGGTTTACATCGAGGTGAAATATATGTGCGTCGTAGTGATTCCACGGTGAAGATTCAGTCGGAACAGGAACTTGCTGATCTTCTCGCCGATCTTGAATCTCAAGCTGATCAAGACACAATAGATGCTTCTTCGAGGATTTCACCATTCGCCGTAGAAGATGGAACATATCGTTTGTTAGAAAAGGGGTTCGATGCATTCATAGGGCGCGCAACGCTGAGAAAAGAATTATTGTCTGCAGTTATGCAGGACCCTAGAATATGGATAATTAACGTACATGGTCCCGGTGGAGTAGGAAAATCTGCATTAGTTAACTGGGCGGTGTATGAATTCTATCAACAGCGTAAATTTGAATCAATAATTCATCTTACTGCTAAAGAAACAATGTTAACTCCAAAGGGAATAGAGAGAGCCGGTCGATCATTGTATTCCCTTGAAAATCTTTTTGATCATATTCTAATTACGTTTCAAGAAAAAACATCAGATGATTTAGAAGCTAAACGTGCTACTGTGCTTGAAATTTTATCGGCATGGAACATTTTACTCGTCCTTGATAATATGGAAACAGTGCAGGATGGTCGGATTATAAAATTCGTACAAGACTTACCTATAGGGTCAAAAGCAAAAGTTCTTATGACAAGTAGAACAAGAACTGGGGCTTGGGAGAGGCCGGTGTACGTTTGTGAACTTAATGAATCGGAAGTGGCTGATTTCATACGTATCCGCGCGGATGAACTTGGGATTCAATGCTCACATGATAGTAAAACAATGAAAGCAGTATGGGAAGCTTCCGGTGGTTTACCGCTAGCGATTCAATGGATTTTAGGAAGATGTCGCATTGAAAAAAGCTTTCAGAAATCACTTGAGGCACTAGGAAAAAAAGATTCGCCCGTGCTAGAATTTAGTTTCAGAAACATATGGGCAATATTATCATCCGATGCAAAAGCTATACTCGGTGTAATGACAATTTTTGAGGAACCACCTACGCTTGAACAGATGGTTATTGCCACCAATTTTAGCGTAGAGACGATCGAAAAAGCACTTAATGAATTAGCTGAGGTTACGCTTGTAATAAAGCAAACACAAACATCAGACGGTCGCGTCCGCCATGTAGCTCTACCAATTACCTTGACGTTTGCGCGACATCAACTAGAGGAAATGGGTGAATTTGAAGTAGAATGTAGGCAACGCTATCAACGCTATACCGACCAAATGAAACTTCGAGATTCCGAAATATTTCGTTTCCGTAGCGAATTCGAACGATTTGGATTGGATACCGATAATGAGAAGAGAGCGGCAATCTTGTGTCAGCGCGGTAAATCTGAAATGTTTATAGGTAATGTCGAAAATGCGGATTTGCTGTTTAAGCAGGCACGTGAATTAGCTCCACAAAGTGCTTATGTCTTTGCGATGAATGCAAGCTATGAGCTCGCTAGAAATCGCATAGGAGAAGCTTTGGATCATATTGATGAGGCGTGTAAACGCGCGACTAAAAAAACAGGATCATTGTGTTTTGCTATAAAAGCTAGAATTTTGGATATCCAGCGAGACCGTGAAGGACGGGTGAGAGCGCTTGAGAAAGCGTTGGAATTTGATGCCGACGATTTAGTAACGCGCCATCAATATGGTGTTGCCTTGAGTCGGGCTGGCTATCCTGATAAAGCTATTGAACAATTTGATGTGATTATTGTACGGGAGAAGAATAAAGTTCCCCCCTCGATACAGTTATTGATGACCATCAAGACAAGAATGATTAACTTAAAAAGGTTAAATCGCGATGAGGATATAAAAAAAGATCTTGTTTGGGTTGATGAAATGCTAAAGAAATATATACACCTTGTTACAGAGGCAGGGCAATTCGATGAGTTTAGAAATTTATAGCGAAATGATTATGTTGTATGAGTTAACCTTGATAGACTGGAATACCGTAGTGTAAACCTTCTTCTTTTCCCGAAAACCCTGACCAGAAAACGTAGTTCCCGTAAAGGCACATTTAGTTAAGTTTAAAGATATGTGTAAAACGAGATTTTCTAAAGAATAAATACGAGTTCTGGCTATCGTTAGGCTCGGGGAGCTTGAAAAAAATGACCCCGTCTTTTTTAAGACGGGGTTTTATTTTTTCCAGTTTTCTTGTAGAGCTCGAACCTGTGGTAAAACCACTTATGGTGAGCGACTGAGGACGAAATGTCCGAAGAAGTGCCGAGACCTCCGGACGAGGCCGACCGAAGGGCTCCTGCCCGAAGGAAGTGCAGGAATATTCCAAAATATATTATGCAGGACGGCCCCCTCGCCGGCTAATTTTTGACTTTTAAACCCTCTATGATAATATATTGCTAACCTCGATTGGTTCGGCTAATCAGGCAGAGGGTTTATTTTGAATTGAAATAGTATAATTAAACAAATGCTAAGGAGCAGATGATTAAGAAAGTTTTAGCCCTAGTGTTATTTTTTTCCATTGTTTCCATATCGGCCATGATTCTTCTAATGGTATTTTTTCCGCTTATTAAGCCTATTTTTTTAGTAATTATTTCTATTCTGACAAGCTTATCTCTAACTTGTACCCTGATAATGGCATCTAAAAAACCTTTTTCCATTGAAAGAGAGTATAAAATTGGTAAGATTATGCTCGTCGTCTCATGCTTATTTTTGAACTTCGTAGCGTTAGTTTGTATTTTAGGCGGGATTATTTGGTTGATTACTGAGAAGTCAAAAGATTTTGCATTATTTGGCGCCTCTGGTGTAATAATATTTTTAGGTTTAATTTGTTTATTATTTGGCATTATGATTGCTCGCGCCATTGCAATTGATTATAAAAATATTAATGCATATAGGGCGAAAAAAAAGTTGGATTAATTGTTTTTACTCTATTTGCCTTCAAAGCAAAGTAATAATTTAAACAACTCTAGCCATTTTTTCAGATATTTCTATCCTTTCCTTTGTAACTAACAGTTGCTAAATTCGTTCTTGCCGGCAAGTAAGCAATACGGCTAGTTTTGACTTTTAAACCCCCTATGATAATATATTGCCAGCCTAGATTAGTCCCGCGGCCTCACCGCGAGGCAAGCGAGGGGTTTTTATTTAAATAGGAGGTATATAGCATGAAGATAGGAAAAATACTCATTGCGGCAGCGGCCATTTCAGTGTTTGGTATAATCTTCGGCGGAATTACTTGCGGGTGGTTGTTTAATTGGGTATATAAGCTTGAGCCAACAAATGTTTGGAAGCCGATGGATGGCCCTCCGGGATTAGCATTTCAGGTAGGGGGATTTCTGCTCAATGTAATTCTTGTAATTGTTTATGCGTTACTTCGAAAAGGTATCCCCGGAAAAAATAAACTGTCAAAAGGTTTTGTTTTTGGATTATGCGTTTGGGCTGTTGGTATGTTACCCGGAATGTTTTCAACATATTCTTTTATGACAGTAGCTGTTGGTGTTGTTATCTATTGGACTATCTTAGGCCTTGTTGAAATGCCGATTAAGGGGCTGATAATCGCTGCTATATACGGGGAATAAGCTGTTGTGTTGAATTGATATAATAAAGGAAGACGTGTGGATAAAAAAATAGCCGTTATTTTATCTTTAATATTTTTATTGTCTTTGTCATCCATTTTTGCCGAAACTATTGTCTTTAAGTCAGGTAAAACAGTAGAAGGCAAAATACTTGAGAAAACTGGTAAATACATTAAAGTGGGTGTGGGTAGTATGACTACAACCTATTCTCTCGAAAGCATTGAAGGTATTTATGAAAAACCGCCCGTTATCACGAAACAACCTTCCTACGAACAGATTACCATAGCCACTTACTACCCGGCTCCTTACGGCGTTTATATTGAGTTAAAAACAGAGACATTGGCAACAGACAAGCTGGCTCTTGGCGGAAATACTTTTATTACTGTACAGGGCTCTAATGTTTGTCCGGAGGGTTATGAAATTTTTGCTGTTAGATGGCTGCCTGTGATATGTTCTTCCAAGGCACCCGTAACGCACAATGTGTGCGCTACGAATAGGTTTACTTGGGCTACTGACCTTGACTACAAGGACCGGGTGGCTTCCACTTGCCGTTATTGCATAGAATCACGGATGCTTCCGGATAGCCATTACAAATTTTGTATAAAAAGTGGCGGTAATGAAAACGATTGCCGTTATACTTGCACGAAATGGGATGATTGTATGGCTACTGAAAAGGAATATACTATTTGCGTGAAACTGCCTGAAGAAGAATCCAAAAATAAATAAAAGTTTGCCTGCTAAGTGGATTTGTGTTTTTAGGCTCTATGTGATAACATATTGCGTAAAGTTTTATAAGATTTTTAATGATATGGATGTAAAAAATGAGCGAAGGGCAAGAGATTAAGAAAAATATCAAAAACAAGCAATTTTCAGCTGCTTTAGGCGATTTAATTGTCCTTTGCCTGGTTGTTGTTATTGTATTTATTCTGTCGTATTTTCTTAACATATTTGAATTTCTTGTCAAAATATTTTCTCAAAATCCCCAGGGAATAGTTTATATCGATGAAATTATTGCTATGCTTTTGACTATAAGCATAGGTTTAACTATTTTTTCCTGGCGTAGATGGCTTGAATTTAAAAAAGAGGCAGCTGAACGTATAAAAAATCAGGAAATGCTTCGCGAGGTAGCTGAAACAAGAGCGGAAGTCGAGAGAATTATCAGTAAACAGCTCCGTGCAGATATGGATCAGCTTAAGCATGAAGTAAAAGAGATACTTTATCTGCTTAGCGCCAAGCATAAGCAATAAATTAATTTAGGGCTAAGTTATTAAGATTAGTTTGTCAAAGGCAGTAAAAAAGGAGACGAACATGAACTTAAAGAGGGCGATAATTATGTTTTTCGGAGTCATTCTCTTTGGCCTTTCTAATGCGGGTGCCCAGCAGATAAGCACTCCAACCGTTAAGGAGGAGTTTCAGAAAATAGACACGAATAAAGACAGTTTTATAGGTTCAGATGAATTGCAGGCATATCAGGCTAAAAAATTTAATGAGCTGGATAAAAATAAGAATGGCATTGTCGAGAAAAGCGAATTGAAAGACGATAAATCTAAAATGTTTGAAAAAGCTGACAAAAATAACGATAGCCAAATCAGCCAGAAAGAAGCCTTTGAACAATTTAATGATTATTTCAACAGCATGGATGCCGATAAAGACAGGAGAGTGTCAGAGAGCGAATTTGAAGAGTACTGGCCGATTAATTTAAGGTTTTAATACAAACTGTAAAAATAGTTTACGGTTTCCTGCCGCACAATTCAATGAAAAAAAATATTCTAGTTTTTTGTCTGGGTTTTTTATGTATTTCTTTTGGCGAAAAAAACTGCGAAGCAGCAAGCGAGCGCGGTATTTTTGTTACAGTATTACAGGAACCACAAGTGCTTTCGAGCCGCCGGGAGATTTTGCGGTTGATTGAATTTGCGGAGAAAACTCACACAAATACTCTTTTTGTCCAGATTTACCGGGCAAACCGTGCGTGGTTTCCCTCGCGTGTCGCTGATTCAAGGCCGTATGAGGAGTGTCTTAAAAGCGTTTCAGAGGATTCTTTCGCTCTTCTTATAAAAGAAGCTCATAAAAAAGGCATCAAAGTGCATGCCTGGATTAATTTGCTAAGCTTAAGCAATAATAAGGATGCCAAGATTCTTAAGAAATACGGCCCGCAAGTTTTGACCAGGAATTTGAAAAAGAAAAAAACCATAGAAGATTACAAGATAGATAAACAATATTTTCTTGAGCCCGGCGATTTACGTGTGAGGAGCGAGCTTCTGGCTTTGGTTGAGGAAATTCTTAAGAATTATCCGGAATTGGACGGTTTGCAGTTCGATTATATTCGTTATCCCGACAGAAACCCTGCGTATGGTTACACAAAAATGAATATGGAGCGTTTCAGGCAAGCTACAGGCGTTAAGGTAATTAAAAAGGATAGTATTGCCTGGCAGAATTGGAAACGGGCGCAGGTAACGGAATTGCTCAGCCAATTGGTTGAGAGGGCGCGCAAACTTCGTCCGGATATTCAGGTTTCAGCAACCGGTTGTTCGCCGTATATCCGCGCATACTATGAAGCTTTCCAGGATTGGCCTTCCTGGCTTAAAACCGGACTCGTTGATTTTGTGACTGTTATGACATATTCAGATAAAATATTTGAGTTTGAAAAGCACGCCAACGAAGCAAAAGAAAAAACAGCTGATGCAGGGAAAATAAATCTTACAATCGGCGCCTATAAGCTAAAAAATTCACCTGATAAATTCGCACAAGAGTTAAGTTTTTGTGAAAAATCCGGAAGCCTGTCTTGTGTCATTTTAGGTTATGGAGATTTACTGCAAAAGCCTGCCTTGAGCAGTATTTTATTGCGCGATATTAAGGTTACGAAAGCTGCGATTGAAATTGAATGATAAAAGCTTCATTATTGTTGTAGAATCTAAAAAATTATTTATAATAAAATAGCAGGCATAATTCAAAACCGGTAAAATTTTTAAGTACAATGAAGTTTTCGGGAAAACATAACAAAATACGAATAGCTATTGCGGCCGCGCTTTTCATTCTTTTTATAATCGCCAATTTCTACACAGTAAGAGCGCTTGCTGTTTACGGTACCGAATTGTATTTCTATGATAAATTACTGGTTGCCTATCAATTTGCAGGAATAAACGGTTTGAAGCAGGAGCTTAGCAGCATACTTTCGCATGATAAAATGCGCCACGAATTGGCAGTTGCCCGGAATTTTGAAAAGAATCTGGAAAATATAAAAGAACCGGATAAATTTTTAGCTGATATCGTAAGCGACAGGAAAAGCAAATTAAATTTTCTTAGAAATTTGCGCAGTATCGCTTTTGCGCTTATCGTTGGGGTGCTTTTACTGCGTATAATAGTTGAAAGGCGTTGTGAGGTAAAACCAAAGGAGTTTTAGGTTGAATTTGCCTTAAAAAATGGCATAATAAAACTTGTAATGCAAAACATATTCGAACCCTACCTTCTAAGCTTCATCCCTATATTCATAGCTGTTGATGCTATCGGCAATGTCCCTATCTTTGTTTCGCTTGTAGAAACCGTTAAAGGGCAGAAAAGGCGTAGAGTTATAATAGACGCAGTAACAACGGCTACAGCCATGGCTGTTATATTTATGGTCGCCGGAAAATTTATTTTGCGCCTGCTCGGCATAACTATAAGTGATTTTCAGGTAGCAGGAGGAGCTTTTCTTTTTATAATTGCTGTCAGGCTTCTTTTCCCTGGTGCAGAGAAGAAGGTTAACGCTTTAGGCGGAGATAAAGATATAGGCATTTTTCCATTGGGAACTCCGCTTATTACAGGCCCCGCAGTTTTAACTACCACCCTTATGATGGTAGATAGGTATAGCCTCGTACCTACCTTTGTATCACTTGTGCTAAATATGATTATTGTCTGGATAAGCTTAGACCGCGCTGAAGCTATCATGAATGTGATTGGGCCAAGCGGAACAAGGGCTTTTTCGAAGATTATGTATATTCTGCTTGGTGCAATAGGCGTTATGATGGTGCGTCACGGCATAACTACCATGCTAATTCGTTAAAACAGACGGTCCTGCCTTGAATTTGCTCTTTTTCTTGCAATAAACTGCTTTTTGGCTAAAATAGTAATACAGCCACATTTGTCCTGATGGATGACCAAATCTTCCAGCAGAGTTTTACAGCGTTTCGGCGGCAGGCATTCCAAAGTATTTAATTATGAAAATCAGAGTCCGCATATTTTTTGCGATATGTGCCGTTCTATTTGTCTCTTCGCTATTCTTTTCAGTGGCCGGATATAAAGCGCAAGAAAAAGCTTTATTGGATGGAGCAGACCAGAAGCTTTACACTGCTGCTTTAATGCTTAAAGCCATACTCCCCGACGATTACCACGATAACCTGTCCAAGGATTCCTTTACAGAATCAGATTACGATAAAATTATTGTGACCAGAAATAACAAGCTTTGCCAGGAACTTGGGCTGCAATATCTTTGGAGTAATATGGTTGTTGACGGGAAAATCGTGTTTACCACTTCAACTTCCCCAAGCAAAGATATTTCCAAAAAAGACCACGCCAAGTTTTTCGAGGTGCATAGAGACCCCGAGTCGTTTAGCGGAGTCTTTCGCACAATGAAGCCTACTTACAGTTCTTTTTACAACGAGTGGGGGCACGGAAGGATGGTGCTGATTCCGTTTTTGAACAAAAACGGCAAGGCTTATTGTTTTGGCGCAAGTATGGATACCAACAAATTGGCTGCTATTCTCCGGGGAAACTTAATGGAATATGTATTATTCTTTTCAATCGCAATAGTTTTTGGTTTCCTGGTCAGCATTATGATAGCGGGTTCGTTTTCCAAACCGATTGAAAGGCTTCAGGATGTGGCTGAAGCCATAGCGCATGGCAAATTTGAACAGAAAGCGCAAATAACCGGCTGCAAGGAATTCGAGTCGCTTTGTGAAAGCCTCAATTCCATGAGTAATTCCATAAACAAGAATGTAAAAATGCTTAGCGACAGCGAAGAGCGTTTTCGTAACCTCGCTGAAAGCATAAGTGATTTTATCTGGGAAGTAGATGAAAATACTATTTGCAGATATGCCAGCAAAAAAGTAGAAGATTTGCTCGGGTTTACAGCCGAGGAGGTAATAGGCAAGGTGCCGTTTGCATTTACGGACAAGGACGACGAGGAGAGCGGAAAAGTCATCTTAGACACATTAATTAAGTCGCATAAGCCCTTTAGAAACGTGGTTCATAGGTATCGGCACAAAAATGGTTCTATTGTTATTATTGAATCCAGCGGTGTACCTATTTTTGACAGCGCCGGTAATTTCAAGGGTTACCGCGGCATAGACAGGGATGTTACCAGCCGTTATAAATTGGAAAAAGAAAGAGAAAGCCTTATTGCCAGTTTGCAAAAAAACAAAGAAGATTTGGAAAAAGCTACAGAAGAAATCAATAAAACTAAAGCTGAATTGGAACTTTTGAATATAGGCCTTGAAAGGAAAATCGAAGAGCGTACAAAAGATTTACGGGAAGCGCAGGAGAGGCTGATTCGCAGCGAAAAGCTTGCTGCTTTGGGAAAAGTGGCAGGTTCCCTAAGCCATGAGCTAAGAAATCCGCTTGGCGTTATAAGCAATGCCATTTATTACCTTACAAGTTCGGGTGTTTCCGTAGACAGCATAAAACTTGAAAAATATCTTAATATAATAAAGTCTCAGATAAACGATGCAAATAATATAATTGAAACTGCGCTTGATTTTGCAAAACCAAAAAGTATGGTATTTACAAAAAGCAACCTCAATGATTGCATAGAAGAAGCTTTAGGTAAATTTGTTTTTCCTAAAAACATAACGATTAAAAAAAATTATGGGCAAAATCTTGATATAATTTTTGATGTCCCCTATATGCGCCAGGCTATCGTTGACGTTGTTAAAAACAGCATTGAAGCAATAGAAGGCATCAAAAA